>Ga0180434_10007950_pt1 | contig 11834 bp, 9 predicted proteins | sample SS_ome_7_FD_132453 | JGI IMG/M metagenome (GOLD analysis project Ga0180434, IMG submission 132453) | Hypersaline lake sediment archaeal communities from the Salton Sea, California, USA - SS_1_D_2 metaG | ecosystem: Environmental > Aquatic > Non-marine Saline and Alkaline > Hypersaline > Sediment... | reverse complement strand
TCCACCGACTTACCGAGACAACCTTTCAAGCCACGAAAGATCTATGCACATCATTTGAGGAGGATAAGTTTCTTGCTGGGGTGAAGCGTTGGTGTACTCTTTCCCCTGAAAACGGGAACCATGGGGTCCATTGTATAACTTCACCCTCCCTTATCTCGCTTGTGCAAGAAGCTGTTAATGACGTAAGGTCTGGAAACAAAATTACATCCATTGTGACTGAGGTGGCTCAGGTGTTCTACGATCGCCAGGTTGTGATTGCCACGAGCAATACGTGCAAACTGCTCACACGTGGAAGGAAGGAAGGCTGGTTACCCAACAACATGTGCCCGCATGGCGTGCTGAATAAGGTTAGCGGAACGTGGGAAGTGTGCAAGAGTTCTCACTGCATCCGCTTCATCAGGTGGATCATTTACAACACTAAAACTTTCCGCCGTCTTTACTGGTGGAACCTGCTGGACAAGAGCGAACCTCTTTCCAAGCGAAAGAACACCTACATCAACATCGGAGAGGTGCTTCCCACACTCCGCCAACTGAACCACGCCGAAGAGCCCATCGTCATCTCGGACGATTCCGAGCAGTCCTCTTCTGCCCAGAACTCCTCCACAACGACCTCTTCTTCTACCGAGAGTTCTTTGACCAGCAATTCAACAACTCCGATGACCAGCTCTTCTTCTACCGAACAACCCGCAACAAGCAGTTCAACAACCTCGACGACCAGTTCTTCTTCTACCGAAAGTTCAAGTTCCTCTTCTTCTGGGAGTTCTTCGAACGAAAGCGACTCTCCCAAGCGCGTTGAGTTGATTAGTTACACCAATTTCAAGCATATCAAGGACAATGTCAAAAACGACATTCCATCATGGATGAAACGCTACACCCACAAGATCACGGACGATAATGGCCCCTCCCTGAAATCCATCATCACTTCGATCTGCCAAAGTGTGCCAAACGTGAAAGCGCCCGATGCTGAACTGGTGATCAGAGAGGTTCGATATGCCATACGCCACATTATTCCACGTGAACCGTTTGATGTTAGCCAATTATCGAAAGCTTTTCACGAGCTTGTCGAAGATCAGCCCGACATAGTATGTAACTACTGTTCAAGACATGTATTGTTCCAAAAAGACGGAGAGTGGCATGCGTGTCGCCGTATCTCATGTTTGTCGCTGATCAAGTGGCTGGTCATCAACTCGCACCCCATTCGAACAGCCTATTGGCAACGACACGCTGACGAGATTCTCGACGACAGCATAATTCACATATCGTATATGCATTCTACGCTCTGTCAAATTCTCGACTACCTGGGCCAACCCACTCAGCCAGATTGCCAAGGCATGCTCACCGAACGTCCCATCATATGTTATGGTAAACGAGGGTGTCACTACGAAAATCGACAGGGCAAGAGGCCTTGTGTCAAGTCAAGTAGATTCACCTACTTGGGAAACAAGATCGTTCTGATTTCTGGCCATTTTGAAACAGTTCTCGCACACGCATCCTCCATTTCCATTTGTCTGCGCCGTGTCAATAAGTGTATTCGAACCGTGGCAACGTACTGCCCAGCAATCGACACCTGCTCTCCAGACAATTGTCGAGAACTAACACTATCATGGTCCGCGACCGAATGCTCTGCAAAAACAAAATACACGTACATCCGTGCGAAATTGGAAGCAGCCCTCGAACAAGCCTTTGCCGAACAAAATTAAACTTTTAATTACTTTGTGCATAGCGAGTGGCCAGCTTCTCCACTGTTTGGTGGTCGTTTGCGCGGACGGCCTTCTCAAACCGACTTTTAACACCTCTGAAGCGCTTTCTCCCTCTGGGAATTTCCCCCTCTTCCAGGTCACTTTCATCATCTGAACTGTCGGATAGTTCCCCGATAACATATTCACCATCACCACTGTTGTACCCTGGCGATGAAGGCACCTGTTCTCTGGAGACAGGAGGGGAGTCTTGGGTCCTGAAACCGAGGAAAATCTCGTCCATCAACTCAAAGAACTCCTTCCACACCTCCTTCCCGATCTCGGTCGTGGCTTGAGGTTTCTTTAACCTTTCAACAAGATTTAAAAAGGCAAGAGCATCCCCTCTCCTCGCGTGGTCACGGGCAGCCTTCACCACATCTCGAAGAGTTTGCTCCCAGGGCCAGTTAAGTTGGTTGTGGCGAAAGTAAATGATGTCGTACACGTACTTGAGGATGTCATAGACTCCATCGTCTCCCATATGGAACAATCCTGATGCATTAACATTGTCGATCGTCGCCCAATTCATTGTTCCGGTATCGTTGTTCCAACGTAACGCTCTCCAGGGAGCCCAGTCCCCATCCTCCAAGCGATAAATCTGCACTTGGTCAGGGTGAAGGTCGGGCATAGGACCTGCCCCATAGCGACCGTACACCAAGTTCAGTCCTCCCCAATCACTGGTCGCACTCATCACTGGTCTTTTTCCCTCCTCAAGGAACTTTGGGGTTTTAATTATGTTTGCGTTTTTGATGTTTATTGCTGATCACTATCAGGCGCGAACGAAAGGACCTCCTTGGAGACCTTCTTGCACAGGGGGCAGGTGCCCTCGTAATTATAAGCTTCCTTCCCCTCGAAGCACTCCAGGCACATGAACACGTGCCCACAGGCGAGGAAGATGGTCGAAATGGGCCGGTCCGCGCAAGTGGCGCACTCTTCCTGGGCACAGCGGGCGACAAAGGCGCCAAAGGTCTCGAGCTTGCGGAGTTCCTCGGTCAACTGCTCACGGACCCCCTTCCAGTCGTCCTCACTCATCTTGCGGAGGGTGGCACGAGGGACCTCTGCCGGAGCGCGATCGTGGGCAAACACGTCTGCCCGCTCCATCTCCTCGATCAAATGGTCCATGTTGTGCTCGCTGACCAATGTGGCACGGCTTGCCGTGATCGCCTGACTAATTGCTCTTCGAAGCAAGCGAAAGCGAAGCAAGTAACCGCACACAGGGTGCTCGCGGATGATCTTGGCCATCATTGCCGCCAGTTGGGTGATCATGCACACATACACCTGGGTAAAGAGCTCTTCGTTCGCCATGGCCTCCTCAATCGCCTCCATCAGGGCGTAAAGGGCTTTTACACGATCGTAAGCAAGGTCCAAGTGTCGCTGGCCAGGGAACACTTCGGGGTGCTGGTCTCTATCCCAGCGGAACTCGTCCGTTCCACTCTCGTGCATCGTTTGGGCGCACATGATCAGCAACTGCACGCTCTGCGCAAGCGCATCCATTTGCAGGAAGGTGCCCTCGAGCTCGAGGAGAAAACGTCGGTCCAGGCCCAACTTCTGCTTCTTGTCAAACAAGCGAACGTCAATGTACCAGCAGTTCAGGGCGACGAAGAACAGCATCATCTCCTGGGGGATCTCCCTATCCACCAACCGATCACCGTTGATTTGGCAGAAGGAGGTCAGCGCGATAACTGCCATTCGGTAGATCTCTCGCTCTTGCTCGCTCAGGGTCCGGGTAGCTTCCGGCCACTCTTCGTGCATGGCCTTGTTGAAGGTGTTGAAGAAGTAGGTGTAAGTGGCCAACCAAACGTGATTCCCATGGCGAGAGACCATCAACTGCTTCATAATTTCGCGGTTCTTCTCACTTTGCAGGTCAAAGAGCGAGGGGTCGCTTTTCCACAAAGTCATCAGTAACCGCTGTTCCTCTACACTAAACCGTCTGTGCCTGATATCATGAGGGTTCTTTCGGTTCAGTATCTGCACAATCAGTGACCAGCCCTCAAATCCCTCCACTGCTGCCATCTTTTCCCTAGTTGCAAACTTTTTTTTTTGGTCAAAAAAAAAAAAAGAAAAGTGGTCAGGGACCTGGAAAATTATGACGTACCAGATTTTTTTTGTTGGTGTGGAGAAAATTGGCACGTCATAATTTTTCGGTTTACTGGCAACTGTTCTAAAAAGTGAATAGATAGAAAACCCCCAATGACAAGCAAGGAACCAGTGTTTTACAAGCCAACAGAAATCGAGTGGGGCGTAGAGGCCCTCAATGAACTTGCGGGAATACGAGAGCAAACAGATGTGCAAGTGTCGTTTGGAAGGGACACGGGAAGAAAGGCCGTTCAAGTGCCTTTGGGCTTTGTCTACCGTTACACAAGTTCCAAGCGGAGTCCTTCCACCACCTCTCTGGAGAAACTTCCACCCTCCCTACAATCCCTCGTGAGAAGGTTACTGAAGGAATTCGAAAAGGAAAACGGGTTTTGCGCAAACAATGTGCTCATTCAGCTGTACGAGCCTGGAGCTGGCATTGGCCGTCACCCGGACAACACCCGCACATACCAAGTGAAGGGTAAGATCCTCTCCTACCATGGGGGCCAGACCACCCGAACCTTTGTCCTCTACCCCAAGAACCAAGAAGAAATTCGGATCAAACTGAAGCCAGGCACAATACTCTTCTTCTGGGACGGGGACCTTGAGCACGAGCTCCTCAAGCCATACAAGAGCAAGGGCGTGTCCAAGCAAGCAGTGAGAGAGTGCGCCTCCACCCGACCCAAGGACAAGTGCCTCTACCTACATGACCACTTTGCCTGCAACGAGGAGTGCACGGCAGAACACCCATGCACGTGTCCCCACCAGCTCCGTCTGAACATCACCATCCGGTTCATGGAGAAGGTGAAGCGAAAGAGGGTCAGAGAGCCCACCAAGCAAGTAAGAAAAGTAAAGCAAAAGTAGTTTTGTTAAGGTTTTTTATTCACCATTCTTTCCCGCTCAATAGCTCGTAAGCAATGGCTTCAGGGCGCTTGCGCACCTGATCGACGAGAGACCGTTTCTTCTGGCGAGGGGTCACCTTCCTCTTGGACTTGATCTCCATGTAAGAGTGCATGTCAAAGGAGGTGTAGTACTCCAGGCGACTGAGAACCTTGCGACACGCAAGCGGGTTGTACCGGAGTAACTTCTGGCCAATACCACGCTCCACCCAGAGCAAGTAGATGTAATCCCACACCTCCTCGGACTCCACGTTCCACACCAAGCGCACCATGTCGTACACCCTGTGCATGAACTCCAAGTACTCGGCAGGCGACATGTACGCCATGTCGGTCGGGTCGTTGTGGCGCAACATGCGAACCACACTCTCCTTCACCTCCTCTTCGCGCAAAGTGTCACCAACTTCCTTGACCCCTCCAGTCTCGGTCAAGAACGTGATCGTCGGGTCTGCATCCTCGTCCTCGTTCGGATCGCAAAAGAAAGACAGAAAGTCAACTAAGTCCTCTCGCCTGAACCTCCAGGTTTCGCGCTTCCCAATATACTTCTCCACTTCTGAGCCCAGAGTATAGTACGTCACTTGAAAGTGTCTCTCTTCTGTTTTCTCCACAGGTACAAAGAGGTCTGGTAAAACTTCAATTACCGTATCGGCTGGCTTTTTCCTCATCTTTTTTTTAAAGTTAGTTTTTTTTCTTTTTTTCCTCCGGTCGAAAAAAGTTGTGTCCTGAAAAATTGGTACGTACCAATTTTTTCGGCGTTCGTTCAAGGCACTCGAAGGAAAACTGAAAAAGAAAAAAGGTATGCGGTGGACCGGACTACTCTGTGTGTTGGTGACCTTGAGCTTGTGCCTGGCAAACGAAATGACAGTGGGCGAGCTGGGCTACTGGCCCCTTCCCGAGCAATGTGAGCACTTTCCGATCAGTCCGACTTGCAAGTGCCCGAGCAAGTGGTCGTGCTTGGGCCCCCCTTGGAAACTGTCCTACCTACCCACGGAAGAATGGCTGGAGATCAAGGAACGAACCCCCTTAGAGGCCCATTGTCAGTATAGAGAAGTCACCCTGGCCTACCGAGACTTGGGTAAACTCTTACCCCTCTGGGACTGGCTGTGTGACCAGTTTGCCCTCTACGCCCTCTGCAACTGGCGAGACGAGGCATACGCTAGCCACCAGAGATTGGCCGAGGTGCACGATCGTATCCTCTTTGAGAGTGCTGAAATGGTGACTCCCTGGTGGGATTTACCCGTACCCCTTGACTGGTGCGCACTGACCCCGGACCACTTTCGCCTGTCCGACCTCGACCTACCCCCAGACAACATCGTTGAGATGCTTCGCGAGACCAACCAACGGTTGCCCAAGCACCTCCAGTGTAATCAATAAAAACATACCAACCTCTCCCCACACCCTCTCACCTACCCCTCAACTACTCTGAGGACTCGTTCGTTGACTTTCAAAAATTGTCAAAGATGGATGCGGTATACTCATACTCAACCGATAGAACGAAAATAAACAATTTTCCCATGTTCCTTGGATTCCCGCACATCTTTTCGTCAAGTTTCACGAAGACTGAGTCACTTGTAGAAGAGCTTTAATTTTTGCACGCTATATGCAGTGCTCGAAAAAGCAACCTTTCGAATAAGGCCTAAATATTCAACAGAAGCCCAAGTATGAAAAAATTTGACCTTCAAAATTTACGTTAGACCTATGACCTGAAAAATTTTGCATCCACTTTTACATGTTGGTCTCAAAAGATAGCTAGGATTCCCAATCGTCTAGTTCCTGAGTTTCCCAGTGAAAGAAGAGTGAGAAGGAAAATGGGAAGAAAAATAAAAGAAAAGAAAATTTTCAAGCTTCCAAGTTGACCCCTTCTTCCATGCTTCTTCCATGTGAGGAGGTCGTGAACTCATTTTGGGTCATTTTTTACTCAACTACTCTACTTCCATGCTTCTTTCGGGTGAGAGACCCGTAAACTCGATTTGAAAAATCGACGAAAAGGAGTGTCGAAAAAAATTGGTACGTGGGAAAACCGGAAGAAAAAAATTGACCTCCCTCCACACCCCGAAACCTATCCCTCAACTGTCCTGAGAAGTTGTTCGTTGACCTTCAAAAATTGTCAAAAATGGATGCGGTATACTCATACTCAACTGATATAACGAAAATAAACAATTTTCCCATGTTCCTTGGATTCCCGCACATCTTTTCAGCGTGTTTCACGAAGATTGAGTCACTTGTAGAAGAGCTTTAATTTTTGCACGCTATATGCAGTGCTCGAAAAAGCAACCTTTCAAATAAGGCCTAAATATTCAACAGAAGCCCAAGTATGAAAAAATTTGACCTTCAAAATTTACGTTAGACCTATGACCTGAAAAATTTTGCACCCGAATTTACATGTTGGTCTCAATCGATAGCTGGGATTCCCAATCGTCTAGTTCCTGAGTTTCCCGGTGAAAAATGACCGAAGAAGAAAATGGGAAGGAAAATAGAGACAAAGAAAATTTTCAAGCTTCCAAGTTGACCCCTACTCCCATGCTCATCTTGGCTGAGAAGGTCACGAACTCATTTTGGGTCATTTTTTACTCAAGTGCTCTACTTCCATGCTCCTCTTGGCTGGGAGACCCGTAAACTCGATTTGAAAAATCGACGAAAAGGAGTGTCGAAGAAAATTGGTACGTGCCAAGTGAAGGGGTCTGTACAGACTGGTGCAGAGTGGTGGAAATTGGTATATAAAAAAATCGATAGAAGGAAGGTTCTGTCGCACGAAAAGAACAAAGTGAAATGTCGTCACTCTGCCCCAACGAGGAAGTTATTCGAGTGCTCTTCGACACCCCTCTCGCCGAGGAGGCCTTTCAAGAAAAGGCCGAAGCCTATGTGCCCGCCCTCTCCTCCATGATTCGCACCCCAATCGAACAACTGGCACCTCTCATGAAGGAGCTGGTCGGTGATGAGGTCGTTCGCAGAATCACCCGGCCCGAAGACGCCACCTTCCCCTCCCCAGAGGCGAAAGACCGGTTTGTCAAGGGAGCGCACGATCTGATCAACCCCATTCAGGTGCTGAGAGAGGTGGTCCAGTGTACCGACCCTACTCACAGCATCCGACAACTGGCCAAGCTTCCTGACCCCTTTACGGACTGGTTTCGAGATACCCTGGACACGGTGCAAGTGAATCCAGCCCTGCTCTCGGACATACTCTCTGCACAAGAGGAGTCACAACGAAGATACCGTGTGGCAGCCCTTTCCGTGCTCACTCGGCTAGCACAAGTGATCTGGTCCGTGTTTGGCCACCGAACCACCCAGTTGAAGGAGCTCCTGCTCCGCTCGGCCAAGGGAGACGAACAAGCCCTCTACGAGTATTACTCCACCCTCTCCGAGGGGCGAGCAGAGGACCTGAACCCCATCAACGTGATGAAGATGCCCGCCCGCTGCTCAGACCCCACCATCCATGCGCTCCTCATCTTCCTCGCATTTGGTGACCAACAACGATTCTGTTATCAGGCTTGCCCCCTGCTCTACCAGAACACTCGATGTACCAACTACTCTGCCCAGATGATCCTGGACTTGATGGGTGCTGCCCATGGAACCATCCACTTGTGCCTGCTCTCACCCTCGTACGTGCGACAGTTTGGCCAACTGCTCAAGTGGGCCAGTTCAACTGACCAACACACCCTCGAGTGGGCCTTCCCCGCCCTCGCCTCGCTCAACCAGGCCAGGGAGATGGTGCTCTACGTGCCCGATGGTCACCAGTTCTACCAAGTGCCCTCGTCCAACGACCTCGTGGTCATGCTCCACTCCGTTCGGAACATCCTCCGCACATATCGAGAAGAGTGGTTTGAGAAGCTCGAGAGGGCCTGGTTTCGCTACGGAACAAAGGAACTTCGCAAAGCGACCGCTCCCTTCTGGGGTGCCCTTGAACTAACGCCAGAGGAGGCCGAGAAGGAAATCGATATAGAACTCGCTGTTCCGTTTCATCGGGAGAAACGTCCCTGGAACCCCTTTCTCCCTTACTTCCTCCCAACAAGCGACCTCACGTACACACCTTCTCCCACAGCCACGCACATCTCCTTGACCACCGAACCGGAAGCGAGTACTTCTTCCTCAACCGAACAAACCTCGAATAAGGAAGAAGCAAGCACATTGACCCAACAAACCTCGAATAAGGGAGAGTCGACCGCTTCTTCCAGACAACAAAAACGGAAAGTGGAAGAGGAGAAGGCCCCCGTTCTCCGCCGGTCCAAAAGACAGAGAAACCGAAAATAAAAGGACAAATGCTGAAATTTCCTCTAAAAATCTAAATTCAAATTGAACATGTTCAAGTTGACCTTGTTGCTGTTGGCGCTTGTCGCCAGCGTGTTTGCGGGCGGAAACCCCCTTCAGAAGTTGTGTGACCCAAGTGACCCTGATTTCCAGGCACAGCATTCAGCTGCGTGGGGACAGATTGCTGTAAACAGTGATCAGGGATGGTTGTGGCACCAGGAGACCGTGATTGTGGCTCCTGTGCCCACCGACAACGGCGTGATGTTGATGGAAGTGCAACGGTACACCTGGTACCACCATGTGGAGTGGAGCGATGAGCAGTGTGGCTACGTGAACATTCAGGTGTGGCCCAAGTACTCGTACGACCCCGTGACCTACCAGCCCACCTTCCTTGGATGGGGCGTTCAGGAGATCGCCATCGATCACAAGAACCCCGCTTACCGTCAGAGCGATGCCATCCCTCCCGTGCCCGAACTGGCCTTCACCGAGTACACGCCCACTTGGGTGTCTCCCTACCTGGCGGACAGTGTTCTCGTGATGGGCGCCACCAGCTACGAGGCCGGTGTTGGACCCGACAGCCTCTTGCACAGCTGGCACAGCCCCGTCACCGGAAAGGTCGTGTTCTCTGGAAAGATCGTCAACTTTGTTCCCGGTGTCTACCGTACCTACACCTACGCGATCCCCATCCAGACCGTCCCCGACGTGGACGAGAGCATCATCGACGTGCTCACCTCTATTTATTCTCGTGCTGCACCTGCCCCTCAGGTCATCACGGATGCGATCAACTGGTACAACTCGGTCAAGGACCTCGAGGACCCTCCCCTCACGCAGGACCCCGCCGACCCCACTGGCGGACAACTGCCTCCCGTGTTCATCTACTTCCCTCCCGCCGAGAAGGCCGTCGAGGGTGATAACGCCATCCCCGAGAACACCCATGGTGCCCAGTTACCCATCATCGATGCAATCACGTACAACCGTGCCGTGGAGTTCCTAATCAACTCTCAGGAGTAATTTGCGTAAAAAAAAATAAACACTTGGTCTCGTCACACCCTTTTTTTATTTTTTTTTATTTTTTGGTTAGTTGGCGGGCAACTTAGGAGGAAACGGAATAGATCACTGGCATGTAGAGGTGTTCGCCAACTGTAGGGAAGGTGGGCTCGGTGATCATCGCATCAAGGTCGGGCTTCACGCGCACATCGTTCCTGCGGAGCACGTTGCAGAGAGTCGAGTAAAACTGGTTGGTCGTGTTGTGGAGCAACAGGAACCCACTACTGGCAATGATGTGGGTGGTTCCATGTTGGCCAAAGTGGTCTCGCACATCAATTGCATTGCACCAGGGGTTCTCCTGGATGAATTGGTAGATCTCGGTCTCAGTAGGGCAAGTGGTAGTCGGTCGCATAGTGTCTTTTCTTCGGTCAAAATTTCTTTTCGAATTTTTTTTCACTTGGTTGACTTTTTCAATTGTTCGCCCTCTTGATTTTTTTTGCACCTTCCGGAGGGTATGAATTCACACCCCATGACGGATGGCATCCGTCATCCTCAAGAAAAACACACCAATTGATAGATGGGAATCCCACCTATTCATCAATAGCGGTTTCGAGGAGAATACACCTATTATTCTGTTTTTCCTTCGAAAAAAAAACAAAAAAAAAATCCCCTCTTTTTTTCCTTTGAAAAAAAAAACAAAAAAAATCCCCTTCTTTTTTTTTCTTTTTTTCCTCCGAAAAAAATGTCAGCAAGATCGACAAACTTGAGGAAGAAGACGAACAAGACCTGGTTGAGGAAGAACCACGCCATCTGCGTGCGAGAGGGCTCGTTTCGGTGGGACCATCTTCACTATATCAAGCCCGTGAAGGGCGTGCTGACAAGCGACCCCAAGGACCACCATATACTCTCTGCAGAGGGAGAGGGCAAGGTGGACCTGAGACCGGTGCACTTTGCGGACAACAAGTTCTCGGGCCAGTTTGTCCTCAACCCAAACACCTACTTTTGCCTTTCCCGACAAGCATGGCCTTTCCAAAAGAACAAGAGTAAGTGGATCCAGGTGCACATGGGAGACGGGTCCACGTTCTGCACACGAGAGACTTACCAGGGAAGCTTTTGCACGGCCTTTGTGGGATCCCGTCGTGCCTTCTACCTCTGGACCGAACCCAATTGTCATGCGGTTTGCCAGCTTGATGTCAGTATGATCCGAGAGGTGTTGGTGGACGGGCCCTTCTCCTCCCTTGCTCTCATCTGGCTGCAGCCGGACATGGGCCAAGGACAACGTAGCGTAAACGTGCGCACCAACCTCTTCTACCCCGAGCGCCCCTGTGTGCTCACAGCATACACCCAACAGTCTTACAAGGATATTGCGCATGGCCTGGAGACCTTGATCGTGTGCGACCTCATGGAGCACCTGGGCAACCTCTCTGCCAGCAAGCTCGCGTATCGACGGAAGATGATCGTCGCCCGCATGGAGTGCACGCGAACCACCAAGAACCACATCGAACTGGCAGCACAGGGCCTGTGCCGACAATCTCTGAGAGAGGCCCACTACTCTCACCCTCTCCTCGAACAAGTTTACGAAAGTGTTCCCAGTCCTCCAGAGAACATGAAGGCAAAAGAATATTTGGCCCTCGTTCTGAAAGAGTGCTTTTCCATCGAACTCGCTGAATAAATTTTCCAATAAGCAACCTTCCACTCCACTAATCCCCACACAAATTACATCATTCTACTTCCGGGATTCCCTCCTATCCATTCATGCGTATTAGAACCCGAATAAGACTACTGCTAATTCTACTAGAAATAAATAAATAAGAAAAAAAATTATTTTTGGGGTTTGCTTTACTCTTTAAATATAACCACCACAAAAAATACCAACTTTTTCTTCTTTGTCAATTGGTTA
>Ga0180434_10007948_pt1 | contig 11835 bp, 12 predicted proteins | sample SS_ome_7_FD_132453 | JGI IMG/M metagenome (GOLD analysis project Ga0180434, IMG submission 132453) | Hypersaline lake sediment archaeal communities from the Salton Sea, California, USA - SS_1_D_2 metaG | ecosystem: Environmental > Aquatic > Non-marine Saline and Alkaline > Hypersaline >... | reverse complement strand
TTCTCTCCCAAGTCACCCGAGGGGCACAACGACCTCGGGCTCGCCTATGCCAAGGATAAGCTGCTGGAGGAGGCGGCGAAGCACCTGGCGCAGGTCATAGAATGGCGCCCGGACAGCCCGGTGTTGCACAGCAATCTCGGGCTCGTGTACTACTTCAACGGCAACACTGAAGAGGCGGTGCACGAGTGGCGCGAGGTGACGCGGCTCTCCCCGCGCTACGCGCGGATGCGTGAGGCGACTCGTTTCTCGGCCTACGACGACCAGGAGATGTACATCCGGCCGGTGGACCGCAAGGCGCGGGCCGCCCACCTGCCGCTGAAGACGGCGGCCTTCCGGCACGGATTCCAGCTCGCCCTCGACGAGAAGAGGTACCAGCTCGAGATCCCGTGGCCGGACATCGCGGCGGCGGCCCGCTGGCAGGAGCGCGCGGCTGCGGCCCGGAGGACCGCGCGCCGGCCGTGAGGACCGATGTGCGGAGAGATCTTGCCGGAGCCGGGCGTTTGCGTTATGATATCTCCCGCCTGGCACCGTAGCTCAGGGGCAGAGCGAGCGGTTCATAACCGCTATGTCGGTGGTTCAAATCCACCCGGTGCCACCAGCGTCGTTCGTGGCTTGGATTCCCCGCAGCAAACGGGCGCCGGGCCGACGCCTGCCCCCTCCCTGGTCGGCTCCTATCCGTCTCTGTCCTGGTCGATGTCTGCTGGGGGCCGCCGCGGGTATGATGTGCAGTTTTCCTGACATCCTCCGCCCATCCGTGACACCTTCGCTGTGCAAGAGAGCCATTTGCCTATCGACTGAGGTGATGAAAGACGTACAATATGGCCGCCGTCCCGTCTGGCAGCATATCATAGCTACCCTCGCCTCCTTGACAGGGCCGAAAGAGCCAGTACCCTCGGCATCGGGACGGCTTCTCCCGTGGCCCGTGGTCGACCACGGGATGCTGCTGAATTCGCCGAGTTCGCCTCGCTGGCAGGAGGAACCGCTCCACCATTTGGAGAAGATTTGGAGGCCGCCTCGGGCGGCGGCTGAAAGCGCCACAAACCACTCGACTCGGAGGTATGGAGAGAATGAAAGCACCGGTCGTAGACGCGGATCTTTGCACCGGCTGTGGGGCCTGTGTAGAGGTGTGCCCCAATGTATTCGAGATGGGCGATGACGACATTGCGACGGTGAAAAATCCGTCGGGTGCCGGCGAGAGTGAGATTCAGGAGGCGATTGACGGTTGCCCCGCCGAGGCGATCAGCTGGAGCGAGTAACCCGCAAACTCAGATGCTGCTAGTAGGCGGCCCCGCTTCGCGCGGGGCCGCTTCTTTTCTGCGGCCCACTCAGCCTGCGAGCACGTGCTGCACTCTAGGGCACGCCTTTCTGGCGCACAGCCGGACGAGGCCGATAGTGGTATCGTCCGTGAACAGGGTCATCAGCAGGCCGTGTTCCCCGGCCTGGTTGACGTGCACGTGCTGGCGCTTTCCCTGGTGGAACAGCACTGTGAACTCCGGCTCGCCGACGAGGCGCGCGATCTCGCCGGCGGAGGCGAACGTGCCCGCAGCGAGGGCGGCCAGCGACGTCGTGTCGAGCTCCTCCGTCAGCCCCTTGGCGGCGATGAGACTGCCGTCGTCGCTGTTGATCAGCAGTACGCTGGCGGCATTCGACCCGGTCAGCATCTCGTCCAGGGTGCTCTCGATCTCCGAAAGCTGCCTCTCTGTTATCGTCAGGTTTGCTGTCTCTATCATATGTCTTCCTCGCCGACCGTTCAGGCCGCGCGTGGCTCAGCCAACGCTGAACCCGCCTCGTCCAGACATGCGGCCGCGTTCGTCATCTCTCCTAGGACAGGGTCTGCCTCCGCCAGCGGCTCGGTGACGACCATCAGGTAGCCGAGGGCCACAGGCTGTACCACGAATCTGAACTTGCTGGCGTCCAACACGACGGCTTCGAGGCCGCCGCGACCGGTGCCATTGAGAGTTCGAGTTCCGAGTTGACCCAGCACCGCGGCGGCCGCGGCCAGTGCCTCTTCATCAAGTTCAGTTCGGAGGCGGGCGGCGAGTGGCAGCCCCTCATCGGTGGCCACCATCCCAGCCAGCACCCCGGGAATGCCCATCAGCGCGTCGAGTGTGCCGCCCAGACCCGAGTTCTTCGTCGTTGGCTCGCTACTCATCTGCATCTGCCTCGGTTTCTTCGCTGCGTTCCCCACCGGCGATGCACTCCTCGATCTGCTCGTCCGCCTCTCCGACGGGCGAGCGCGACCGCAGTGCCGCGAGGAGGGCGAGATCGCCCAATGGAACACAGCGCAGACTCAGGGTGTTGCTGCAGATGAGCGCGGAGCGGAGCCGTCCCGCACCAAGGCGTGAGAGCAGAGACCGGGCCTCCGCGAGAAACGACATCGGCGCTTCGCCCGTCGGTCCACCGACCGTCTCCGGCAGGTCGCCGGAAACTGGCGAGCCCGAGCTATCGACGAGCGAGGCGGTCTCCACGAAAGGACAGGCCGAGACGCGCTCAACGAGATCGCCGAACCTGTTGGCGGTGAGCCATTCCGGGCGCTCCCCCGGTGTCCGAAGGCGGCCTTCGAGCGCTTTGGGATCCCCAATGCGAAGGGTCGGAGAGGGTCCTTTCACCTCGGCGAGTTTGGCCCGCGCCTCCGGGAACTCGGGGCTGTGGAGGAGTGCCGTCTCGAAGGCTGCAACCGCGTGATCTGTCTCGCCTCGGCTCAGGTAGAGCTCGCCGAGCCGGAGGTGGGCGCGTGGATGGCCGGGATCGAGTTGCAGCGCCCGGCGCCATTCGGCCTCGGCCTCCTCCGCCTTGCCGGAATCGATGAGGATCTCGCCCATGACGACGCGGCCGGTCGAGTAGGCGGGATGGCGTGCCAGCCCGCGCCGGCAGATCGCCAGCGCGTCTTCGAGCTGGCCGAACCGGCGAAGGTGATCGGCATACTCGGCGAAACGGAGCGAACTGGGGTCGCGCACCAGGAGCCGACGGTATTCCTCCAACTCCTCGCGGCCGCTGGCTATAGCCTCCACGTCCTGCACATATCCCTCCCAACGCATACGAAAGGGCACAGTCACACGGGCGACGCACGCGCGACAGGCTCTGCATCGTGCCGTTCAGCTTGCGCCTTGGGGACCCCGATTTGCCCGAGGGCGCACGGTGTGCTCCTGCAGCTTCACCTGCCCGTTTATTCCACAATTGGGGGGGCATTGAGGCCGGCGGCACGGATGTCGATCGCGGAGCGCGGAAGCCGCTGCGCCGTCCGAGCCCGGGTCAGAGTCCTGCATTGGTGCGTCTTGTCGGGGGGTCGACGTGTGGAATTAATGGACCGGAGGCGGCACGCCGTGAGGGGAGCTCGTTCTGGGTCCCGCGGCAGGCTGTGTGGTTGGCCGCCGAATCGCTGCCGGTTTGCGAGGGTAGCATGAAGCTGAAGCGATTGGGTCTTCCGAAGATAATAGCGCTTTCCGCGGCGCTTCTCATGGTCATCGTAGGTTTCGTGATCTCCCGCGTCGGTGGTGGGCCGGAAGCAGCCGCCGCGCCGCGTGCTCTCAAGATCGCAGCCATTCCCGCTCACGAATCGGCCGTGGATGGAGCGGAATCGAGCGAGACGGAGACGCAGCCGCCAGAGGCGGCGGAGCCGGGGGAGGCCGAGCCGAGCGCGGAGCCGAAGAAGGCGGCCGCGCCGGCGGCCGCGCCGAAACGCAAGGCCGCGCCGAGGCCGTCGGCGACGCGATCTCTGCCGCCGTTGGCGCCGCCGGAATGGGGCGCGGCGGATGTGACGGAGGAGCCGAGCGGCCCGCCTCCGGGCGTTCTGTGGCTTTCTGGGGTGATTCAGGGGGAGCAGAGGGTGGCCGTGCTGCGGAGGGGTGAGAGTCGGTATGTGGTGCGGGAGGGGGATACGTTCGAGGGGAAGTACCGGGTGGTGGCGATCTCGTCGAACAGCGTGACGTTGGAGCGCGGCGGGAAGAATCAGACGCTCAGGGTTGGTCAGTACTAGCCCTCTGGGGGGTTTTAGAGGCGAAAACGCGCCGGCGGGGGTCACCCGCCGGCGCGTTGCTGTGAGTGGCTTGAGGGGAGCGATCAGGGCTCCGGCTGAGTCTCTTCCTCGGGTTCTTGCGCGGGTTCCTCTTCTGGCTCCTGGGCGGCATGATCGGCACTATCGGCACGCTCGGCGGCCTCCGGCGGCACGCTTGGCGGCACGATCGGCACGGTCGGCGGCACGTTTGGCACGGTTTCCGGCACGGTTTTCGCGCTCTTGAATCCGAGCCGCCGGTGAGCCCACTGGGGGTCGACCCCGAGGCCGGTCATGATCGCCAGGCCGAGGCCGAAGATGATGACGGTCACCGCGACGAGGTGGCCGAGCACGGGGATGTGGGAGGCGACCGCGATCAGGGCGACGCCGATGAGCACGGCCCAGATCGGACGGATGTCGTGGCGGCCGAAGAGCGCGAACGTGGCCTTGCCGATACTGAGCCAGACGGCGACGACTCCCGCGACTACCAGGAGGGCGCCGGCGACGATGAGCGCGAGCAGGGCGGCGAGGACGGCGGGAATGAGGGGGATGCCCACGAGGGTGATGGCGAGGATGACGCAGGCGAAGGCGGAGGCGACAGCGGCCGTGAGCACCGCGGCGGGTGTGAGTGCGAACCCGATGAGCCCGTAGAGGGCGGCGCGGGCGGGATGCGCGGGGAGCGCCTCCGCCATCACGGCAAGTCGGTCTTTCATGATAAGGACTCCGAGGAGGGCGATGAAGCCCCAGGCGAACAGGCCCAGTATCGTTGCGGAGACTCCGAATCCGGCGATCTTCCACGGCGGGATGTGCCTCTGAGCGAAGAAGGTATGTGGCCAGTTGATGCCGGGACCCGCTTCCACCACGTTGCCGCCGATCACAGCCCCGTCCGCGCGGTCGAGGCTCCCTCCGACGACGACGACGTCGCCGTCGATTCGGGAGCCGGATCGGGCGTGGACGGTCCCGCCTATGGCGACGACGTCGCCTGTGACATAGCCCTTGATGTCGGCGTTTCCGCCGAGGACGACGACATCGTCGTCCACCCGTTCATCGGCGGGAACTGTTACGTCTCGGCCGAATTGCACGACTCCGGTACGTGTGTGCGTATATCTCCAGGGTTCATCCGGTGGCTGTGACTCGGCGAGTGAAGGCGCGGCGGAGGTGTTGACCAGCTCGACCGGCGGCTCGCTGAGGCCGCCGTCACCGCCCATGTCGCAGACGCGAACTGCGATGACGTTATCTTCGCCTGCTTTCAGTACATCCGGAGGGATGGGGTAGTCTCTGGGATCGTCCCAGGTTCCATCGCCGGTCGTGGTGCCGACGAGCTGCCCGTTGACATAGGTCCAATCCCAGTCGTCGATGGCGCCGAAGCGGAGCCTGACTGCTGCGTCGGCCCAATCGGCGGGAATGGTGAAATGGCGGCGGTACCAGCCGTAGCCGTTGTAGGAATCGTTCGGCTTATAGCCGGTCCACTTGGGGTTGAGCGTGAGGATCCCCTGATCCTCCCAATCGTCAGGCACCCGAATGGTGCGCCACGCGGAGTCGTCGAAATCGGGGCTCTGCCATCCCGTAAGATGACCCTCTTCCTCCAGGTCCTCTTTGAACTTCCACGTCCCGGAGAGGTCGATGCTCGGGCCGGATGGGAGCGCAGGCTCTTGCGCTTCGTTCACGCGGACCGACACGCCCGGGATGCGGACATTCACCTCGTTGGACTCCTCGTCGGCTTGCACCGACACGCCGGGCAGCTCCACCTGAGCTGAGGTGGCGGCGGCGGGGCGCGGGAGCGCGAGGAGGAGGAGGGCGGCAGTGAGGGCCAGGAGCAAGCAGCGGAGAGCATTGACTCTCGAAGACACGGGCAAGGAGGCGGGAGCGAGAATCGGCATTCGTTGTCTCAGGTTCATCTCAACACCTTCTTTCAGATCAGCATCATCTGGCGGGCCGGTCTCTTTCGTCGGCTGGCCTGTAATACGAGAACGAGTGCGAAAAGGATTCCGACCTCGGCCGCGGCGTAGAGGCCGAGGGTGGGGGCGACGGCTCGAGCGGCGAGGCTGCAGCCCAGGGCGAGGTCGGCCAGCGTGCCCCAGAGGGCGACGAGAATGCCGGGTGCGGCGCCGAACCAGCTCTGCACGACGACGGAGGCGCTCTCTATGCCGGCAGCGAGGGAAACGTGTGAGGCAAGGCCCTCGGATATGAGGAGAGGAAGGATGTAGCTGACGAGGCCGAGGCCGGTCATGGAGAAGGCGGCGATGACGGCGAGCCATCGCCATCCGGAGGCGGTTCGGCGCGCGGCGGGGGCGGGGAGCGCGGCGGTGCGGAGGGAGATGGATCGGAGCAAGTCCGCGGCCGGTGCAACGCGAGGCACGGCCTCCAGCGCGGCCGAGATCATCTCGATCTGTCGGAGCTCGGCGGCGCAGTGGGGGCAGGTGGCGAGGTGGCTGTGGACCTGCGCCGCCGGGTGCGAAGGCAGGGCGCCCTCGAAGTATTCATCGAGCAACGGTCTGACATGGGAGCAATCCATAGTGAATCTCCTCATAGCTCGCCCACCATTTCTCTCACCGCGGCACGGCCGCGGAACAGCATGGTTTTGACGGTCCCGACGGGCATGCGCAGGCTTTCCGCGATCTCCTCCAGCTTGAGGCCCTCGATGTGGCGGAGGATGAGGACGGCGCGCTGCTTCTCGGGGAGCTGCTGGACGGCGGCCAGGACGCGGCGGGAGTCCTCGGCCACCACCACCTGTTCGGCGGGAGAGGAGCCGGGGGTCTCGTCGGCGTGCTGGGCGCCGGATTCGAGGCGTTCGTCGAGGGAAACGGTGGGTTGACGACGACGGCGGAGGTGATCGATCGTCAGGTTGGAGGCGATGGCCCGCATCCAGGCGAGGAAGGAGCGGTCGAGCTGGAAGGTGTGGAGGCGCTCGCAGGCACGCAGGAAGGCGTCCTGGGTGAGATCGGCCGCGTCCTCTGGATTTCCGACCATTCGGTAGACCATGTTATATATCTGCCGGTGGTGGCGGGAGACCAGGCCGTCGAACGCGCCCTGGTGGCCGCCGAGACAGTGGCTCACCAGTTCTGCGTCGTCCCGCACGGCCTCGATTTGGGACATCTCCCGCCCTCCGCTACATGGTCATACGCACATGGGCAGAAAAAGGTTTCAGTTGCAGCAGGTATATCGTGCGTTTAATCACGTCCGGCGATGTGCTGGTAGACGGCGATGGTCGCGCGGGCGGTGCGCTCCCAGGTGAACTCCCGGCTTCTCGCGAGGCCGCGCTGGGCCAGATCGCGTCTCAGAGCGTCGTCCGTGAGGGCTCGCGCGAGGGCCGCTGTGAGGTCTTCAAGGCTCTCTGGATCGACGAGAAGGGCGGCGTCGCCGGCCACCTCGGGCAGGCTGGAGCGGTTGGAGGTGATGACGGGCAGGCCGGAGGCCATGGCTTCGAGGATGGGGAGGCCGAAGCCCTCGTAGAGGGACGGGTACACGAGGAGGGTCGCGCTGCGGTAGAGTGCCGGGAGAACCGCCTCCGAAACCTGGCCGGGGAAGATGACGTGGTCCGCCAGGCCGAGGTCGGCGGTCGCCTCCAGCAGGGCGCGCCCGCGTTCCGAGGTCACGTCACCGGCGACGACCAGCGGGGGCGCTGCGTGGTCTGCGCGGAGGCGGGCGTAGGCCTCCAGCAGCCTGGCGACGTTCTTACGGGGGTGGGGGCCGCCGGTGGCGAGGTGGAGGAGGTAGCCGCCTGCAAGGCGCTCCGCGCCTGAAAAAGCGTCCGGCGGGAGGGCGGGGCCGTCGGGCGAGAAGGTCGGGGAGACGCCCAGCGGGATGGCGGTGATCTTGTCGGCGGGCACGGCGAGCCTCTCGGTGAGGTCGCGGGCGGTGCTGTGGGAGACGGTGATGATGTGGGCGGCGCGCCGGAGGGAGCGGGGCACGACGCGGGTCTGCATCCTGAGGTCGGCGGGATCGTAGGTTTCGGGGAACCGCGCCCAGGCGAGGTCGTGGACGGTGACGACGGCGGGGCAGGGGAGGATGGGCGGGAGGATGGTGCTGGGGAGATGGACGAGGTCCGTGCGGTCGCGCCAGAGGCGCCAGGGGAGGGCGGCGCGGAGCCAGCCGCGGCGGGCGCGGAGGAGGCTGATTTTCAGCCGCTCGGAGGGGAGGGCGGCGAGCGCGGGATCGGCAATCGGTCTGTCCACGTAGGCGATGATGTCCGGCGCATCGGGGAGCGCGGCGAGGGCGCGGGTGAGGTTGATGACATAGTGCTCGACCCCGGAGCGGACCGGGGAGGCGAGCGCTCTCGCGTCAAGCCCGAGGCGCACGATGACCTCCTGCGAGGGTTTGCCGGAGGCGTAGGCAGATGAAGGCGGCGCCGCAGAGGGCCGTGCCCGCCAGTGCGAGAGCGCCCGCGGCGAGAGTCTTCCCGATAACGGAGAGAGCGAGGCGGGGTCGGCCGATGGCGCTGACCGGGGCCTCGGGCGCGAGCCGGAGCACTCGGGGCGGGCGGCAGAGAAGGGCGAGCAGCTCCAGCTTGAGGTGGGCGGAGAAGCCGGGCCCCCAGTAGACGACGGCGGCGGCGGCGGGCCGGCGGCCCCGCGCCTCCCGCACGACGGATCGGGCGCCTCTGCCGTCGCCGTAGATAATGATGTCATCCACCCCCAAATCCTCCAGCACCGGCCTCGAAACCGGCGTCCCTATGGCGACGACCTCGGCGCCGGGGGCGGCCTCACGGAGAGCGGCCAGCGCCTGTCGAATCGCCTCCTCCTCACCCCGCCGGGCGAAGGTGAGCAAGAGGGCTGAGGTGCGGGGGGAATCGCTCACGCGCGACCTCCCGATGAGAGGGTGAGGATCTCCTCGTCGGTGCGGAGGCGCTCCCGCTGCTCCCGGGCGCGGGCGCGCCCGGCCTGGCGGAGCTGCCGAAAGGCGCGCCAGAGGGCGGCGGTGCGATGGGGGAGCCCGCCGATGAGGACGTCGTCTGCGGCCCAGCGGGCCTGGGCGGCGAGGGTGCGCCGAAAGAGGCGGGTGTCGAGCAGGTTCTTCCAGGCGAAGAGGAGGGCGTTCTTGGCCGACATCAGCTCGATGTGGGCGGGGCGGTGGAAGCGGCCGACGGTGCTGCCCTGGTCGTGATAGACGACGGCGGCCGGCTCATAAAGGACTCGCCAGCCGCGCCCCCAGGCGCGGTAGCCGAGATCGGCGTCCTCCCAGTAGAAAGGATGGTAGAGGGGGTCGAAGCCGCCGAGCGCCTGCCACTTATCGCGCTGGAGAGCCATGGCCCCACCCATGGGATAGAGCTGGGGGCAGGTGTGCCGGAGCCGGTCGGGATCGGTCTCGTGGTGGAGCTGGAGGAGGCCGCCGCGCCACTCGCCGGTGGTGCGGTTGCCGAGGGCGTGGGTGAGAGAGCCGTCGGGGTTGAGGAACTTGCAGCCGACGGCGAAGACATCGTCGGCTTCGAGGTCGGCGAGGAGCGGGGGGAGGAAGTCCGGGGTGACGATGACGTCGTTGTTGAGGAGCACGGCGAGGTTGGTCTCGGCGGCGGCGACGGCGGCATTGCAGGTGGGGCCGAAGCCGGTTTTGGGAAGGGCGAGCACCATCACCTCGGGGAAGCTCTTCGACAGGAACTCGATGCTGTCGTCGGAGCTGGCATCGTCGGCGACGGCGACGGCGTGGCCGCCGGCCCTGTTGGCGGCCTCCAGCGCGGCCGGCACGGACTGGGCCAGCAGGTGGCGGCCGTTATGGTTGATGATGATGAGGGTGGCTTTCACCGGCGGCGCCTGCGCTCCTGGAGAATCCAGTCTACGGCCTCGCTGAGATTGCGGGCGATGTGGTCGGCGGGGAGAGGGCCGGTCGCCTCTGCCTGGGTCTTCCGTCCATAGCCCGTTTGGACGAGCACGGTGCGGCAGCCGACCTTCCGTCCGGCGAGGAGGTCGCGGTCGCTGTCGCCCACGGCGTAGGAGCGGTCGAGATCGAGATCGAGGTCCTTAGCGGCTTGGATGAGCATGCCGGGGGCGGGCTTGCGGCAGCGGCAGCGCCGGCGGTAGGGCCTGCGGCCGGCGTCGGGATGGTGGGGGCAGAAGTGGATGGCGTCGAGGTGGGCGCCGCGGGCGGCGAGCCTGTGTCGCAGCACATCGTGGATGTCTTCGAGGTCCTTCTCGGTCAGCATTCCCCGGGCGATGCCGGATTGGTTGGTGGTGACGACGACGGGGAGCCCGGCCTGGTTGAGCCGACGGATGGCGGCGGCGGCATGGGGGAGGAGCCGGACGTCCTGCCGGCGCCGGAGATAGTCGACCTCGCCTATGATGGTGCCGTCGCGATCGAGGAAGACCGCCGGGCGACCCATAGCTGCCTCCGTAGGTTAGCTTTCGCGGGGTGTGGGCGTCGAGCGCCGGCGCAGCCTCCAGAGGCACCCTTCGACGGTGATGGCGCCCCAGACGAGGCTGACGAGGGCGGTAAGGGTGAGCTTCTCCAGGACGCTCGCGAGGCCCTGGAAGACGAGGAGCAGGGGCTTGTAGAGCGCTATCCCGAGGACGTGGGCAGCGCCGTCGTCCCGGATCTCGACGCGTCGGTCTGCGCCGGAGAGGAGCGCGATGAGCTCGGCGCGGCGGTTGCCCTCGCCGGCGATGATGACGGTATCGAAGCGGCGCTCTCGGAGGGTGCTGACGAGACCGCGGGTGACGTGATAGCCGCAGGCCTCGACGCCGGGGGCGGCGATGACGGGGGCGCCGGTGTCGTACCGCGTTTCGTCGGCCATCGCCTCCGGGGCGAGGACCGAGATTTCGGCGGCGGGATAGTGCCGGCGTATGAGGACGATGGCGCGGGCGGCCGTGGAGAGGGCGCCGGCGCGGATGACGAGCGTGGTCTGGGGAGGCTCCCGCGGGTCGAGCCCCCAGGGGGCGGTGGCCTTGCGGCGGAGGAAGGCCTTGGCCAGGAGGTCGGAGATGGGCGCAGCGAGGGCACGGGCGATCTGGCGGAGACCGCCGCGGAACCCGCCGGTGTCGAAGGCGAGGCCGAACCTACCCGCGAAGGTGCGGGGCCTCCAGGCGGCCTGCTCACCCTGGAGCGCGGGGAGCCGGTCGGGGGAGGGTTTGGGGTCATCCGCCCAGCGCTGAAGGGGCTTCATGACGTCCTGCACGAGGCGGTGCTTGAGGAGGTAGTCTCGGGCGCGGTCGGCGCTGCGCCTGCGGCGGGGCTCGTCGCGGGCGAGGCTGAGGAGGGCGTCCTTCAGGCCGTCGGCGTCGCCGGGGGCAAAGGTGGCGCCGAGGCGTTCGTGCTCGACGATATGGCTGATCTCGGTGCCGAGGGTGGTGACGACGGGGAGGCCGGCGCGGAGCATGTCGAGGATGCGGTAGCGGCAGCCGATGAGCATTTCGTAGCTGAAGCGGTCGATGTTGATGCCGATGTCGCTCTCGAAGTAGTAGTTGGGGACGTCCTCGTTGGGGACCCAGTTGGTGAAGACGAAGCGGTCGGAGAGGTCGCTCTCCTCGATGAGCCGGCGGAAGCGGTAGAAGGTGGTTTCGTCTCGGCCGGGCAGGGCGCCGCCGAGAGAGAGGAATGTGAGGCGGGGCTCTTCGCGCATGGCGGCGGCGAGGCCGGCGAAGAGGGTGTCGACGTCGGTCCAGGTGTTGTAGCCGCCGGCCCAGAGGACGACGAAGTCGCGGTCGCCGACGAGGGAGCCGCGGGCGACGCGGCGGGTGTGGCGGTAGGGCTGGGGCTCGATGGCATTGGGCATGTAGTGGACGGAGTCCTCGCCGTAGTTGGCACCTTTGAGGCGGCCGGCGGCGGCGAGCTCTCCGATGAGGGCGAACTTCTGGCGGGCGGAGACGACGGAGAAGGCGTCGGCGCGGGCGAGGGCGGAGCGCTCCCACTTCCAG
>Ga0180434_10007947_pt1 | contig 11836 bp, 11 predicted proteins | sample SS_ome_7_FD_132453 | JGI IMG/M metagenome (GOLD analysis project Ga0180434, IMG submission 132453) | Hypersaline lake sediment archaeal communities from the Salton Sea, California, USA - SS_1_D_2 metaG | ecosystem: Environmental > Aquatic > Non-marine Saline and Alkaline > Hypersaline >... | reverse complement strand
TCGATGATGCTGGTGCGATCAAGTTTTGTGTTGATGGCACGAGCTTCTCGACCGTGACGGTATCGTAAGTCCTGATTCACCCGAATGGTAGGAGGAATCATGGAAAAAGAAATGGTCCACTGTGTCGTGATAAAACCAGACTTGAAAATCTGGGACGGCAACAAATATCAATTCGTCACGATTGGTGATGATGTCGGGTTGCCGAAAGGCATTGCCAGGATCGAAGCAAAAGCAGGATTTGTCAGAATCGTTGGTACTGAGCCCAAACAGGAAGAAGAGTCGGGCAACTCTCCTCAATAGGAGGTTCACATATGGCGAGAGCGTACTGTACAGCCGATGAAGTCAAGAGGCTTCTTCGAACCGCTACGAAGAAAGTCAAGACATCGGAATCATACCGTGAATTGGGATTCAATTCGGGGAATCAAGGTACAGTACGCCTCTCTGCCGTCACCTTCTATGACGACTATGTCGGTGACGAGAGATTCACGATCACGTTTTCTGATTCGACGAATTTCACGGTTGAGGGAGAGATCATTGGCTATCTTGGGGTGGGTTCGATTGGTGTTCAGTTCGACTGTGATTACTTTGTGATAAGTCCATCAGATTGGACAGGGACAGCACAGGCTGATGATGTTGTATTTTTCATCAGCAACTCAAACGTGAGTAACGAGGACCTGGATGGATTCATAGGTGATACCAGCGACTACATCAATAACCGTCTCGGTGTCATATTTGGCGATTCGACAAACATCCCGTGGGAATGGGACTGGAGTATTGACATTCCTGGTGGTCTCAGGTATGCAGCCATCAGGTTGACAGCATACGACATCTTCTCGTCTGTTCTTGCTGGCGAGGATATCGACCAGGATTCACCAGTGTACAACTGGTACAAGAGGGGAGAGAAGGCGATCGATGATTTCATTGCCTGGTATCAAACCGAAGGCATCGTAGGGACTCCGCAGTGGAGAACCGTTGGTGTGATCTTCAAGGAGATTGGGATCGGAGGTCTTGATCCGAAGATCTTTGATGGTGAGATCGATACCACAACTGATGCGGTTGACAATGAAGATGAGGACAGAATCTAATGATCGAGATCAGGGTCCATGGAAATTTTGACAAACTTGATGCTTCGCTTGCTGAATTGCAGGCAAGGCTCAGTTCGTTGAATATCCCTCTCGAGGAGCTTGTCCCTTATCTTAGACAGATGCATGAGGAAAGGTTCTCCGGGTTCCAAAGATACATGGGGACCTACAAGACACGATGGTACGAACAGTGGAAAATCAAAAAGAATCTTCCTGTTGGCGTGAAAAGCGGTGACACGAAGAAAGCCCTCACAGAAGGTGGCAATGGGGAACATGTTGATATTCGATCTATCCTTGGGATAGGTTGGGTGTTGGAATTTGGTATCGATGAATCACAGTTTGACAGAGGATATCCTGTGTACTTTGATCGATGGTTGAAGGAAAGAGGAGATGAGCTTGTTGGCCTTACTGATGCACAGTTTGCTGACCTTGTCTATCTTTTCTTTGAACTTGTTGAAAAAGTCTTGAACAGCAGGTGATCCAATGGCAAGAGACATAGATCTTGGTGGAAAAGGGAACATCCTGGATAATGCTCTCGAAAACATCAAAGAAGTTTTCGATCTTTATCAAAAGGATGAACTTGATCTGAGGCTCCATCAAATCTATGTTGAGGACATCCGGGTCCCGATTGCCAAGTCTGTCTCGATCGATATCGAAGGAGTGGATGCCTCGAGGGAAAACAGAGGAATTGCTGGCTTTAAGCAGCATCGATATACTCTTCTCATTACGGTAAATGTGTGGTACTACCATGAGGAGATGAACCCCAATACCAGGAAGAAAGACGTGATGAACATCTTGTGGAAAATCGCCCAGATGTTCATGAAGCACACGACCTGTAACGGGTTTGTTCCGAAGTTGGGGACGGAGGTTCTTGGTACTGAATTTCTTCCCCGCCGATTTGACAACAAGATCATGGCGGGTGGCGTTGTAAGACTAAGGCTTACCAAATTGTATCTGGTAACCGACGTAGACTAAGTTTCAGGAGGAACATGATATGGGAGCTGTAAATCCTGCTGTGGGCGCAAGAGGCCAGGTTGGATTTTCTCAGGAAGGTTCCTGGGGATCCAAACAGCCTGTTCCCACGAGATTCGTTGAAATGCTCAACGAGTCTGTCGTGAGTGAGCTTGGCACTCTTGTTTCGAATTCGCTTCGGCCTGATCGTGCCGTCCACAAGCAAATCACTGGCGTTGAGAGTGCCGGTGGCGACATCAATGTCGAGGTTGCAGCTGAAGGTCTCGGGACGCTCTTCAAGCACTCCCTGGGTGAGGTCATCTCAACCAGACTGGACCATGCATTCGTGCTGAAAGTGACGGATGCTGCTGCCACGAGTGCCAAGTTGTCGATCACGGTAGCCGCTGGTCTTGCCACGTCTTTTGACGTTGTTTTCACCGGGGCTGTTGCAAGTGACTTTTCAGCGAACCTGGCTGATTCCACGGCTGATACGGTCCAAGAACTCATGGATCTGATCAATGCCTCCGGGACCGGCCTCAAGGCATATTCGGTTTCAAGTTACCAGGCGGGTGGGGACTCTACGACCATCCAGGCTGGCGACTATGCCGTTGCCACAGATCTCTCCAACAAGCTTGAGGCTGTCACATCTGTCGAGCTTATCAAGAATGCTTCCGGGAACAAGGACTTCTTGGTTTGCTTTGGATGGGGTGTGTATCAGCATCAGGTCCAGTGTGCTGCGACTCTTCCGCAGGGTCTGACTTTTGAGATCGGTCGAGATGTTGCGGCCTTTACCTATGCAGGGTGTAAGGTCGGGACCATGACCATGACGGCTGATCCTGGTGAGATTCTTCAGGGGACCTTCGGCATCATGGCGAAGGGTGCGACGACTGCGAGCCGGGCCATCCCGGATTCAGGCAACACCGGAAACGAGAAAAATGCATTCAGCATCAAGTATGACGGAAGCAGCGGAAGCTGTACTTTCGACATTGACAAGACGAATCACCTGGTCACCATCGACAGTGGAAGCGCAAGTGAGGATCTGATCCTTGACATCAGTGTGCCCTGGACTGATCCTACCACAGGTGTCGTGTATCCAATCCATACGGTTGGTGGGCTCGTTGCATTCTTGAATTCGCTCAGCTACATCACCTGCACGATTGCTGACTACGTGTCCCTGGATGCCGATTCCAGTGATCTGAAGGACAGGCCTGCGGTCGACATTGCCGTGATCACAGCCGTCATGTTCAACTTCGATTCGACCGATGTGGCTTCAGAGCCGGTCACCTGGGGTGACTATTACACGAGTGACGACGGAATTGCCCAGAACATCCTGTGCGAAGTGGTTGCCGGTGGTGTCCCTGGTGTTGCTACGGTGAAGTTCTCTGATGATGCCGGTGCGACCTATGGTGATACCTACACGACATCCGCAACGGTTGCGACGGAAGTTCGGGTTGCCGGGAATGTGGATACGAAGTTCACCATCTTCTTCCCTGACAACACGGCTCTCGTGATGGGTGACAAGTGGGTGATCAGTTCTTTCAAGCTGGCCGAAGATGCCAGCTACGGAACTCTTGATCCATTCGCTGGATTCGACGGGATCTTGACGATCGATGGGTCTGAGCAACCGATCCAGAGTTGGAACTGCACCGTGAACAACAACCTGTATGCTGACAAGTACCATCTTGGCAAAAGAACCAGAGCGGCCCTCCCTGAGCAGAGACGAACTGTCGAGGGGACCATGAATGTCGAGTTCGACAACCTCGATCTTTACCGACGGTTTGTGAACCAGACACCTGGCGATCTGTCCATGATCTTCATATCCGACACGTACGTGTCGAATGTTGATCGTTCTCAGATCGGGAACAGCCGTTCTCAGTATGGGCTCACGGTTCGACAGCCGAACATCAAGTTCTCGGGCACTACGCCGAATATCGCAGGTGAAGAGATCATCACACACGATATGCCGTACAATGCCCTTTACAGTGACTCTCTCGGGATTCCCGAGTTGAGACTCACGCTGGTGAACAACGTGGCCTACCTGTAAAGCATCATCACTTTCTCCTTGCTCCGGGGGCCCTTACGGGCCCCCAACTCTCCTGGAGAAAGTTGACTTTGGTGCTTGAGTCGTGGTAGGCAGAGGAAGACGGACAACAAGAGGCAACTAACGTAGAGGAGAATCATCATGGGAAAGCTATTCGGAGTAAAGGCGGGATCCATCGTTGAATACGTGGTCAAGGCCCAACGGGGAGACCCTGCTGAGGAAAGGACCACCTTCCTTCTGAGGCCCCTGACGACTCGTGAGCATGCCGAGATCCAGAACAAGCTCTATGAGAGTTCCGGGTGGGGCAAGAAGCGGCAGGAACGGTTCCTGACGGGTACTCAGATTGTTCTCATCTTGAGAAAGGGCCTGGTCGGCTGGAAGAATTTCCACTACGAAGATGGTGAAGAGGTCAAGTGGGAAGACCCGAACCAGGAAAGAACCGAAGAAGGCCGGGACATGATCATGGATCGCAACCTTGATCGTCTCCCGAATGCAGTTCGTCAGGAACTCGCTGAGGAACTGAGAGGAGAGGCTGTCCTGGGGGAAGACGAATAGCGGCCCTAAGGTTGGCATTGAGATGGGCTGCTTTCCTCAGGATGAAGGATGACCCTGCTGTATGGGATTGTGCCTATTGTGAAGAGAAAGGCCTACAAGAGACAAGGAACTGCAAGGGGAACCTGGACGGATATTGTGCCTCTCACGGTACGGTAAAGTACGAGAAAATTGATTTTAGTGAGTCGACTGGTAAGCCATTGTGCCCTGAATGTGGAAGGGCTCTCAAGATGCCCTTCGAAATCGTACTTGGTAAGAAGTACCGGATTTTTCAGTGTCCGTTGAACGAGGTTGATCCGTACTCGCTGTACTTGATATCTCTTGTGAACTGGTCGGAGGCTACCGGCCAGCTGCCGTCTGGAGGTACACTGTTCGATGAGGCGAACTGGTACTATGAGCTTCGAGAGTTTGTCGTTACCGAACAGAGTACAATAAGGGAAGAATACTTCTCAGAGAAAGAAAAACAGGCAAGGCAATCTCATAGGCAGGGTTCAGTAACGCCGAAGTCATTGAGGAGGCGTTAACCCTGCTTTTTGATTTTTGAGGGGTAAAATGGCTGCTGTAACAAGAGATTTGCTACTCCAGATCCGGGCGATCAACCGGGCAAACAAAGAGATCCAGGCCGTACGATCTCAGCTTGCTGCCTTGAAGACCGAGGCTGCTGCCATTCGCATTGGTAAGCAGTCGAAGGCGGTCGAAGACCAGTCTAAGGCCACCAGGACCCTCACGGCAGACACCGAGAAGGCCAAGAAGGCCGTCGATGCCACCAACAAGGCCATCCAGAAACAGGGAACCGTGGTGGCGACAACGACGAACCAGATGAAACAAGCACAGACGGCTACGAAATCCTATTCCGGCGTGACATTGGAGGCCAGCAAGAACACCACCCAGATGGCTAAGGAGTCCAAAGGCCTTGAAGGAGTCATGAAGGGCCTTGCCGGAAGTGCCCGGCTGACCGCCGAGGGATTTGGGCGCATGATCGGTATCCAGGTGTCATGGTTGGCCGGTTTTGCCGTCATTGGTGCCACGATCGGCGGGATCGTCAAGGCTTTCCAGGATGTCATCAACATCCAGAATGAATTTGCCCGGACGGCTCGAGTCATTGAACAGGAAGGCTTGTCGGCGGCTGAAGCCAACGAGATCGCTTTCGACAAAATGCATGATGCCATGGTCAGGACGGGTTCTGGTGCGAAGGAAGTCTCAGAGGTCATGTATCAGCTGGGGTCTGCTGGTCTTACGGCTGAGGAGGCGGTTGCGGCCCTTGACAGCACAATGGATAACGTGATCGGTACTGAAGCCGACATCACGACCATTACGAAACTGGTTGCTGGTGTCTACAACAACATGAAAGACCAGATCTATGAGACCGCAGATGGGCTCATAGTCTTCAGAACGGCTGCTGAGGCCCAAGGGCAACAGCTGAATAAGAACATCTCCCTGACACAGAAATTCAAAGCCATCAACGACTCCCTGGTCACGACCTTCCGGTTGCACCAGGTTGAAATGGATGAGTTGAATGATGGTTTGAAATACTCGATCGCCACTGCAAATGCCGTGGGTGTGTCGTTCACGACTTTGTCTGCGGCCCTCGCTACCCTGAATGACCACTTGATCAAGGCTGGTATTGCAGGCCGGTCGCTCCAGGCAATGTTGTCCAGAATTGCGAGAACTCCTAAAGAGTTCGCTGAGGCCTTTGAGGTTGCGTTTGATCCAGAAAAACCTCTTGATCTTGTGGATGTCATGAGGCAGGTCAACAAGAATCTTGGTGACGGGACCCTTTCGGTTTCGAAGATAGGAACCGCATTCGAACGCATGGGTCTTCGTGGTGCCAAGACATTCATCACGTTGGCTCAAAATGTGGAGGAATTCGAAGATAACATCCGAGAACTCGAGTACGCCTCTGAAGATGCTGCCTCGAAGATGGCAAAGATCATGTTGGCTGCTCCTGCCAGGGCCTTCGGTCAGTTGTGGCAAATCATCCTGCAAGGGGCCATCGTTGCTTTTGAGCCAATCATCACGATCGTGACCGCCACGATCAAGGTGATAACAACTCTTTTCGGATGGTTGAGCAAGATCAATGATGTTCTCGGCGGAATCCCCAGGGGTATCCTTGTTTTTGCATCGTGGGCCGTCACGATCACAGCCGTTACTGTCCTGTTTGGACTCTTGATTGAGAAAGTAGTCCTTCTTGGATCTGCACTCTTGGCCCTTGCCGCTTCAGAGAAGGTGGCGGCGATTCTGGTGTTTTCATTCGATAAGATATTGAATGTGGTTGGGCTTGTCTATCAAGCCATATTGCTCTTGAGTGCGGCATTTAAGTCTACCTTACTGCCCATTATCGTGAGGGTTGGGGCAGCGATTGGGGCCTTCATAGCAGGCCTGAGTGTCGCAACCATCATCATCGGTGGGATTGTTGCTGCGGTTGTTGTCCTGGTGGGAGCGATCATCAGTCTTGTGGCATGGTTGTTCAAGAAGAAGAAGGCCGAAGAAGAGGCGACAAAGGCCGCTGAGGAGCATGGGATTGCTCTTGATGAGCAACAAAAGAAGGCCGCATTGCTGGTCGCTAGTGTCAACATCTTGGCTGACTCCATCGATAGCCTCAGGGGCATCAAGCTTTCTGATGAAGACATTGATCGGTACGTCGGTTCATTCGACGAGATGTCCATCATTCTGGATAATCTCCACAAGACTCAGCTTGGCAGAAACATCTTGCTTGGCAAGGAATTGTCGATAAACGATGCGATCGTGGAATCATACGAGAGGACTTACGATCAGTCATTGAACAACCTGAGAAATATCGAGGCCATGGTTGAAGAATCGGATGATTTCAAACAGGCGTACGAAACGGCCTTCAAGGTTGTTGAGGATGCGGCAGGCAAACTGGCTGATGCCTACGACAGGATGATTGAGAAACAGCGATTCATCAACGAACTTGTTACTCAGTTTGCTCAGTACAACTTCCTTGGTCAAATGGTCGAAAATGTCAGGACGGGTTCTCTTGAAGCCACTGCTTACATTGAAGAGTTCTCGAGAAGGTCTGACGAGGTAACACAGAGAGCTTCGCTCAACATGATCAACTATTTCAACCAGGGGTTTGATGCTCTCATCGAGAAGGGCAAGCCCACTGTGGCTGAGCTTGTCCAATACTTCCAGAATGTGAACGCAGAGGCCCAGAAGCTTGGCCCGGCCCTCGTGAACGCTGTGTCACAGGCCGAGCAGAAGATGAATGATGCCAAGAAGGCTACCCAGAGCCTTACCGATGAACTCAACAAGATGACGGTTGATGCGGTCAATGGGCTTGTAAAGATTCAGGCTTCCTTCGGTCTTGGTGTTGATGAAGCCATCAAACTGGAGAAAGAAACCAGGAGCCTTGGTGATGCGGCAGAAGATGCCAGGAAGGAATATCTCAGGATGTTGGCTGATCCTGAAGCGACTTATGACCAGGCCCTTCAATCGCTCGACAAATACCGTAATGCTCAAGACAAATTCATGAAGTCTCAGGAATTGTCGAATGGTGCTCTCGAAAAGTCAATGCCATTGTTTCAGCAGCAACACGATATCCTGAAACAATCGATCGATGTTTCACTTGAGGCCGCTAAGGCTCAGGCCGAGATTGCAAAGAACGAAACACTTTCGGCAGACAAACGGGATGAGGCTCTTCAGAAACAGCAGCAGTACCTGAATGAAGTCAAGGCAGGGGTCAACGAGGAATTTCAGCTGAGAAGCAAGCTCCTGGATATCGATTACCAGAGAGGCATCATCAACGAGACTCAGTATCGGGACCAAAGAGAACAGCTTGCCAAGGAGAACATCGATGCAATCAAACAGATCGAAGATCAACTTCTCCAGGCTCAGAGAGACAGGATTCAGGTTTCGATTCAGAATCAAAACCAAGAGACCGAAGCCTGGCTCAATGCCCGTACCAGAATGAAGGAATTTCAGCAGGCAATTCAGGACACGAGCCAGATCTTAGAGCAAGTCAAATGGGAAGGATTCTTTGATCAGATCAGAAGTGGATTCGAGGGGACTGATGAGTACATCAAGAATACGGTCGAGGCCATCGACGATCTTGGTCAGAAGCTCGAAGAACTCACGAGTAAGAAACACGTCATCCAGATTGAGGAAAAGATAACGGAGCGTAGACAGAAGGCTCAGTTCGGTGGTCTGATCTCGAATCCCGCCACCGTGATGGTTTCGGCAGGTGAAGGATATGTGCCGCCTGGTGTTGCGAAACACAACCTGGCCGCTCTTCAGGCCATCAACCAGGGACTCTCGACCCCTGCCAGGTTCCCGATCGGTACTTTTGCCGGGCCTCCAGGGATCGACAACATCATGACGGCTTTGCCTGCCGGTAGTTTCGTCATCAGCAGGCGAGGTATGGATGCCCTTGAGCGAGCCACCCAGGAATTCTCAGACAAGAGAAACTTCCAGCTTGGCGGCATCGTGACGGGTGGTCCTGTGGGCGATATCGTCGGGGATCTTGAGGGTGGTGAACGCACCTCGAGGTTTGATCTTGTCCTCAACGTCAACGGTGCTGAGCGTAGGTTCCCGCTGTACGGTAGCAAGGATACGGTAGACGAATTGGCAACAGAACTCGAACGGCAGAATCTCGTGAGGCTATAATGATCTTTGGATTCGACATAGAGAGTTCCTACAATGTGCCGAATTTTGCTAGGGGCCAGACCATCGACATAACGAACGAGCGGCTCCAGAAGCAAATGAACTACGAGCACATCAGGGAATTCAACAAGATCCATGCTTCACTGAGGCATTCGACCCGGCACGTGATCGAGGGCACCATCATTGCCGAGATGACCTTCGAGAATGAGGCCTGGAGTTGGATCACGGGGTGTGTCTTGGGGACCAGGACCGAGATCGACGGCTACGAGTTCTCGACCTCCAACAATGCCTGGGGGATCCTGATTGGATACCTGGATGTTGGCTTGTCGGCTGATTCGACCAGCTTTACCATCAACGAGGATGTTGCTGGTGCCTTCGACAATGTGGATGCCGTCATCATCAATGACGAATTCATCACGATTTCGGCCATCAGCGGTGGCTCAGTGACGGGTTCGAGCAGGGCCCAGGGCGGCACTGTCGCCAGGACCCACCAGGTGAAAGACCTGGTCTATGGGGTGCAACTAGATGCTGGTAGAAAGATCGTGTTGACTCACAGGACCAAGACGAACAATTTCTACCAGGACAACATCAGCCTGTCGGCGGTCCTGAACCGTGGTGGGGTCCTGTTCGGATACAGTGGGCTCAAGATCGAGGAGATCTCTTTCAATTTCCGGGTCTATGATCCCATCGTGACTCACGTGACCTTCATGGGGGCTGATTCGACAAATGATATTTCGCTCCTGGATCCTGGCAACGTCGACAACAACGACATCATTGCCCTGGAGGATATCAAAGTCTACTCGGAGCACAACGAGGAGCAGATGCGTCAATTCTACATCGAGATGCACAATTCCTTGACGGTAGGATCTTCTGGATTTGGGGCAGTGCCGCAGGCACTCTTGAATCAACAGACCTCGACCTATGGGGTCTTGACCTGGACTTTCGATTCTTTGCAGACGGTCCTGGAATACGAGCAGAACACGAAACGAAACTATTCCGTCTCGTTGGGCAAGGGCAACTACAGAATGATCTTTGCCCTGAACAACGTGAGGGTCAATACCGTTTCTCACTACCAGGATGGTGAGTTGATCATCCAGGATTCTGCTCCATGGTATTCGTACGAGAATCCTGTCATCATGTATCAGTTCTAGGAGGGTGAGATGGCATACGAGTCCAACATCGTGATAGAAGGGTTGACCCTGACGATCAACCCTGACAAGTACTCGAAGCAGTACATGAAGCAGGGGTCTTTTGCCAGGACTACAACCGGCTCTCTCCTGAGTCAGGACGTATCGGCCAGGAAGTACAGCTTCAGCATTGGCGGGTTGACCCAGGACCAGATCGAGGATATCAAGAGACGGGCCGCTCTCGAGTTCAACATCACGCTGATAGACTTCATCCCGATTGCGGAGCGTGAGACTCAGTCGAGAACCGTGTACCAGGACCTTGGCACCGAAATCATCAACGGGGAGAACATCTATCTATATGTTCCTCAGTACACCGTGTCGATCATGGATTTTGTTGATTCCTACGAAGGAAATACCGTGACCTACACCCTGGTGGCTGAGGAACAGTGATGTCGTACATATATACGAACTCTGAAATCTGTCTTTATTGCCGGGTAGGACTCAGAAAGATTGAAAAGGCAGGATGCTGCGGAAGGAAAGTGAAACGGGATGATTTGTATGTGTGCAAGAGATGCGGTAGAAAATATGTGAAGAGGGAGAAGTAAAATGGAAAACATCGTCATCTGGTTAGTCATGGCCTTTGGAGTTCTTCCAATCGTATGTGAAGCCATCACGCAGATCATTGGTTCGTCTGATTTGACGAGGCCTCTGCGAAACAAGATCATTGACAAGGAAATCCCGTTCTTGAGTGAACTGTTGAGATGTAAGTACTGCCTTAGCGTATGGGTCTCGGGATTTGTGTCGGTGGTCGGGTGGGTAGCACTCGGCTTTCCGATCTTTACCTTGACCAGTCTACTCTTTCTGTTCCTGCTCGTATTTGTCGTTCATAGGGTGTCGAACGTCATGCACCTTGTTTTCGATATAGTACACGAGTACAGGACGTATCGTTGGACAACGCCCATCTAAGGGCATAACAGGAGGAAAACGAAATGGCAATTGAAGCTGCTGACCTCAAACTGTACAAGAGTGCCACGGTAAACGATGGTTCTTCCAACGGTGGTCGTCAGAGCTACAGCGAAATCATCAGCAACCAGGCCACAAACCTGTTCCCGAACGTGACCCAGGCCGAGCGTACCGCCGGGATCACTCGGTATCGAAAGATGTTCTCGAAGGTGCATGATGATGGAAATGAAGTGCTCTACAACCACAAGTGTTGGATCAAGAAACAAACCCCTGCCGATGATTACATCCAGGTCAAAGAGGGGACCGACACAGACATACAGTCTGCCGCCTCAGGGTACTCGAATTGGCTTGGATGCGGTCGTCTGAACCAGGCCGTCATTGCTGACTCGACCGAGATCGAGGTCTTGTTCGAGACAAACAGCGGTATCTACAACGGCAGCAAGGGATGGCTCTCTGACGGAACCAACGAGGAGTTCGTTGAAGTCACGAACGTCAGTTGG
>Ga0180434_10007943_pt1 | contig 11839 bp, 6 predicted proteins | sample SS_ome_7_FD_132453 | JGI IMG/M metagenome (GOLD analysis project Ga0180434, IMG submission 132453) | Hypersaline lake sediment archaeal communities from the Salton Sea, California, USA - SS_1_D_2 metaG | ecosystem: Environmental > Aquatic > Non-marine Saline and Alkaline > Hypersaline > Sediment... | reverse complement strand
CCGAGGGAACACCGGAGGGGCGCAGAGAGCGAGATGACAGCCCGTATACGATCCTGTATCACCAGTGTCCGGATTGCCGTCGGACGCGGCTCATGACTGGAGACGGCCCGGTGGAGGTGTCTTCCGAGAGCATTGATCGGCTGGGTGGCGACGCAGCTGTGGATGTCCTGGAGGAAGACGATGTCCGGGAGGATAACATTGATCGGCCGAATCCGACTGCCCTTGCCCGCCGGGTGAAGCTTCGCGACGGGGGCATGTGTCAAAATCCAGGGTGCGGCCATCGGGGGAAGCTCCACGCACACCATATCCATTACCGGTCTCACGGCGGCCGGACTCTTCCGGCGAACGAGGTTGCCGTGTGCCATGCGCTGGTGCACGCGGGCCTTCTCAGGGTTTCGGGGGACATGGATGCGGGGCTGAGCTGGCAGCCCCGGTCGGAGGGGATCGCCGTGGATTCCGGTCCGGACGTGGCCGTCCTCATGGAGATCCCGGTGGCAGTGGATTTCAACAACGCGTCCGCACGTGCAGACACCGCGGAACTCGAGACGGTCTCCTGCGCGCTCGAGCGCCTTGGCTTCTCGAGGCGGGAAGCACGCGCACGGGCGGAACAGGCCTGGCGCGAAGTTGTGAAAGACGGTCAAGCCCCGGAGGAGGACGTGCTTCTGGCGCAGGCGCTGAGGGGAGCTTTTTGAGTCTCGACCCGTGCTCGATAGCCGGTCCGCACCCGTTCCATTTGTCACTGGCATTTTCCCGTACCTGGTTGACACAGGTATCGGCCTGTGTTTGAATACGCAGCAATTCCTCGGCGATCATCGATTGGGAATCTGATATGCAAGTTGCGTCAGGAATCGTTCAAGACTCTGCTTCAAGACCACCTGAGTAGGGGGGTTGGTTCCTGCAGCGCGGACTTTGTGATTGTTGTCGGGCTGAGAGGAGAAGACGATCGAATTTGCGAAGTTCGAGCCGGTATCGATACGCAACCACGCTGAGTTGAACGAGCGGTGGGTCCAGGATCGCATCGCGGAAGGCCCGCCCATTCTTGGCTTGGGTGACGTGATCCTGAAAGACCGAGAACGCATCCAGCCCAAGGCTGGACGTCTTGACCTCCTCTTGCAGGATGCCGACTCCACTCGTCGGTATGAGGTCGAGATTCAGCTTGGCGCAACCGACGAGAGCCACATCATCCGCACCATCGAGTACTGGGATATCGAGAAACACAAGGACATACTGACAGAGGCCGTGGCGGAGGCCTACGCAGCTGGCGGACAGAAATGAGAGCCGAACGATCTGCCTGCAGCATACCCCGGATGGCGCGCGGACGCGCCATCCGAGTCTGCTGAGGCGCGACGTTCGGCAGCAGAATCACAGCGACAACGTGTCATCGACTACAGGAGAAAGGCCAAATGAACAAGGTAGAGATCAAAGGTGTGTATCCATTCGAAAACGACCGCGACCCCCTTCACGTGGTTGAATTGTCTCTGCATGGTTGCGGCTACAACGCTGAGATGATATCCGCGTCCAGTCAGGGTGGCCCAAGACACCTTCGGTACGTAGATCACCTCCTGAGCTCAGACGGATCGAGCATCCTTGGTGATACGGCTGACATGCTGGAGAAGCCTGCTCTGGCGAGCGGCAGTATGCGCATAGCGTGCATGATCGCCAACCTGGACTTGAACCAGCCACTTGAAACCACGTACGGATCCATCGATCTTCCGCAGCCACAGTCCTTGCCCGAGAGGCTCGTGAGCCTTCGCAGGAAAGTCTCCTGCAACAGGCCGATCCCTCCCACCTCCAATTGCTGGACGGTAACCGACGAGTCTGTTCAGCACGTCTGCGATGGAAACATCCGGCCAGGCCCCCTTATTGTCGCTTATGCGCAGTCCGGGAAGAATGGGCCCAACGGCGTAGCGGCCACATTCCCGAGAGGCACCATATTTGAGGTGGTCTACTACGCCTTTGGACGGGGACGCTTCAACTACGCCGTCCATTTTGGTCCGCATGAGGGCCATCCCCGCAAGGGCTACTTGAGCCCCGTGGACTCGTGCAATTCGGGGCGCTATATCGACATGCAGGACGACCCCATGCATAGGTGCGACCCCCACGAGGGGTTGCCAGATCCGGGACCCTGGTTCAAGCTATGCACCAGGGGCCAGTTTGTCCTGCAGGGTGAGCCCGACGTCCCCTATTGCTGGTTCGATCCGCTATTCAGCGACCTGCGCAACTGCACGTGGCGCATCTATGGCGCGACTCTCGTTGTCAGCCTCATCCACACACCGTCGGAGTAGCTGGACGTGGCACTGCAATGTGAAGGCATTGATGTCATGAATGAGCCGATTGGAGGAGGCATGGATTAGCACCGAGTGATCGTGGTGACTGGTCCCAACGGATGTGGAGAGGCAACGTTCACACGAGAGTAACAGGCTGTGCACGGATTCCCTACTCGCAATGGAACCCTGTTTTACAAACTTCCCACGGAGAGCTGACGACGGAGGATCCTGTGGGAGTCCGAGTCGGCATCCGACTCGGAAGTGAATCAGAAGGAAGTCGAGTTCATCCGGCAACTCAGGTCGAACGAACCGGCCATTGGATACAACCAGTGGCCAAAGCCGTAGAAGACGAAAAGCCCGGAAGTGAGCCGAAACCGGGCCACGTTGTGGCCTCGAGCCGGCTCAAGGAGCTGTTTTGATCCGGGTCACTTTCCGGCTTCGAGGTGCACGTGAGCTGCGGGAAAAGCCCATGCCAGGGAATACGAGGTTTCTCCCTGCCTCCTTGCTCGGAAACACATCACGATTCATGCAACGTCAGGGGTATGATCCGGGATTGGATCAGTCTTCCGCCCCCTCGCCCTTCCCGGCTGCGGCTTCGGCCTCCTGCTGGATCTGTCTCAGCTTGTATCCGGTGCGCCTGAGCAGGTAGAGGCCCGGCAGGGTCACGATGAGATAGGTGGGCACGTGAAAGAACGCGGATGCTGCGAAGGCGGCGTCGGCGCTGACGCCGTAGGGCACCAGGGCGGCCTTGAACATGGCCTGGATCGTGCCGAGAAATCCCGGGGCGGCCGGCAGCGTGACGCCGAAGGTGGTGGCGGCAAGCACCACGAATCCTGCTGACAGGGGCGTGTCGATACCCACGGCCAGCATGGCGATGTACGCGGAGAGGCCCATGAAACTCCATTGCAGCAGGGACGTCAACACGATGCCGAAGAGGAGGCGCGGTTTCTTGAGGGCGTACAGGCCCTGGACCCCGATTTCAAGCTGGTGGATGATCCCGTTGCGCAATTTCAGCAGAAAGCCCAGCCCCCGGATGCGGGACAGGGGGGGGATGAAGAAGGTCACCCTGTTCAGCAGTGCGAGAAAGCCTTCGGTCCAGGTGACATAGAGGACTGTCACAACCATGAACACCGCCCCGAGAGCGGAAGTGATGTACCCCACCGTGACAAGGTCCGGGTCCACATTCCTGTCCACCAGGATCGCGATTCCGAGGAACAGGACAACGGACAGGATGTCGAACACCCTCTCCAGCACGATGGTGGCCAGCACCTGGGTGTTCCGGAGGCCGAGCTGGCGTGCCCCGAGCACCATGCGGACGAACTCGCCGAGGTGGGCGGGCAGGATGTTGTTGAACATGAAGCCGATCATCATCGGAGAGAAAATCTCCCGGGCGGTTGTCTTCTTCATGGGCTCGAGCAGCATGCGCCAGCGGATGGCCTTGATCCAGTAATAGGTGCAGAAAGCGGTGAGCAGCGGGATGCATAGCCAGAAGTTTGCCCTGGCGAGGCCCTCGCCGATTTCTCCGAAGTCCGTGCCCTTGAGGGAGTACCACAGGAAGAAGACACTGATGAGGATTCCGACCAGGATGAGGATTTTTCGATTCATGGTTGTCCAGAGTGTCCAGCAAGGCGGGCTCGGATTCGCTCGCAGCAGGGGATTCAGGGAACGACCGGAAACATAGCCTGTTTGTATGTCGGCAGAAAGGGAATGCCGCTTCACCAGCGGATATCTGCCGACGGCATTCTCGAGGTTTCCCGCCGGTCATCTCGTAACTCTTTCTGCTGTAGGAAATTGGGCCGTGGTTTCGGTTTGATACCTCCGCTGGCCGATGAGCAGAGCGCCGGAGCCCCGCAGGAACTCGACAGAAGGGCGCATGGAAGGGGTGCCGGGGGATTGACCAACCATATCAGTACCAGGGAGTGTGATGCGAGACACCATGAGGCGTGTTCTGATTCTATTGATTCCGGCGATTTTTCTTGTTACCGGTTGCAGCAGCACCTCGGTGGAGGAGCTGAACAATGTGGTCATGGCCAAGTGGGAATCGCTGACGAAAGAGGACGACCGGCGGCATATCCGGCAATCCATGGAGGATACTCCCCTCCATGTGGAAGACTATCGCATCGGTCCGGAAGACGTGCTTGCCATCAGCATTTTCGAATGGCAGTTGCGTGAAGAGACCCGCACAATCGCGGTTCGTGTTTCCAGGACCGGAGTCATATCCCTTCCCGTCATCGGCGATCTCAGGGTGGAGGGCCGGACGGTCACGCAGGTGAAGTCGGAGATCGAGGAGATCCTCAAGGAACAGGAGATCCTCAAGATGCCTCGCGTCTCCCTGGAGGTGAAGGAGTATCAGAGCAAGCGTATCTCCGTGGTGGGAGCGGTGCAGGAGCCCGGCGTCTATACCTTGCACCGGAACGTCACGACCCTTCTCGAGATCCTGGCGCTTGCCGGTGGCCCTGACGAGCGCGCTGGGCAGGTTGCCCATATCCTTCGAACCGGCAACAAGGCCGGCCTGATCCGTCCGAGGAAGAGTCCAGCCGTGGATGTCGAGACAGGAGAAGAACACAGGGGGATGGGCCCTGTCCAGAGCAGCACCACCGTGGATCTGTATGAACTCCTGGAACTCGGAAACCTCTCCCTCAACATGGTTCTGGTGAGCGGAGACATTGTCCACGTCCCCGAAGCAGCGAAATTCTTCGTGTTCGGATATGTCCGGGAGCCGGGAGGATTTGCCATCAAGCGCCCCACCACGGTGCTGGACGGTATTGCACTGGCACGCGGTCTCCGGGAACGCGAGGCCTCTCCCGAGCACTGCATTCTGAAGCGGCGAACCCCTGAAGGGGAAATGGTGATTCCGCTGGATCTATGTGCCATCGCCAGGGGTGAGAAGGCCAACCTCTTTCTGGAGGCGAGCGATATCATCGAGGTGCGCCAGACACCGAACAAGAGCTTCTGGATGAACCTCTGGGAGGGATTCAGATCCATCCTCACCGTGGGCATTTCACCGTTGAGATGAACGAATATATGGAAACGAGACCGCCACCAGGGCGAATCCGGTCTCTGCGGAGCAACAATCCAAATGAATGAAGAAAACCAGAGGGAACCCAGTTTCTTTCTCAAGCACGTCATCAGGGTCCTGTTGATCTATCGCTGGACCTGGATCAGCATCACGACGCTTCTCGTGCTGGGAGTCACCGTGGCGGTTTTTACCATGACACCGCGCTACATTGCCGAGTGCATGGTGATGATCGAACCGGGAAAGCTGAACATCACCGAGTTCAAGGAGGTGTATGATCCCACCATGAGCCAGACCGGCATGGGGGATGCCAGGCGTGAGTTCACCGAGACCCAGTACCACATGTTGCTCAGCGATCCGGTCCTGGAGAAGGTGTTTTTTCGTTTCGAGTTCGGAGAACACGAGAAATTCAAGCACTCAAAGGAGCCTCTCAAGGACTTCGCGCGCTATTTCAACGTCAATCCCATCCGACGCACCAGGCTGGCGCGGGTCACCTTCGAGTGGGAGGACCCGGAACTCGCGGCCTGTGCCCTCAGCTTCCTCGTGAAGACCTACATCGAAGAATACCGCCGTCGCCGCCTCGGCATCACCGAGGGAGGTCTCGAGGCCCTCAAGGACAAGGCGGCGGAATTGCGCCCGCAGGTGGAAAAGAAAGCGGGGGCCTACCAGGAGTTCATGGCCCAGCACAACATGGTGTCCCTCGAGGAAAATCAGAATATCATCAAGGAACGCCTCAAGGAGATCAGCGCCAACCTCACCGCCGTCGAGGCGGACCGCATCCGGCTGGAGAGCCGGTACGAGAACATCAAGGAAGCGGTCGAAGGAAAGAGACCGCTCCTCGACATGCCCGAGGTGATCGAGAACGAGATCATCCGCGATCTGAAGCTGGAGGTCGTCAAGGTGGCGCAGGAGATCAGCAATTTCAGCGATCGTTTCGGCAGAAACCACCCCGAGATGCAGCGGATGGTGGCCAAGCAGAGTGTCATCCAGGGTCGTCTCGACAGGGAGATCCAGAGTATCCTGGCCGGGGCCGAGGCCGGCGTCGACCGCATCAGAAAACAGGAGGAAGAGCTGAAACGAACGCTGGTATCGCAGGAACAGAGGGTGATCGAACAGAATCAACTCGCGGTGCAGTACAAGTTTCTGAAGGAGGCGTACGAGTCCACGAACGAGTCCTACAGGACCATCATCAAGCGCATCGAGGAGATCGAGATTGCAAGTGCTGCCGGTTCCAAGGAGGACAACGTCTTCGAGATCACATCGCCCAGAGTGCCCCAGTTCATCTCTTATCCGAAGAAGAAACTGAGCATCCTGCTGGCGGGTATCATCGGCCTGTTCCTCGGAATTGGACTGAGTTTCCTGCTTTACACACTTGATGGTTCCATCAAGACAATGGAGGACGAGGAGGAACTGGGCCTTGCCGTGCTCGGCCATGTGCCTGCTGCCGACAAGAATCCGTCCGGAGAGAGCAGGCCGGACCTTGCCGGGTATGACAAGCCGCGTGGGGTGTTTGCGGAATCCTTCCGGTCGATCCGTACGGCCCTGTCCCTCGCCCGTGCCGGTGAACCCCTCCGGAGCATCCTGGTGACGAGCCCCACTCCGGCCGAGGGGAAGGATCTCATCAGCATCAACATCGCCATCAGCCACGCTCTCTCCGGAAAGCGAGTGCTTCTCATCGACTGCGACATGCGACGCCCGCGGCAGCACAAGGTTTTCGGCGTCAACATCAATCCAGGATTGAGCAATCTCCTGGCCGGACAGCAGGCAGCCGGAGCAGACGAGTGTATCCGGGAGACACTGGTTCCCGGCCTCAGCCTCCTCCCCTCCGGGCCGATCCCCCCGAATCCCATGGAACTCATTTCCTCGGCCCGGATGAAAGAGGTGATGGAGGAGTACGTCCATGCGTTCGACCTCGTCGTCGTCAATTCCCCCCCTGCGCTGGTGTTCTCGGATGCGGTGATGCTCAGCCAGTTCGTCCAGGGGACGGTCATGGTCGTCCGCAGCTTTTCCACCCGCAGGGAGGAGGCCCGGCGCACCCTGGATCTTCTCCACCGAGCTGATTCGAATCTTCTCGGGATCATCATGAACCTGGTGGATGCGCCGGGGAGTCGGGGCGGATACTACGGGTATGGATACAACAGTTACCAGTACTACAGTGCTGACGTATCCAGTGCTGACGTATCCAGTGCTGACGTATCCAGTGCTGACGTATCCAGTGCTGGCGTTTCCAGAAAAGGGGATGGCCCGGGTGGGCTGACAGAGAACAGGCGGAAATCAAGACAGAGGCCACGGCCCCGTTTCAGGAAGAGTACTCCCGAGCCCCAGGAAGCGGTTTTCGAGTCATGATCGACATCCATTCCCACATCCTGCCCGGAGTTGACGACGGTCCCGGGGACGAGGAGGGAACCCTCGCACTGCTGAGACGCATGGCTGCGGACGGGATCACGGAAGTGGCCGCCACTCCGCATATGCTTGACGGCCGGTATGATGTCTCCAGGGACAGGATGCTGGAGGGGGTGGAAAGAGTCAGGCGCCTGGTGGAGGAGGAGGTTCCATCCCTCACCGTTCATCCGGGGGCCGAGGTCCTTGTCCATCCGGATTTGCCTGATCGCCTTGCACGAGGGGAGGTCGCGACGCTTTCCGAGGGGGGGCGATACATCCTGGTCGAGATGTCGTTTCAGGTGGTTCCTGTCGAGCTGGGGCGTCTTCTGTTCGAGATCCAGCTCAAGGGAGTCGTTCCTGTCCTGGCACACCCGGAACGAACAAGGCAAGTGCAGAGGAGGCCGGAAATCCTCGATCCCCTGGTGGAGGCGGGCGTACTGATGCAGATCAACGCCTCGAGCTTGACGGGTGACCTCGGCGAGGCAGAGCGTGGTGCTGCACTGGCGCTGGTGGAGCGGGGTGTCGCCCACATCGTGGCATCGGATGCTCACGACCCGGTTTCAAGGCCTTCGCGAATGAAGGAGGCGCAGCACCTCCTCATGGATCTGGTGGGACAGGAGGAGACGGACCGGATGGTTGCCGAACGCCCTCGACGCATTCTCGCGGGTGAGGAGGTGGTTGTCCCGATGCCCGGGAAGCTGTCAGGAACGAATGCAAGGCGTACCGGGTGCAGGAATACTCCAATATGGAAACGGGTGTTCTCATGGCAGTGATACGGCAGTGACATGCAGCTTTGACCTGTCCTGTGAAAGAAGATGATGAGCAGCGCCTCGATGACACGATCCCGATCAGATCACCCGGAGCAGCACGCCGGCCTGCTCCATGTTCTGATCCTCTTGCTCCTCGTTTTCATGATCATGCTGTCACCCCTCCCATTCGGTTCGGTCTCCATCTGGAGTCAAGGGATTCTTCTCTGTATGGCGGCTCTGGTGCTCTGTCTCTGGGCCCTGAGCCGGGTCCACCGGGGTCCCCTCCGATTCATCAGAACTCCCCTGTGGATCGGGATGGCGGTTTTTCTCGGGCTGTGTCTACTCCAGTGCCTGCCTCTCCCGGTACCCCTGGTGACGTCTCTCTCCCCGGAGTCGGCTTTTGCCCACCAGTCGGCGGCAATACCGGGAGAGGAGGTGCGGACGGCGACCTTTTCCCTGTTGCCGCACGGCACCCAGGTCGCGGGTACCCGGCTTTTCCTGTTCGCGTGTGTCTTCTTCGTCATCATCCAGACGATTCACAGGAAGTGGCAGGTGTGCGTCCTCTCTGCTGCGGTCCTGGGTTCGGCCCTCTTCGAATGGATCTATGGCGGGGCCCGGCTGATCATGCACACCACGAGCATCTTCTGGAACGATCCTGAACTGGCCTCCACCGCCATGTCGGGCACTTTTCTCAATTCCAGCCACCTTGCCGGCCTGTTTTGTATGGCCTTTACCTTGACCCTGGGGCTCTTGCTGGCAAGGAAAAACAGTTCCGAGAAAGTGCCGGCCATCAAGAAGAAGAAGAGATTGTTCCTCTGTGCCGATCGGATGCAGCAGTTCGTCCTCATTGCTTGCGGGATGGCGTTTCCTCTGGGCATCTGCCTGTCCAGGTCGCGGTCTGGCCTCCTGTCGATGCTGGCTTCCCTGTTCCTCTTCATTCTCTGCATCGGTCTGGCACTGCGTCTGAACAGAAAGACGTTGCTACTCCTCGGATTCGTGGCGCTGATCCTCTGCCTCGGCCAGTTCATCGCTCTGGATCTGGTCATCACATCGGTTGAAGACGGGAACGGTGTGGTGGCGCCGACGTGGGCGGATCGCCTGGATCTGTATCGGTCCGCGTGGGTCATGGTGAGGGCGTTTCCCCTTCTGGGGAGTGGACTCGGCACCTTCGAGGCCGTGTTTCCGCGGTTTCAGTCGAGCCGGTTCGGCGATAGAGTGGCCGAGCATCTCCACAGTGACTGGCTGCAGCTTGTGTGTGAGGTCGGCATCCCGGGCTTTCTGCTCGCCCTGGTGCTGGTGGGGGGGATCCTCGTGACCACCCTGTTGAAGGGAGTCCGCCGCACCGATCCGTTCTGTCGGTGGGTATCGGTGGGCGCGCTGGTTGGATGTGTGTCCATTCTGGTCCAGGGTCTGCTGGACTGCAACATGGCCCGCATCACCTCCAACAGTATCGTCTTTACCGTGCTGATGGGAGTGGCTTACACAACCGCCCGCATGCGGGGGGGCGACACCGAGGGGATGCCCCCGGCCTTCAGGATCCTGCGTCTCCATCTCGGCCCGCTTCCGGTGAGAATCGCCCTCCTGGTCGGGTTCGTCGTGATCCTGGCCGGACTGGTTTCCACTCCGCTGAAGCGAGCGGCCGCGGACATTGCCTTCAACCGGAGCCTGGCCACGGCGGGGGAGCCCCTGGACCGTTATTTCTTTCTGAAGGCGGTGCCAGGTGAAAAACCGGATGTGCTGTCCTTCAACGCCCTGGCGCAGAGGCTGGATCCAGGAAATCCCAGGTATTCATTCCGGGTATCCCGCATTCATCAGAAGAGAATGGCGGATGCATCCCGGAGGACATCGAGGAGGTGTGCCCTTGCCCATCTCGGGGCCATGAATGCTGCAGAGAACGAGATCGATCAGTTTGCCAGGGCTCTTCTGCCCGGGGTGAGACAGGTCTGGATCCAGGAACACCACGCGGAACTGGAAGCGGCGCTTCGTGCCATGGATCGAGCCATCCGCCTTTCTCCCACGAATGCTGCATACCGCCTCGAGCGCGCCGTACTGGTGCTCGAGATGTGGCAGGGAAGATCGGAGGAGGAGTCAGAACGCTGGCCCGGGCAGCGGTCCCTGAAAGGTGCGGGTACCGATGCGAGCGTGGCCATGTCACTGGCCCCCAACAAGCCCGAGGTGCTGTACGGAGCCGGCTCCTTGATGGTGGATCTGGCATCGGCGACAGGTGCTGATCGGGTCAGAACGGGCTGTCTGGCAGAGGCGAGAAAGGGATTTCGGAGAGCCCTGACAGCCCATCCCGGATATGCTGATTCGGTATATGACATCCTCCTCGAAGTGGCGGGTGATCTCGAAACCCTCTTCAAGGCTACACCCGATACCGTGGACGGATACAAGCACCTGACCGATCGCCTCATCGCCGAGGAAGCCTGGGGGGAGAGTCTCGTTGCGCTGGATAATCTGGATCGACTTCACAATCGTCCTCACCGTGAGAGCTCACGAGCGCGGACGAGGGCGTTTGCAGCCAGAAGGAGGGCGGTGGTGTACGGCCGCCTGCAGCAATGGGATCGCCGGCGGGCAGAAGTGGTGCGGCTCCAGAAACTGGTGGAGGAGGACCTGGCGAAAAGCCTGGAGGCAGCGCGCGATCTTGTTGCCCAGGAACGGTTTCCGGAAGCGCTTCTGGAATATCAGAAAATCCTGAAGAAGGACCGGACTCATCCCGTGGCCCTGGTGGGCCAGGCCCGTCTGGCGTCCCTTCCCGAAACGAAAGGGATCAGCCATCTCGGGTTGACGCCCCTTGGTCTGCTCTATCGACTGGTGCTTTCTGGAAGAGATGTGAATCCTTCGGTGCTGGTGGAGGCGGGTGAGCTGGTTGACACCCTGCCGCTGTCCGGTATGGATGCGATCTGCACCGGGCGGTTCGTTCGCTCCGTCCTGCTTTTTCTGGCCGGGAAGAACGAGGAAGCACACACGAAGCTCGCAGGGCTGATCCGGGACCTTGAAGGGGAAGAGGACCGCTGGTCCCAGGTGCATCTCGTGCATCTCTTCATGGCCCGTTCAGCTGAGGCCCTTGGAGACCTGGACCATGCGCGGTTGTCGTATCGAGCGGTCCTCGATCAGGTGCCTGCTCATCTCTCCGCCCACCTGGGATTCCTGCGTCTCGATCCGGTCGAGGCAGACAGGTTGACTGGCAGGTTGACTGGCAGGTTGACTGGCAGGTTGACTGGCAAGTTGACGGCAGGCGAATCGAGGGCGGGGGAGACAGAATCTCCGCTGGCGGCGTTTCTCGGTGCCACCAGAACCGATGTGGGATTCGGGGGCAGGATCCGGCTGGCCGGGTATTCCATCGAACCCGCATCGTCCAGGGCCGGTGCCGTGTTCACCACCTTCTGGGAATGTGGAGAGGAGCCGCTGGACGGGTATGCCGT
>Ga0180434_10007942_pt1 | contig 11841 bp, 6 predicted proteins | sample SS_ome_7_FD_132453 | JGI IMG/M metagenome (GOLD analysis project Ga0180434, IMG submission 132453) | Hypersaline lake sediment archaeal communities from the Salton Sea, California, USA - SS_1_D_2 metaG | ecosystem: Environmental > Aquatic > Non-marine Saline and Alkaline > Hypersaline > Sediment... | reverse complement strand
TGCGTATCCCGCTGTCGCAAGACTTGGCAGCCGCGGGCAACTGCCTCGGCCAAGGCGTCTGACTGCTGTGGACATTGGGAAATCTTCCGATCCGGATGCGGGTTTTCCATTTCCAGTTCCGCCCACAGCTTATCGTAAATCTGCTCTGCTTTTTCCCACAAGCCGCGATGGTTGTAGTTCTCGGCCTTTTCCAGCAATGATCGCCACATCGCAATTCTGTTCTGCGATATGTCGGGTACGGCTTTCTCCACGTGTTCGCGCAGTGCGCGCTGCTGGCCGCCGAACACCCACGGAAACTTAGACCACCAGATATTCCAGACCACCTCGTCGGGCAGCTCCCAAACCAAAAGTGCAGGATGGCCTTTGAAGTCGTCCACGATGTCGGCCAATTTCTGCTTTCCTTTCTGGTTATCCTCGTTCAGTTTGACGGCAGAACCCAGGCAAATCCATGCGTAAAGGCCGTGTTTGTGAACCCGGTCGAGGGCTTTGGTGTCCTGCGGCACGCGGACAAGATTGAAGCCGTTCTCAGCTATTTGCTTGAGCTTTTCATCGTCTTTGGGCAGCTCATACAAACCGATAATCAGCCGCGACGTTTCGCCAATCGTCAAGAAACCACGACTATCGACGTGACTTTCAGCCGCCAAGTGGCTGGCCTCAGCGGAAACAAGCTGCACGTGCAGCGTCAGCGACAACACGCCGACCAGCCACAAGAAAGCCGAACCGGGTAACACCGTGCGTGGTTTGTTTCTGTTCATGGCTACACCTTCTTCCAACGAGAATAGACTATCCGTTCATACAAGCGATTTACATATCGTGCTATTTTGGCTAGAGGGGCTGCGTAATGCAAATCACAATGTGCGATTTTCAAGAAAAGGCGCGTACACATTTGATCCTTCTGTTAGAATAGGGGGAATCATGAAGCAGACGTATCTGACAATTTGCAGCTTTTTTCTTGCAACGCAGGCGAGCTGTGCGGGCAGCATTGGGCCAGCATACGATGATCGGCCCTTTGCGCAAGATTTTGCCGAGAAGGTCACGCTTCACGAAAAACTTGCCGGTGCACGGTTGTTCACGGTGCGGGCAGACAGGAATGGACGAGTGCTTGTGCTTTCCGACAGGGGACTTCTGCAGGTCTGCAACGGAGAGTTGGTGCAGGACCGGCAACACAGGCCGCTGGCGGATATGGAAATCAAGGGCCTGGATACCTATCGCGACCAATTCATCTATCTGACCAATAAGGCGGTACTGAGCAACGCCTGGGCGGGCCGGTTTTATGTGCCGCACGGGATGCAAGATGCAAGACTGTTTCAAATGGGAGAGGACTTCGCTTTCTTGCTTGTGGGAAAAGACAAGGTCCGCTACTTCGATGGTGAAAAGGAGATGGATGCCCGGACAATAAGGCGGCCACAAGTCAAACAAGTGTGTTTCGACAGGAAACGCAGCCACTTTGTCACTCTTACACCGGATGGGCTCGATTGCCTTGCACACGGGCAGCGGAAAGTTCGTGTCTTTCAGGGCACAAATCTGAACTGCATGGGACTGACCGGGAATGGCACCGCTCTTTTGGTGGGCACGCCGAATGGCTATGTCGAGCTGGATGCGGAGAGCTTCCGCCCACGGTCGGCCCTGCAAAGCGAACTTCCCTGGCCGGATATACGCTGTATTGCCGAAATCAATGGCAAGACGTGGTTCGGCACGCCGAAAGGCGCATTTGCGTTACACGCCGATGGGCAAATTGATTACTACGCTTCGAAGCGCTGGCTTGTGGATGACCGCGTGGTTGATATTGCGAAAGGGCCTGTCACGGCATGGCCGTCCGGCTACGGCTCGCCGCGCCGAGACGAGTACCATGACGGGCCGGACGAGTCGGTGCTGATTCTCACCGAAAAGGGCTTGAGCACCATTTGTTTCAAGATGATGACTCTCGAGCAGAAAGCGGAGCATTTTGAGAGGCTGACGCGCAAGCGGCACGTGCGATACGGCCTGAACAGTGCGTTTGTCATGGCCGAGCCGGGCGAGTTGTCCACCGGAACGCTCGTGGACCAGGACAACGATGGTTTGTGGACGGCGATGTATCTGGCAGGTGAGCTTTTCCGCTATGCCGTCACCAGGTCGCAAGATGCCCTTCAAAACTGCTACGAGTCTTTCGAGGCGATGGAGCGTCTATCCCGCATCAATCCTGTCGAGGGCTTCCCTTCCCGCGCGTTCGAGCGCCGCGGATATCAGTTGGCGGACAAGACGCGGTGGCACACGGCGGAGGACAAAAACTGGGCATGGAAGGGCACTACAAGCAGCGATGAAATTGTGGGGCATTTCTTTGCCTACAGCATTTTTGCGGAGATCGTCCCCGATGAGAAGTGGCGAGGCCGGGCGGTCGCCCTCATGGACGAAATCATGGGACACATCGTCAGAAACAACTGGTACCTTGTCGATTACGACGGCAAGCCCACGCTCTGGGGCAGATGGCACCCGGAATACGTGAATCAGTTTCCGCACAAGGTCGGTGACCGCAAGCTCAACTCCGCTGAGATTATTTCGTTCCTGCAGGCGACTTACCATTTTACGGGCAAAGAGACCTACAAAGAAAAGGGCCTCGAATTGCTCGAAAACCACGGCTATCTGGAGAACATTATGACGCCGGTAAGCCGGCTCGGCCGCGTTGAAGGCATCGACCTGACGACCGAATGGAATCACTCCGACGATGAGCTTGCCTTTCTTTCTTACTGGAACCTGTACAAATATGCCTTTTCGCAAGAGCTGCGCGAGAAATACCGGCAAGTCATCAAAGACCACTGGCAGATCGAACGGCCGGAGAAGAATCCTTTGTGGAACTTCATCTATGCCGCGACCGGAGCTGAGCGTTTCGACCTGAAAGCTGCTATTTGGAGCTTGAAGGAGTTCCCGCTGGATACGATTAGCTGGACCGTTCGCAACAGTCACCGCAAGGACCTGGAATTCCTGGCGCCGAATTTTCGCCGGCAGACCATCCGCGAGGTCTTGCCGCCGGATGAACGCCCCATGAGCAAGCACAACCGTAACGCCTTCGACCTGGATGGCGGCGATGGGGGACGTCGCGAATACAGCGGCGACATATACCTGCTGCCCTACTGGATGGGGCGGTTCTTGCAAAAAATCAGGTGACCGCCAATGCACTTCAGCCAGCGGCTGCACGTGACCCATCCTGCGCAAAGGCCAGAGCATGCTCAAGGTTCCAGCCGCGAATCGTTAGGATCGGCTTCTCATCTGTGATGGGGAACGTCGCATCGATGGTTCTGGTCTGGCCGGGCAATAGACTAACATAGTTGTCCAGCCAGAAGACCGGCAGAATCGTCCGCCCACTTCTTGCACCGGAAACGTTCAGTTCAATGAAAAACGCAATGTGATTGCTTACATTCTTTAGCTCAACCAGCACATTTGCCTCATCAGCCACGGTCCGAAACTGAGCCCGCGCATCGATGTGCACCGGCGGCATCGAATTCAACTGCGTGAAATCTGCGTATCGCCTGCTCGGCGTGTAGTACGGCCACGGCTGCACCTTTGCATCGAAATCAAGCACATCCGGCTTGCGCGATAACCAATAGAAGTTGTTCGCCACTTGTGCACCGTCCGGAGCGTGGAGTGTCAGGTCAAGAAAATACGTTGTGCTAATATCGTCAAGCTCGCCGAGCGAGAAGACCTTCGCAGAAGAATCAGCAGCTACAGCCACGTCCTTCGCTTCGGTCAAAACTTCTCGCGAGTGAATATCGAAAACTCGAACTGTCGCTTTGAGGTCTTTGTGGGCCGCAGGCAGATCGCTGACTGCATACACGCCTTGATCTGCGTAGTTGTAAACCAACTGGAGCGGCTCACATGCCTTGCGAGTGGCATAGAACGCTCCGGTCGGCATCAGGAATTTATCATAGAGCTGCCAGTACATCTTCGGCCACGCTGCGTTGAGCATCCACTGCACAATTCCCGTGGCGACCGGCCTACGGACGCGGAATGCCTCAAACATGGGCCGGGCCAATTCGTAGTTGAGCACCTGTGCCTTTTTCGCGAACTCCTCGACGCCGTTCGGTTCGCCATAGCGCCTGTTTATTGCCTCCTGGTAGCGGTCGAGAGTTGTAAATTCATTAAGCCCGCAATGAAATTCCCACCATTCGTCGACCGGCCAAAGATGGTCCTGTGGTATCATCTTTTTGATACTCTCCAGCGGGGGGACAACCGCACCGGGGCAGGTTTCCGTATTGAAGCCGAACGCGCCGCCCCGGCTCTTGTCGACGTACCAGTACACCGGCGGAGTGTAAGCATAGGGGCCGAGCATCTTGACGCCGGAACAGCCGCTGATCTCGCTGACGACCGGCTCGCTGCCGATGATGCCTTGTTCGCTTCCTACTCCTCCGGCCGAGGCCAGATAGGGTCGCGTGGGGTCATGCGCTTCAAGAGTATCCACGTACCGTCGCTCCAGTTCCGGCCTCGGCACCTTGTCACTGGCAAACATCCATACATAGATGCAGGGGTGGTTCCGCAGCCACGTCACCTGGTCCCGCCAGTATTCGCTGACCAGCTCTATCTCGTCGGCAGAAAGCACGCCGCCGTACCGCTCATCAACGGGCTTTCCCAGGTACTCTTCGTGCTCCCACTGACAGCTCCAGCCGACCATCAGCAATATGCCGTACTCGTCGCACAAATCGTACAATGTATCATCGCTGCCCCACATTCCCTCCAGGCGGATGCTGTTGAGATTCATGTGTTTGACGTATCTCAACTGGGCCTCGATGCTTTGTCGTGTGTCCGCCAGGAGGAGGTCGTCCGTCCATCCGCCGGCTTTGATCAGAACCTTCCTGCCGTTTATTTCGAATCCCTTATGACCCTGCTCGTTGACGTAATCCTGCACTTTGCGGATTCCGAAGCGCACAGACGCGACATCGCAGGCACGGCCGTCAACAATGAACTGAAGACAAAGCTGGTACAAATTCGGTCGGCCCAGGTTGTGCGGCCACCACAGCTTTGGGTCTTCGATACGCAGCTCTGCACACTCATTCGCAGTAAACTCCACAGTCCGGCGCTGCCGTGCTTCCAGCACCACCGCCTTTTGGAATCCTCGCTTCTCTATTTCGCCGCGAACCACTCCCGAGACCGGCTTTTCCCTATGATTCACCAGTTCCACTCTGATGGTGAGAGTAGCTTCTTTGAGACTCTTAGCATTCAACTCGGTCTGTACAAAAGGGCTTTCTATCGAGACGCCGTCGCAGAAGCGTAGCCGAACGGGGCGAAATACGCCCATGTTACGGTCGGGCGGCGGCGGATTCCAGTCGACAAATCCGATGGAAAAATCTCCGGGCTTGGGAGGGGTAACTTCGACCGCAAGAGCGTTCTTTCCGCAGGTGACATATTTCGAGATGTCGTATTGGAATCGTCGGAAGCAGCCTTCTGTCTGCTGCGAGCCTGCAATTTGTTTTCCGTTAAGCCAGATATTCGCGGCATAGTTTATGCCGTCAAACTCCAGCAGTACGGTCTTCTCGGATTCGGCTTTTGATAGCCCGAATTCGGTGCGGTACCACCACGGCTTCTCAAACGGCTGTCGCGGGATGTTCTTCAGGTTCATCCCGAAATACGGGTCTGTATACACGCCGTTTTTCACGAGAGCGGCCAGGACGGTTGAGGGCACGGACGTCCCGTACCAGCCGGAAGTGTCGAAGTCTGGCTGTGAGATTTTTTCGCCGCCGCCATTGAGCTCGGCCCATGCCCGAATCATCCAGCCGGCGGCAAGCCGCCTGATGTGTGCAGTGTCGGAACTTTGCATAGTCTTGCGCGATGGAACTCATGTTTCGTATAGCAACTGATAGTATGCCGATCTGCCCCGCCATGCAATGCAAATTGACACTCTTTTCAGCCGCGGCCGAAAAAGAGCAGAGAATTGCAATCTGCAAGCGGATTTGTTACTGTTGTTCGCCTACAAATAGGTCGTGACGCGACCGACGCACGAGGAAAGGAAACAGCAATATGGGTAAATTAGCTATCACCGGCGGCAAACCGGTACGCGATGTCAAGGCAAGTCCGTGGCCGAAATGGCCCGTGTGGGATCAGAACGAAGAGAAAGTCTTATTGGACGTGCTAAAGAGCGGCATCTGGTCGTACAACGGGCCGAAGGAGCGGCAGTTCAACACGGCCTTCGCGGAATTCATCGGCGCCGAGCACGCAGTGTCCGTGGCAAACGGAACCGTGAGCCTGCAGCTCGCCTTGGAAGCGTGTGGGATCGGGTTGGGCGATGAGGTCATTGTGCCTGGGCTGACATGGCAGGCAACCGCAGCGGCCGTCCTGGATGTGAACGCGACGCCGATATTGGTGGACGTCGATGAGGCCAACTGGTGCATCGACCCAACCGAGGCGGAGCAAGCCATCACGCAGAAAACAAAGGCCATCATCCCGGTTCATCTTTACGGATGCCTTGCAGATATGGACGCCATCATGAAAATCGCCCGGCAACATGATCTGTGGGTGATTGAAGACTCCGCTCACAAACACGGCGGCGAATGGACCGGCAAAAAGGCCGGCAGTATCGGCCACATCGGCAGCTTCAGCTTCCAGCTATCCAAGCTGATGACAGCCGGAGAAGGAGGCGCTCTTACTACGAGCGACGCAGAGTTGTACGAGAGACTGGACGCGCTCCGAAACTGCGGCCGGCGTCCCGAAGACAAGGAGCCAACCGATAAGGGTGTCGGAATCTATAGTGACGAAGGCAACTTCATCCAGTCCGGCAACTACCGGATCACGGAGTATCAAGCCGCCTTGCTCATCGAGGCTCTAAAAAGACTGCCGGGGCAAAACCAAGCTCGTGATGAAAACGCAAAGTATATGAATTCTCTACTCTCGGATATGCCCGGCGTACTGCCCATGGAACATGACAAGAGGGAGACTGCACGAGCGTACTATAATTTCTCGTTTCGATACAACAAGGAGGGCTTCAAAGAGCTGCCTGCGCAGAAGTTTAGAGAAGCTCTCTCGGCAGAACTCGGCTGCCCGGCGGAAGCAAGCTACGAACCCTTGAATGCGTGCGCATTGTACGCGCCGCATACAAAACCGTCGCGGTACAAGCTAAGCGAAGAGCAGTGGGGGGCGATTGACCCAGTTAGGTTCGACTTGCCGGTTTGCCGGAGAATCCACCAGGAAGAGTCCGTATGCTTCCATCATACGGTCTTGATGGGAACAAAGACAGATATGGACTTGATAGGGCAAGCTATCGAAAAGATCCGCAAGCACGCCGACGAAATCACCTAAGAACCGAAGCAAGCCGTGGAGGCAACGATGGACAAAATTGCAGTGGCCGTTATCGGCGCGGGTTTTATCGCTGACTATCACGCGCGAGCAATTCTGCAACAGCGGGATATAGAAATGAAGGTGGTTTGCGACCGGACGACTGAAGCCGCCCAGCGGTTCGCGGCCAAGTATGGTATCAAAGAAACCGCAAGCGATGTGTCAGATGTGCTGAGCCGTGAAGACATCGACGCGGCTATTCTTTGCACGCCGAACAAGTTCCACGCTCCGCAGGCCATGGCATTTTTGAAACGGGGCAAAGATGTGTTCATCGAAAAACCGATGGCCATGAATCCGGCTGAAGGCAGGGAGATTGCAGCCGCGGCCAGAGAGAACAAGCGTCTCGTAATGGTAGGGCACATGTGGAGATTCGATGCGGAGGTTGACTATACGAAGGAGCTCGTCGCAGCCGGAAAAATCGGAAGAATCGTAAAGACAAAAGGCTACGGAATCCACGAAAACTGGGGGCCGTCCGGATGGTTCACCAAGAAAGAGCTGGCCGGCGGGGGAGCGCTGCCCGACATGGGTGTGCACGCGGTCGACACCGTCCGGTATATACTCGGCGACCCCAGACCCAAACAGGTCTACGCCAGGATCGGCACGTTCTACGGAGACTATGACGTGGACGACACGGCCGTCGTTGTGATTAGCTGGGATAACGGTACTACGTCGATTGTGGAAAGCGGCTGGTGGCATCCGCACGCAGATGGTCCCGAGGCGGCGACCCGGTTGTTCGGCACGGCGGGGTACGCCAGCATCTTTCCAACGAAGTTCAAGACAAAGAGAGGCGACTCCTGCGAGGAATTTACACCGACCATGCCGGAAAGAGAAGAGCATTGCTGCCAGGCGATGTACAATCGGCAGATGCAGCACTTCGCGGACTGTATCCGAAATCGCAATGAGCCTGCTGTGGGCACCGGCCAAGGGCAGATTGTTCTGGAGATTGTCGCGGCAGCCTATGAATCTGCCAAGACACGCCAGGCGGTGATGCTGTGAGCCGGTGTCCTCTTGTTCCGCTTGGTGGCGGACGTAGTTCAAAAAAACCAATACGTGGCGAATATGAGAGCCAGAACGCAAATCGCCCACAACTTCAAGTTATGCCACCACCTGGGCCTTTCCACACCCGCCAAGATATAGTCGTTCGGAATCAGCAGCACCAGCAAGGCGATAAGGGTAAACAGAACCAGAAAAACGCCTTTGGCTGCCGCAGGAGAAACGTTTCTTAACCAGTCGAAGTTCAGCACACCTTTGCTCCTATGCTTTTTTGCGTCGGGTCGCCAGCCGGTAGACGAGGCCGTATAGCCGCTCATCCGGGTATGGCTTCGTCAGCAGGCTGACGGCAATGGTGATTACGAAGCCCGCCACGAACGACCACCAGGAGATATAAAGAAACGGGTCTTCGATAGTGAACAGCGAGCGTTTGAATATATGCAAGAAGACAGAGATACCGATTCCTCCTACCAACCCCGCCAGACCACCCCACTGGGTCGTGCGACGCCAGAGCATTCCCAGAAGCAATATCGAAAAGACCGGTCCCTGGAAGAACGATAGAAAGGTCTGCACCGCAACATAGATTCCTGGAAAGTAGCTGCTCATGGGCGAAGTAACTACGCCGAAAGCCAGAAGCACCACGGTCGCGATTCTGCCCACAATCAGGTAATGCCGGTCAGTAGCTTCTTTGCGAATGAACTTCTCATAAATATCTTTTGTCCAGAGCGTCGCCGTTGAGTTGAGCATGGAGTCGATGCTGGACATTAGCCCGGCCAGAAAGGCCGCAAACAGAAGACCTGTAAGACCGGGCGGCAGCAGCGCACGTATGAGCGTGGGAAAAGCCTGATCGCCGTCCTCGAGATTCGGATGCGTGACAATGGCGATGAGTCCCGGGAACAACACCAAAATGGGAATAAACATCTTTAGGAAGGCTCCCCAGATCATGCTCGCCTTGGCGTGCCACTCACTCTTGGCGGCAAGACATCGCTGAACCACGGTCTGGTTGCCGATCATATATGCGTTTGCCATCACGAATGTCAGGCCAAAGAGAATCCCCGTCCACGGAAACGGCGTATCGGTATCGACGGGCAGTATCAGCTCGAAATGATTCTGATACGCATCGCCCATCGCGCCCACCTTGTCCACCAGGCCGCTCCAGCCTCCCACGTGTTGGAAACCCAGAACCACCACAGCGGCTCCGCCTATAAACATGACCACCATCTGGACCACATCCGTCATCACAACCGCGGTCAAACCGCCAAAGATGGTATACACCCCGACTGCGGTGGCGGTCGCGATGATGGAGAACCAGATGGGCCAGCCCAGAAGCGCCTTGAGCAGCACAGCACTTGCCCAGAACATAATGCCAAGGTCGAACCCGAAGAAGATGATCCAGGTCAGCGAAGCAGCGGTTCGAACGTAATCGTTGTAGCGCTTTCCCAGATACTCCGGGATCGTATACAGCCCGGCCTTCCAGAAATACGGAATGAAGATGAAGGCACCGAGCAGCATGGCCGGCACCGAACCGATCCAGTCGAAATTACCTACCGCTATTCCATAGCGATACGCCTGCCCGGAGACCCCGATGAAGTCCAGTGCGCCGATGTCGGAGACCACGATGGACATCCCGATGGCCCAGAAGGGCAGCATCTTGCCGGCCAGGAAATAGTCGTCGGAGGAGTGCACGAATCTGCGGAAGTACAAGCCCAGCAGCATGATGCCGAACAAGTATGCCACTACCACGAAGTAGTCGATTCCGGTAAGCACCTGCAGAGAACTCCACATCTCCGGACTACATAATACGAGCACCAAAATAATGGGCTTCTGAGGCAAAAACAAGCTTTTTCTCTTCCGCCCCGATGGCCTGCCGGATTAGCGAGGAATTTTGCTCTTGATTCGTGGTACAAAGGACTGTATACTATTTTGTCAGTTGCGTTCGTTCCCAAGGTTGTTGAAAGGAGGAGCGAGTACATGATTGGTCCACCATAGATGTCCCCCAGAGCGGTGCTCATGCATCCAAGTTCAGGAGAGTATCTATGAGTTTCAGATTGGAGGTAGAGAGATGTTGAACAAGAAGCTATCTATTTGCATTTTGATCTGTTGCGCCACACTAATCGGCATGGCACGAGCCAACTGGTCCGAGAGCTTCGACGGCGGCGCGTTCGACCTGACAACCTGGCTGTTCCGCGCCTATCCAGAATTAACCGGTACGTTTAGCGCAACCATCCAGGACGGGCCCGGCGACGACGACTACCTGGCTCTCGATGAGACCAGTCCGGCCGCCGCCGGTGGCTCGCAATTCGGCGTAGGTCTGGGCGACCCAGACGATACCTTCACCGATGTCCGCGTCGGTGCGGTGTTCAATCCCGCCGGTAACTCCTCTCGGAATTACCACGGCCTGGCCGCCAGGGTAGATTACTTCATTGACGATGGGTCGGTAAGCGGCTATCCCGGCGTCATTGCCAGTTGCTATGTGGCGACCATTCACTACGAGGAGGGCCCGGCCAACCTGAAGATTGAACTGATCAAGGCCGTCAACCTCGACACCTCCATTATGGCGACCTGGCAGCCGGAGGTCCCCGTGCCCGGCTTGGATCACGCCCAGAGCCGCTATTTCGAGCTGGACGTGGTCGGGTCAGACCCCGTATACATCACGGGCAGTGTTTATGAGTATAAGGGCGGCCCCTTGCTGGTAAGGACGCCGACGTTTATCGACACCAGCGCGAACGATCCCTGGGAGGCGCCGAATATTCATGATGATGTCTTTGCCAGCGGTCGCAGCGGTGTCTTCGGAATGTGGGAAGCTCCCCAACCGGCCGGCTACCACAGCACCTTTGATAGCGTCTCGTCTGTCTCAGACGGCCCGGCAGCGGTCAACCCCGGTCCTGCCGACGGGGCAACCGGCGTGTCCATAAACGCCGATCTTAGCTGGGTGGAGGCAGCGTTCGCCACTTCCCGCGAATTATGGTTCGGTAGGGAAGGGGCAATGAAGAAGGTTGAGCCTGCTCCGGCCGGTAGATCCTATAATCCGGGCCCGCTGGAGTTCGGCCAGACGTACCAGTGGCGGGTAGACCAGGTCGGGCCTTCCGGGACGGTCAGCGGCTATACTTGGAGCTTCACGACTGTCGAGTGTGTGAGCGTGGATGATTTCGAGTCCTATGCCGACGATGCCGCCATAGAAACTGCATGGCCGCACAACATCACCGGCGCGTACCACTATGTCTTTGTCGATGCGGGCACAGTACACCAGGGCGCCAAGGCGATGCGCTTTCAGTACCAGAATCAGTATGACCCATACATTACGGAAGCTACCCACACGTTCGGCAGCCCCCAGGATTGGACGGCACACGGAGCCAAAGCACTGTCGCTATTCTTCCGCGGCGACGACGCGAACGTCGAGCAGCTAATGTCTATCAAGCTGGAGGACGCCACAGCCCACACGAGCATCGTTCCACATCCCTACACGTATGCCGTTCAATCGGAGTCTTGGAACGAGTGGAACATCGACCTGCAGGAGTTTACGGGCGTGAATCTGGGCGCGGTCAAGAAGATATC
>Ga0180434_10007938_pt1 | contig 11845 bp, 8 predicted proteins | sample SS_ome_7_FD_132453 | JGI IMG/M metagenome (GOLD analysis project Ga0180434, IMG submission 132453) | Hypersaline lake sediment archaeal communities from the Salton Sea, California, USA - SS_1_D_2 metaG | ecosystem: Environmental > Aquatic > Non-marine Saline and Alkaline > Hypersaline > Sediment... | reverse complement strand
GTTTTTTCTCAGCCGGGCTCGCTAACCGTCAGTATCACTGGTCAGTCATCAAGCCCAGCTTTTGGAGGAAGAAGATGAAGAAGTCCGTTTTAATTTTCTTCTTGCCGATTTTTCAAAGAGCCTCCATTTACGTGACACGTACCCCGCGCACATACACGCTGACAGAGCGCATTCGACGTTTGCGCAGAACGCTCACGTTTAGCATCCCGTGCGGATCCGTACAGCGTACAACACCTTCACAGAGGCATCGAACCGCTCAACTTATTCGCAACAGTCTTCTTTCTCACAGCGCACATTCTCCTCCTCTTAAACCTTCCGGGTCTGAGTTTCGGAGGGTGTTCCCACCAAAACCCAGCCTCGAACGTACGCTTAGAATGACCCAGCGATAGGTTCGAACCGCATGGATGTTGGTCAGGCAGGACCGCGCAAACACAGCGCGGCCATAGTTAAGGAATGGGTGTTCCCACCGCTTCAAGGACCATCACTGGTCGGTCCTAAGCCGGTAACAAACCTCCTTTTGCGCCCCTTGCGGGCCCGCCATTGACCTCCAAACTATCAAAGAACAAACGCTTTTATATATTCTCGCGGTTATAAGACCGCGTTTCCTACACAGCTGGGCCGACAAACCAACCTCACTGGCCGGTCCTTCAACCCAGCTTTAGGAAAGAAGAGATGTTAACAACTATTGTACTATTAAAGACCTCTGGTTATATATTCACCCGACACACGCCGGATACTTTTCAGAGCTGGGTTTTGCCAGCCACCCTCCCACGGCCGATCGTCAAACCCAGCTTAAAGAAAAGAAGAGATGTTAAACTTTAAAAGAGCCCTATTTATCACCCTCGCGGCTTGTTGCCGCGTTTCTCACAGCCAGGTTTGCAGCCGCCCGAATTTATTCTCACTGGCCGATCCACAAACCCAGCCCGAAGGAAAGAAGAGAAATTCCCTATATCTCTTTTCACGCGGCGCCGGCCGCGGTGTTGTCGACCAGGTCTGCCCACCGCCTTGGTCACCGGTCGGTCTGCACACCCAGTCCTGAAGGAAAGAAGAGAAATTTCGTCGTTATTCAGTTTTGAAACGTTCAGCCAGCATTTGTGCCCTGTAAACTTCCGTTTCAGCTCGCACACATGCTTTACGCTTACCTCATATATAACAATCGCTGTGCCAAAACCTTCGGCATTTGCATAAAAACCATAAGTTCTTGTTAATAAAGGAACTTACGAAAAGACCTTTTTGGGCGTTAATTCAGTGTGTCTCGGGATCGGTTTACCATATCCGTCGTATGATTTTTTCGTACAGGGTGTAACATCTTGAATAGGCGTAACTTGAAAGCGAGTTGCTTTTTTTGCGGCTGGTTACCAAAATGGTAAATGCCAACCAATTGTCCTTGGCCTATGCAGCCTCGGAATAACGGGGGGGCGGTGGCTTCCGGCAGCAATCTGGATTCTGATTACCTTATCCTTTATAATCCGCCGTTGATTGATAAGCCGGAATCGCTGGGAAAGAGCGGTCATAATGGACAGTACGATAAACGAGCAAATCGAGATCTTAAAGCGGGGTACTTCTGATATCTTCAGCGTTGAGGAACTGGCCGACAAGCTGCTGCAGGCCCAGCGGCAATCGAGGCAGTTGAGGATAAAGCTCGGCCTGGACCCTACAAGTTGCGACATACACCTCGGGCACACGGTGGTTTTGCGTAAGATGCGGCAGTTCCAGGATCTTGGCCACCGGGCGGTTTTGATCATCGGCGATTATACCGCCCGCATAGGCGACCCGTCTGGGCAGGTTTCTACAAGACCCGTATTGTCGGATACGCAGATAGAAGCCAACGCCCGGACATATTTCGAGCAGGCTGGTAAAATTCTCGATACATCCGCCGAGAGGCTCGAAACCAGATATAACAGCCAGTGGCTTGCGGGGATGACGCTGGCGGACGTTATCAGATTGGCCGGCAGCATGACCGTCGCGCGGATGCTGGAGAGGGACACGTTCGAGCAGCGACACAGGAAGGGCCAGCCGGTGGGCATCCACGAGCTGCTTTATCCGCTCATGCAGGGGTGGGATTCAGTGACGATTAACAGCGACGTGGAGCTTGGCGGCACGGACCAGACCTTCAACAACCTGGTTGGCAGGGACCTGCAACGGTCTGCCGGAAAGGCGCCCCAGGTGGTGATCACAATGCCGATTTTGGTGGGTCTCGACGGCGTCGAAAAAATGAGCAAGTCCAAGGGCAACTACGTCGGCGTGACCGATCCGCCGGACGATATGTTCGGCAAGCTTATGAGCATTTCCGATTCGATGATGGGGGAATATTACAGACTTCTGACCCCGCTTGCGAAAGAAGCAATTGATGAGTTGACCGATCCAAGGCGGACCCACCCCAGGGACGCCAAGATCCGGTTGGCCCGGACGATAGTGGAGCAAATGCACGACGAGAAGGCCGCCTCGGCGGCGCGGGCCCGTTTCGAGAAGGTTTTCGCGCGCGGAGAACTTCCGGAGGATATGCCCGTGGTTAGCATCGGACCGGGCGGGATAACCGCCGCCAAGCTGCTGCTTCGCTGCAAGATGGTGTCAAGCGGCGGAGAGGCCAAAAGGATCATCCGCCAAAACGGCGCCAGCATCGATGGCGCAAGGATCGACGACCCGAACGCTCGGATCATACCGGTCGGCGGCATGGTCGTTCAGGTTGGAAAAAGGAAATTCGCCAGGCTGGAGGTAGAACGGTAGTAGATGAAATTGCCCAAGCTGCATGAACCGCAAAGATACAAGGGCCTCTACGTGGTCGCTTTCAAGGATCACGTAAGCGTGGGTTTCACCGCCGAGGAAGTGGCCGAGCTTTTGGAAAGCGAAAGGTACGCAAAGTGCAAGGTCTACAAGATCCATAGGGCCGCCCCGGACGGCGGTCTCGAGTTGAAGGGCGTGCCGCGTGAGACTTTTCAGCTCGAAGCGGGGCTGCTTTTCCATGCCGCCGGCGATAACGAGGCCTGCGAAAACTACAACCGGCTTATCGGCCTGGCCGGTGCGTCGCGCCTTCCGTGCAGGGCCAAGATACATCTGGCAAGGCTGCGGGGGGACGACTTCGTGGTGGCTTTTATATATCCGGCCGAATATGACGACGAGATAAGCCGCTGGCTGCTTGACAGCGGGTACGACACCGCCGGGGCGGTTGAGGGCGGCACGGCCGCTGTTTCAAGGTACTATAGTCAATGCGGCCAAATCCTTCGCAAGCGGCAGTTTCACGCCCCGCGGAAGGATCATGTAAGAAGCGGAACCGGGCTTATGGATGCTGTAAGACTGGTGGTCCAGAGGTAAAAGGATGTCGCGGCTGAGACGAAAAAGAACTTTGACGGCGTTAGCGGCCGGCGCGATACTGTCGGTCTGTGGGAGGTCCGATGCGGCGCCTCTTTCGAAAAGGATGGAAGAGATGGAATTCGCGACCAGCACGCAGCGGATGGGAGTGCGCTTTACCGAAAAGATTCGCGAGGTCTTCCGGCACAGGTGGATCAGAAGGAAATCCCGTCTGCCATGAGAGATTTTAAGCCACCGTCCGGACCCGGCGACTTACCCGCTCTCAGCGAGAACGCTCGGATCGTTTTGCAAAGCCGCTACCTGGCAAAGGACAGCGACGGCGAGTGCGTCGAAACCCCTGCAGAGATGTTCAACCGCGTCGCTTCGACGGCGGCCGAGGCTGAGGCCAGATACGGCGCCGGCCGCGGCGACATCGCTGCGATGCAAAGGCGGTTCTACAGTATTATGTCATCGCTGGAATTCCTTCCAAACTCGCCGGCCCTTATAAATGCCTCGCGGCCGGGCGGGATGCTCAGCGCCTGCTTTGTGCTTCCCGTCGAGGACAGTATAGAAGCGATCTTCGAGGCGGTCAAAAGCACCGCCCTGATTCAGAAGGCCGGCGGCGGAACGGGTTTTTCCTTCGACCGGTTAAGGCCCAGCGGCGACAGCGTGGCCTCGAACGGCGGCACCACGCCGGGACCCGTCAGTTTCTGGCGGGTGTTCTCGGAAACAACCGATGCCATACAACAGGGGGTTTTCCGCCGCGGCGCCAACATGGGCATGCTGAGCGTCGAACATCCGGATATACTGAAGTTCCTGTTCGCCAAGCAGGATATAAAGGTTTTCACCAGCTTCAACGTTTCGGTCAAGATACCGGACGCGTGGATGAAAACATTGGCTTCCGGCGGGGATGTGCCGCACGTGGTTCGGAACCCGCGCACCGGAAAAAAGTACATGTTGCCCCGCAACCTGGATGTCGGCGGTTACACCATCAAGGATCTGGCGGAGCTGACCGGCGGCTCGCAGCCGCCGAAAAGCCGCCGTTTCTACTGCGTCCGCGATATCTGGAAAATGATCGTCCGATGCGCCCATGCTACGGGCGAACCCGGCATTGCGTTCATAGACCGTATCAACCGCGATAACCCCACCCCTTCTCTGGGTGAAATCGAGGCAACAAACCCCTGCGGGGAACAACCGCTTCTGCCTTACGAGGCCTGTACTCTGGGCAGCATAAATCTGGCCAGGTTCGTCGGCCGAGAGGGTGAAATCGAATGGGACCGGCTCGGCCAAGTCGTCCATCTGGGGGTGAGGTTCCTGGATGACATGGTAGACGCCTGCACGTATCCAATTCGCAACAGTGTTCAACTGGCGCAGGCCAACCGAAAGATAGGGCTTGGGGTAATGGGTTTCGCGGACTGCCTGTTCTTGATGGGAATACCCTACGATTCGGAACAGGGCGTGGAATACGGCCGAACCCTGATGGGTTTCGTCGACAAGGCCGCCAGGCAAGCCAGCGCAAAGCTGGCCGATGCCAGAGGCCCTTTTCCCAACTGGAGCCAGAGCACATGGCGGATCGAAAGGAATATGAAGGTCCGCAATGCCGCCATAACGTGTGTGGCCCCGACCGGGACGATAAGTATAATCGCCGACTGCTCGAGCGGCATCGAGCCGCTTTACTCTCCGGTCTTCATCCGGCGGATTCTCGGCGGACGGAAACTGATGTGCATAAGCAGTGTTTTCAAGGAGGTCATGAGGGGCCGCGGCCTGTATGACTCGAAACTCGAAAGACGGATACTCGCAAAAGGCTCGATCCGCGATATCAAAACGATTCCGTCCGGGATCCGCAGGGTCTTCAGGTGCGCTTATGACATCGCCCCCCGGTGGCACGTTCGCATGCAGGCGGCGTTCCAGGAAAACTGCGACGCGGCCGTCAGCAAGACGATCAACTTCCGTGAAAGCGCAACCGCTTCAGCGGTCGACAAGGCCTTTATGCTCGCTTATGATCTCGGCTGCAAGGGGATCACCGCATACCGGCGCGGCAGCCGCCCCGATGAGCCTATGAGCCTTTGCTGACGGGTTCGGCCGGAGGCGGTGTTACCAGCCACTTGTAATTGAATCGATAGTGGTTCCAGCTCGATATGAGATGGATGACGTTGTTCTGGGCCTGGCAGACGGACATGTATCCGCGGGGCTCGGCCGTATTGAAGCCCAGCGTGAATTCCCTGCCGTCCATGGCCGCGGCCGTCCGGTCGGGCCCGTCATCGGTAACGAGCCTCACATGCGGCCAGGTTTTTCCGTCGTCGAAAGAGACGGCGGCGAAAAGACCTATCGCGCGGCGCTTGTTCCCGGCGGCATCGGTTATCATGAGCGGCGGCCCGTCCTCGCCGGCGAACGAGGCAAGCATCAGTGGGCCTTCGGCCAGGCGCAGCAGAATCAGCCGCTGGCCGCCGCCTATCGGCGGAAAGGCGCTCGGCTCGTAGCTCCATGTCCTTCCCATGTCCGCCGAAATGCTCTTGGTCAGGGAGTTTTCGTTAAGGCCCTCGATTCTCCTTATCCTTGTCGCCATCCAGGGACGGTTCTCGCTTATCTCGTCGCCGCGGCCGAAGGCCATCAGCCTTCCGTCGGAAAGCTGTGTCACGGCGGCGTGGATCCCGGCTATGGTGCCGCCGGCGTCCTTCCAGGTCGCCCCGCCGTCGGCGCTTAGGTGAATGGCCGTTCCGCCGCCTCCGCTGGGGGTGGCGTCACAGGGAAGAACAATGAAGCCCTCGCGGGTCTTGAATACCGATTCGATGACCTGGTGCCGCCTGCCGTGCTCCGGCATTATCAGCCTGGCGGCGCTCCAGGTCGCGCCGCTGTCGTCGCTTGTGCGCATCACGACCGCTCCCGGCCCCCAGGTGGCCGTGGCCGCCAGAGAATTGAAGTGGTAGATGGTCCTGCCGCCGTCGAACCACATGGCCGGGGCGTGATCGTTTCGGTCCGGCGCGTCCCAGAAGGGCGAGGCCTGTTCCCATTCGCCGCTTCCGCGGTGGAACCGGCTGGCGGCCACGGCAAGCTCCCTGCCCCTTTCGGTCACACAGGTATACCATATCGCCAGGATGTCTCCGTTGGGGCACTCCACTACGGCCGGGTCGTGGTTGTGCCGCGAGTAAAGCGGCCCCATGGATCCGGCTGGGATCTTGACGTAGTTCAAAGGACCGGCGAAATAGGGCCTGTCCGGATCGGGCCCGGCGGTGATATCGGAAGGAATGATCTGAGTGACGCCGTGGCTGTTAAGAGGTTCCGGCGGTGTGGAGAGGGGTCTGAAGGGCGGCGGATCGCCTAAAACCACGCGGAACCCTATGTACCAGTTTCTGTTTTCGGGAAGGGTGCCCATGCGGTTGGCGCTTCGCAGGTAATACGGGAACGTGCCGTGGCTGCCGCCGCGGGTGACCTTGAAGTCGCCGTACGCGCGGCCGACCGGGTTGTACTGGGCGTCGCAGCTGTACGGTCCGTACCAGTCGCTGCACCACTCCTCGACGTTTCCGTGCATGTCATGAAGGCCCCAGGCATTGGCGGGGGTCTTTGCAGTGTGCAGCGGGACCACCTCCTGCCTTCCGGCACTGCGGCCGGGGTCGGGATACCAGCTGTTGCGGGGGTTCTTGACGAATTCCGCCGGCAGGCTCTCGCCGGTTGAGAAGGGCGTTTCGGTTCCCGCGCGGCAGGCGTACTCCCACTCGGCCTCAGTCGGCAGGCGGTAGGGCAGGCCCTCCTTTTCCGACAGCCACCGGCAGAAGGCGGCCGCCTCATGCCAACTTACGTAGACCGCAGCCTCGTCGCCGTCTATGGAGAAACCTTTTTCGCCGCGAAGTTTCTCGTGCAGGCGGTCGAACAGCTCGTACTGATCGTTGGTGACTTCGGAGACAGCCATGTAGAAGGGTTCGGTGATCGTGACCTTGTGAACCGGCCTCTCGTCGAAATCGCCTCCGGCAGGGGCTCTGAGCCTGTCGCTTCCGCCGTATCGACTGCCGTCCATATTCTCCATTGCAAGTTCGCCCGAAAAGCCCATCCGGAACGAGCCGCCTTCGATCCGGGCGAACTTCATCCCGATCGAGTTGGTGAAGGTCGGCTCGGTGGGCATGGCGGCGGAGCAGAGAATAGGACACAGGACACAGAACACAGAACACAGGATAAAGAACAGACGATACGAATCGGCGGTCTTTGTCGGTTTTCGGTCGGCATGGGCCATTGTTGTCTCTCCTCGGGTATCGGAAACAGAATGTAGAATGTAGGAGGTAGAATATAGGTTATGCGAACCGGAGTCCAGGATTTACCCCCCGGGGCCGGTATCGGAATCGCTATCGCTATCGGAAATCGAAGTGGACTCAATGGGCCCAGTGGACAAGTGGACGAAGTGGAGCCATATCTTTGCAAGTACCGGCACCCGGTCGGCAAGTCCACCGGAAAGTGCAGTATAGAACCGCTGTGACGGGGTCATCACTGCCGGTTTCCGGGAAGCTCGCTCGTTCTGTTGAAAAGACTCAACACAATCGCAACAGCCATCATAGCGACGGTTGCCGTGGCCCCTATTATAATGGGATCGAGCTCACAAAGCGGCACTTTGAGTGTATCGGTTAAAAGAGAGAACGCCGCCGTGTTCGATATGATGGAGCCCTCGCGCAGCAGCACTCCCCAGGTAATAATCAAAATGCTTACCGCAATTGAGACCACGCCCTGCCACAGATTAAGCCTGGTTTTCATCAGGGACAGCAGGAACAGACCGAGTATCCCGCCGCCGAAGATTCCCGAGATCGTCCACCACACGTCCAGGGCGCTTTTGGCCCGGATCATCCATACGGCGAATACTATTCCCAGCGCTCCCCAAACGACCGTAAAAAGCCGGAGCACCAGTATGCTGGCCTTGTCGCTGATTTCCGGCTGGATGTATCTTTTGTGGAAGTCCTCCAGCCAGATTGTGGCCGCGCAGTTGACGGCCGTGGCGATAGTGCTTATGGCGGCGGCCATTATAGCGGCGATCAGAAGGCCCCTCAGGCCCACCACCAGTTCGTTTGCTATGTAGAACGGGAAGACTTCGTCTCCCTTTGTTATTCCGTTGGCGGCGAGTTTGCCGGTTCCATGGTAATAGGCCCAAAGGGCGGTACCTATATATATGAATATGGTGGTCATGATAACGTATATGACGGTCGCCACAGCCACCGATTTCTTGGCTTCCCGCTCGCTGGAACAGGCCGCGAATTTTTGTACGTAGTTCTGGTCGGCCATAAGGTTTCGCAGGTTCTCGGTGATAGCATAGACGATCATCACGAGGATAGTGCGATGGGTAAGGCTGAACTCGGACACGCCCTTGGGGTTGAGGAAGGAGAACTTGCCGGCCTCCCACGCGGTTGTTATCGCTGGTTCGGGACCGGTGGATATCTGGTAGGTCAGGTAGATCGCGCAGAACACGATGCCCGAAAGCATTATCACCGCCTGCATGACGTCCGCCCATATGATGGCCTCCATTCCACCCAAAAGCGTGTAGGCGATGGTGATGATCCCGATTATCAAGATCATCGCTATGATGTTAAGCGTGTCGGCGTCCAAATCGCCGGCACCCTGTCCGAACGGCTGTACAAATTGGGTGAACAACAGGCAGGCCAGGTAAAGGATCACCGCTATGCGGCCTATCATGTACAGCATGAAGGACAACGATGCGTAAACTCGGCCCCAGCCGCCGAGCCTCCTTTCGAGGAATCTGTAAACCGATATAAGCTTGATCTGGCGGTAGTAGGGTATGACGTAGGCGCATACGAACAGGGCCACGGGCACCATCCCGTAGGCGAAAAGGACCGGATTCCAGTTCGTATCGAATGCTTTTCCGGGCGTTGCTATGTACGAGATACTGCTGGTATAAGCGCACATGACGGATAATCCCGCGGCCCAGCCGGGGATCGTCTGTCCGGCGATCATGAAGTGTTCGGATGTCTTGATCTTGCGGGATGCGTAAATGCCCATCCCCACAAGTACGCAGAAATAAGCCACGAGAATTGAAATATCCAGCCAGTTAAGACTTCCCTGCATTTCGCGTCTCCTTGCCAAAAAACGCCAGCGGTACGGTTATTGACCGGCGACAATAACCGCTGGGTCTGGGTGTGTCAACTGGTAAGGCAGTAGGCAGTAGGCAGTAGGGCCACCTTCTCTGTCATCTCGAGTGTACATTTACACGTTCGGGAAGATACTCCCCGCCACACTTGATCACCAACCAAAAGGTCCTTGCCCCCAGGCTGGCCTTGCGTTATAGTACCGCTTTTCGTGTTTTGTGGCGCCCGAGGAGATCATACTATGGCATCAGGGTTCAAGCAGCAAATAAGCTATATCGCGCCGGCGGCGCCTGCGCGGCGAAGAAAGGCGACCGGTCAAGAGGCTTTCCTTAGGCCTGAGATCGGTTTCACGCCGGCGTGGTTCCGCCAGACGCTTGATATCGATTTCGGAAAACGGTGGCACACTGACGCGGCCTACCGCCGCGGGACGGTCGTAGCCATGCGGAACGAACTGAAAAAAAGATTCCCCGGAACGGAGATCGGCGGGATCGATCGTCCCGACGAACCGCTGGACCTTCTGACCGGAGTCTACGGCGGCTCGCTGGTGGCGGGGATCTACGGTGTTAACATCATCTATGCCGAGAACAACTGGCCGAATTGTGAACACCGGTATCTCAGCGACGATCAGGTCGACAACCTGGAGCCGCCCGACCTGGACCGGAACGAAATTTTTCAGGACCTTATGCGCCAGCTGGACTGGATCGAGCGGAGCGAAGGTTGCATTGAGGGCTTCATCAACTGGCAGGGCGTTCTCAACAGCGCCCAGCGACTCCGCGGCGAACAAATATTCATGGACCTGTTTGATTCTCCATCGCGGTGCGCCAGGCTTTTTGAATGTATATACACAACCATGACGGACGGCATAAAGAGACTCCATGACCGCCAGAGAAAAAGCGGGGTGGACATCGACTTTATCACCGTGAGCAACTGCCTGGTCAACATGGTGTCCCCGAAACAATACCGGGAGCTCCTGATGCCCTACGATCTCAGGATCCAGCAGGTCTATGACACCATCGCCGTACACAACTGCGCCTGGAACGCCACGCCCTACTTCGAGCCTTACAGCGAGATCGCCAACGTGGGTTATATCGACATGGGGCTGGATTCCGATCTGGCAAGAGCCAGGGAAATGTTTCCCGAAACCAGGCGCGCGCTGATGTATACCCCCATGGATCTGACCAACAAGTCCATGGACCAAATCCGCCTGGATATGGAGAGGGTGGCCGATGAGTTCGGCCCGTGCGACATCGTCGCAGCCGATATCGACGCCGACACGCCCGATGAGCGTGTTTCGGCTTTCATTGAACTGTGCGATCAGATAAGCAAACGAAAGGGAAAGAAATGACAGACGCCAGTAAAAAATCCGCAGCTTTGGCCCGGCCGCTTACGGGCATAGTCGTGCCGATGATAACCCCCCTGATCAACAACGACACCCTGGACAACGAAGGCCTCGAACGACTCATAGAGCACATACTCAAGGCCGACGTAAAAGCGCTTTTCATACTCGGCACCACCGGCGAGGGGCCCAGTCTATCCTATTCTCTCCGCCACCAGGTTATCGAAAGGACCTGCAGGCAGGTTGCTGAAAGGGTGCCGGTTCTGGTGGGCATAACCGATACCTCCTTCACCGAGTCGATAAACGTCGCCCGAAAGGCGGCGGATCTGGGGGCCCAGGGGCTGGTTCTGGCGCATCCGTGTTATTTTCCGGCGGCCCAGTGCGAGATCGTCGACTATGTAACGGATATGGCGCCGAAGCTTCCGCTTGACGTTTTCCTCTATAACATGCCAAGCCACACCAAGCTGACCTTCAGCCCCGAGACGGTTCGCAAGGCCGCCCAAATCAAGGGCGTGGTCGGCCTCAAGGACAGCTCCGCAAATATGTTTTATCTCCATAAGGTGCAGGTCGAGCTGAGAGACAGGCCGGACTTCACGCTGTTAGTGGGCCCGGAGGAGCTGTTGGCCGAGACCGTTCTTACCGGCGGTCACGGAGGCGTAAACGGCGGTGCGAATATGAAGCCGCAACTCTATGTCGACCTTTATAACGCGGCCAAGGCGAGGGACTTTACGAAAATACAGTCGCTCCATGACCAGGTCATGGACATAAGTTCCAAGATATACAGCGTTGGGGCGCACAGCAGTTACCTGCGCGGTTTGAAGTGCGCCCTTTCGTGCATGGGAATCTGCAGCGACGCACTGGCCCAGCCCTTCAGGCCGTTCGGACCCGAGGAACGCAAGATAATCGCCAAAAACGTCGAGCAGCTGGGGTTGAAGCAGTAGTCATGGGCCAAGACCCGGCGGGCACAGGCTGGAAGCCTGTCCCCTGACCGGGGACATCGTACGGTTGTTCAGTTGGGGGGCAGCCTTCCAGGCTGCACAAGCCAAGGGCAGGCGGGAAGTTTCTCAGGAGCCTAGCGCAGACCCGACAACGGGTCGTCGCCAGGCAAATATGAATTGACGGACCGGATCCTACATGGTATAAT
>Ga0180434_10007936_pt1 | contig 11846 bp, 9 predicted proteins | sample SS_ome_7_FD_132453 | JGI IMG/M metagenome (GOLD analysis project Ga0180434, IMG submission 132453) | Hypersaline lake sediment archaeal communities from the Salton Sea, California, USA - SS_1_D_2 metaG | ecosystem: Environmental > Aquatic > Non-marine Saline and Alkaline > Hypersaline > Sediment... | reverse complement strand
GAGGATGCAGAAGCTGGGAGCCGACACCATCGAGATCACCGGGATAGCGGGGTGGCTGATGGTGCTCTACCAGGAAGGGCTCATTACCGCTGCCGACACGGACGGTGTCCCCATGGAGTGGGGCAGCGAAGAAGCGATCATGACCGTCGTAGAGAAGGTGTGCAAACAGGAGGGCTTCGGCAAGTTCTTCGCCGGGGGCATTGCTCAAGCCGCCGAAGAGATGGCCAACGGAAAAGGGTTCCACCTGGCCTATCACGAACGGAACGTCTCGATCCCTCTGACGTTCTGGGAGAGAGGCGCGACACTCGGCGGGTCCGGGGGCACGCAGCTCATGCAGGCCGCCACCCAGTACCTGTGGCTCCACCCACCTGCGGACCGGCATGGGATCTACAGGCTCTTTGCTCCCATATTCGGGTTGTCCGAGGAGGACACCCTGAAACTCACGGATGAATGGCTTTCCGAGTTCTCCGAGAAGCACTCGGGCAGCAGGGACGCCTGGAAACCCGAGGTGGTGGAAGGCAAGGCCCGATACCTGTGGGCCACGGAGAATACGATCTCCGCTGCGGACATGGCGGGCCGTTGCGACGGCATGACCACGAGAACGCCTCACGCCGGATGCACGTGGGACACGGAAGACACGGCCGCGGCGATTCGTGCCGCCACCGGGGAGCCCTGTACCACAGAAACGCTTCTCGAGGCAATCCAGAGGAGGCGATTGCTCGAGGCTTCCTACAACATCCTGTGCGAACGGATAAACGGGGAGGTGCCCGAGATTCCCGGTGCCCTGGTCAGGGGTTCCATGGAGGCCATACCGGACGGGCCCTTCCAGGGCCAGAAATGGGATGACGAAGCCTCGGAGCAGGTTGGAGAAGACTATTGCGAGTTGCGAGGGTGCGATCCGGACACCGGTGTGCCGACCCGGGAGGCCCTCGAGAAGGTGGGTCTGAAAGACCTGGCGGACAAGCTGGAAGCATCGGAATCGGAAGATGTGCACCCTGCAGAGTCCCGCTCGACACCGCTGGCGTGCCCGATGTAGAACAGAGAGGGATGATCTACAGATCTCTCCCATGTGAGAGGACAAAGCTCGATGCGTCCTGACCTCTTTGTTGAAGGCCCTTTGTTGCGATTCGTGCTTGTGGTCTTCTTCGTGGGAATTGCGACCAGACTCGCCTTCTTCTTGAAGGCGATTGTTGCGAGTTCAAAGGACAAGGATTCCGGGCTGAAATACCTCCTGTTTGCGTTGGGCCGCTCCCTGGTTCCATTCCATATGGGCGTCAAGAAGAGACCTGTCTATGCTTCCCTTCGTTATGTCTTTCACAGTTGCCTGTTCGTGGTTCCGCTCTTCCTTTTCGGTCATATTGTGCTGTGGGAAGAATCCCGGTTCGAGTGGGGTTGGACTGCCCTGCCGGATATTTGGGCGGATCGACTGACCCTCCTCGTGTTGGCCCTGTGTCTCACCTTCCTGCTCAGGCGTATCCTGGTCCCGGAGGTCCGCCGTCTATCTTCGGTATCCGATTGCCTGTTTATCGTCGTAGTCTCCATGCCTTTTCTGACCGGTTATCTCCTGTCACACGGCATGCCCGAATCTCTGCCCGTCCTGCAGAAGAGCATGTGGACCCTTCACGTGCTGAGCGGAGAGGTGACCCTCATGAGTGCTCTTCTTCTCTTCTGCAGGACCCGGCTTGTCGAGAGCAAATGTACAGGTTGTGCCGCTTGTGTGATGAGCTGCCCGACGGGAACACTCGAAGCTGCCGACAAGGGGACAGACCGGATCTTCTTTTACTCACATTATCAGTGCATCTGCTGCGCTTCCTGCGTAGGAAGCTGCCCTGAAGATGCCGCAGAGCTTCGGCATGAACTGAGTCTCCGAAAGATCTTCCCGAGACCTGCGAAACTTGAGATTCGGTCCGTACGGCTGGAGGCGTGTGAGAAATGCTCTGCCCTGTTCGTGCCTGAGCCTCAACTCCGCGAAGTCCTTGCGACCATCACGGATGACTATCCCCGATTGTGCCCGCAGTGCAGGAAAATCGGTTTCAGCGATATTGTCTCAGGGCTTGCTCTGGCGAAGAAACGGCCGAAGGTAGAAACCCATAGAACGGTTGAAACCATATGAAGCAATGGAGATGTTTTTGGCGGAAATCGGGGAGAGACAAAAAATGAAACTTCACACATTTGGAATGTGCACAACACTCGTTCTCTTACTGCTCACAGCCGGCCTTGGGAACGCTTCGGATGAAAGAGAAGGAGGTTCTCAGAAAATCGTGGCGGACGCGGTCGGAGAGATGGGGGGTATTCTCGCGCGGAACACCATCCGTCGTTTCTATGACCCGGTCGAGACCCGGGGCGAAATCTTGTCGGAATTGTTGGGGAATCAGATTTCCCTGTTACGACTCTACAGCTTCTCCGACGGCACCTTGCACCAGGTTCCTTTTCAGTTCGACGAGTGGACGCCGGACGGCTTCCTTGTAGTGGATATGGGCCCCGAGGCCAATGCGGAACTGGGGAACGGTATTCTGGATATGCAGGATGAACTGGTCTTCATGGCCAGGGATGCGGGTGACAGAGTGACCAAGGCGTATTGGCCACAAGGGGTTGAACAGGGGATTGAAATCGAAATCAAAGATCCCCTGTCAGGTGGGTTGGGTTGGTTCTATCTCCTCGAGTTCTCCGACCAGGCGCCCGCAATATCCTTCGGAAACGAAGAGTTCCTGGAATACGAGGATGAAGTGCGATTGACTTGCTCAACCTATGGGGTACAGGGCACGAACCGTACCTGGAAGGGTGATGTCCATAAATTGCTCCTTCACCGGCACCTGTGGACAACCGAAGAGGCGGGTGGAGACGGAAAGGACTTCATCGACAGTCTGCGATTTCGGTTCAAGGCCAAGTTGGGCTTTGGTGTGATTCGGGTGAAATTCGATGAAGGGGGTATCATTGGTGGATGGTCAAAGATGAAGTCCGGGCCAGTAAGGACGATTGCAAGGCAATGGCTTGCACTCACTCTGCCCCTGGGGCTGAAATCCCCGAAGTTCTATGGAGACGCTTATTGCTATGACACCCTGGGCTTCACCGGTTTTCAAACAGATGTGCCTTTCAATCCCAAATATGTGGCGGCCAACTTCACGATGATGTTCGGCCATGACATGCACGATCCGAATGCATACGGTATGAAGTGGTACAACTCCAACAACACAGACGGATTTCTGATCGATGGGGTCACCTCACCCATGGAAGAAGAATATGATAGCAGTGCGGATACCTGGAGATGCGTGGTGGGTCCCAATGGATGGGCTGTCTATCGAAGCATGTGGGATGAGTTTTACCGATCCCAGGCCGAAATCAACGTCCGCTATTCGGACGACAGACAGACGCATCAACCGCCGGAGCATTATCCGGGTGACATGGGGTATGTATACTCTGAGTCAGTGATAAAACGTCTCAAACCCAGAAAGTACGAGTTTCAAGTCGACGTGTTTGTGCCTTACCATTTCTATGATCCGGCTGGACTACGGATGGACCTGATCGAAGAACTTGCGAACATTCGAGACAATCCGATCCTGGTAAAGGTTGGATTGCATGAAGGGACAAACACGAGCTGGCATGTAACCCGAATGGAACCTTGAAGATTTTTCCGTGAGAGGAATGAAAGATGAAGAAGACCTGTGTTTCTGCCGTGGCGTTGTTTCTTTTCGTCTTCACGGTGCTGGTTGGACCAACGGGTGCCGGATCTCCACGTGAGGAAGGCGTGATCACGGGGAAGATCGAAAAGATGAATGATGCCTATCTGAAGGACTATGAAAAGATGGATTACGGGCCCAAGAAGGAGTGGGCGGATTGGGGGAAGGGCCTCAAATCCGTTGGTTGGATCCTGGTGCAAGGGGATTCAGGGGAACCAGAGGATCTTCTCCTCCTCGTGATCGACACACGGACAGGGACGGAAAGTGGGGGCTCAGAGGGTTGCCGGGTTGTGGATCTTGCGCCGGGCACCGGAATAGAAGCGAAATACCGTATGGGATGGGACGCTCTCCACGCCGTCTACGTGAAGAAACTGGGTGAGTGAAGGAGAACTATGTCAACAAACGGAGTGCTCATAATGCCCCGAACCCTGCAGTCCTCCTTTTGTCTCTTGTTCGTGTTTTTGTACGGTCTTGTCGCCTTCCTCGTTCAGCCAATGTTGCCAGGAACTTCCTTTGCCAGTCCTTTCGATACATACGGCTTCGGAGGAAGGGGCATGGCCATGGGAGGGGCTGTTGCCTCGATCGTAGAAGACTACACTGCGACCTATTACAATCCGGCAGGCTTTGCCTTCACGGAGAAGCCCGAAATCGGTGGCGGGTTTGTCTACGGAGAGACGAATCTGCGTATCAACGGTGAAAAGCAGGATGTTCCCCTCATTCGGGCCTGGCAGGCTGGGGCCACGTTTCCGATTTCCAGGGGTAAGTTGAGGGTCATCAAACTGGGGGTTGGAGCCAATATTCCCACGTCACCTGTCTATATGCCTGTAAGTCAGGATGCAAAGGAACCTCACTTCGTCCTGTACAACAACCATTACCAGAGGGCGGAAATCAATCTTTGCGCAGCATTCAAGATTCTCCCCAACCTTTCGATCGGTGGGGGCGCAACGCTCCTGGCCAATTTGGACTTCCCGGAGAAACTGCAGTGGTTCAATACGGCCGAGACCTTTCTGGTAGCCGAAGTCCCTACGAACTTGAGCTTCTTCCCTCTCGTGGGCCTTAAGTACAAGCCCACGGATTCACTGTCCTTAGCAGCCGTTTACCGAGGACGTGCCTCTGCGGACCTGACGATCGATGTGAAGTTCACTTCTTCAGGCGAACAGCTCGTGCCGGATGTGAACACGTACCTCATCAATTTCTATAAACCTAATGAGGTGCTTCTGGGTGCATCCTACGTGTTCGGCGAGAAGTGGATCGTAGGCGTGGACGTAGCCTGGATGGACTACTCGAAGATGCAGACCCCGATGCCTCGTTACGAATTCGATGTGCCCGAATGGGTCCGAGAAGTACTCAGCATGATCAACGCCCCGCCCCCTGATTTTCACGACATCGTTGTCCCGAGGGTAGGCGTGGAGTACCTTCTGAATAGACACTTTTGCCTCCGTTCGGGATATGTGTACAGGCCGAGTCCGGTCCCGGAACAGGCGGGCATCAACAATTACGCCGATTCGGACAAACACATCGTGACGATAGGCGGGGGAGTAAATTTCTTCGATCCATGGAAGCTGAGAAAGCAGCCGATCATCATTGATCTCGTCTTTCAGGCACATATCCTGGAAGGAAATTCTGCGATCAAGACAGACCCCGAGGACCCTGTCGGGGATTACACGATCGATGGAGAGATCTTTCTCGGGGGCATCTTCTTCAAACACATTTTCTAAAGGACAGGCCCTGATCACCGAACCAGGGGAGCGGAGATGGAACGTTCGGCGGACAACCGAAAGAAAAAGCGCACGACTAAGACTCTACTGCCTCTTATTCCGTATCTGTACCCCATAGGAAATGCGGCTCTCGGACTCACGAGACTTCCTGTGATGGGAAAGGCAGGCCACAAGCTCCTGGATACGGAGCATTCAAACGTAACGTACATCCCTATTGACGCAGACCTTGATATGCCGGAGACAACCGTAGCTCCGGTTACGATCGTAGAGCATTTCATTCGAAAATCGAGCCACCGTTTTCAGATGGCCTACTGCCCCTGCCGAACCGCAAACGACTGCAAAGACTTTCCCCAGGATGTCGGATGTATCTGGGTGGGGCCTGCGACAGAGGCCCTGGATCTCCCGCCGGAGATAGGAAGACACGTCAGCGTAGAGGAAGCCCTCGAACATTTGCACCGAGCTCGAGACGCGGGACTGATCACCGTCTTCGGAAAGTTCAAGCCGGACGCCGTGGCGATGGGCGTAGGGAAAGATGACAAGCGTTTCATGACCCTGTGCAACTGTTGTTCCTGTTGCTGCATGGTCAAATTCCTGCCCAAGGGAAGGAGCGAGTACACGGATATTATTCACAGGATTCAAGGACTGACGGTACGTGTGGATACGAATCTGTGCGAAGGATGCGAGGAATGCACGAAGGCATGCATGTTCGGGAACATTGCCGTCATAGACGGGAAGGCCCGTATCGACGCCGATTGCAAGGGTTGCGGCTTCTGCGCCAACGCCTGCCCTAACGATGCGATCCGTATCACGATAGACGACCCCACCTTCATTGAGGAGGCCATAGGGCGCATCACCAAGGCCGTCGATGTGTGCACGTGATCTACAACGAGAGAGGATATAGAGATGGCCGAAGAAGAAGCGATGCACCTATTCGAGGAAATCATCGATAATTCACAGAATGCCCTCGTCAGAGAGGCGATGGACGCCGGCAGGATCCCGATTGGTTATACGTGCAGTTTCGTCCCAGAGGTTCTGCTTTCCGTGGACGGATTGTTTCCGTTGAGGCTTCGCGCACCCGGCATAGGCGGAACCCAGCTCGCGGACATCTATCTGCCGCCGATCATTTGTTCCTATTGCAGGAGCCTGCTCGAGTACGGAATGAATGGTCAGTATGATTTCCTTGGCGGATGGGTGTTCAACCATTCGTGTCAACACATGAATCGCTGCTCCGACGTGGTAAAGACCGTAGTGAAGCCACCCTTCGTGCACGTGTTGGATGCACTCCACACATGCACGGAGAACACCATAGCGTGGATGGTCGACGAACTGCAGGAACTGAAAGAGAAATTGTCAAACCATTTCGATGTGTCGATCAACGATGACACGTTGAATACCTCAATCGCTGAGCACAACCTGTTTGTGTCGGTGATGCAGAAAATTGGCGAATTGCGGAAACTCGAACACCCGCCTCTGACGGGAACCGAGTTTCAGAAGATAATGACAGCGTCACTGGCAGCGCCAAAGGACCTGCTCCTTGAGCGTGTCGTCAAGGACTATCTCGACTTGCTGCCAACCCGCGACGGCGTGAAGGATTATCGAGCACGATTGATGGTCCTCGGGGGCGCCATGGATGATCCGGGATACATCGAGATTATCGAGGAAATGGGAGGTCTCGTTGTGGGCGATCACTTCTGCACCGGGTCTGTTCCCGGGTTGAATCCGATCGGGAATGAGAATCTGGCGCCCCTCGAGAGAATCGCACGACACACCATGGAGAAGCCCTGTCCCCGGATGCTGGATGCGATCGATGCGAGGCTTCAAGGCGTTATGCAGACAATTGAAGAACATCTTGTGGATGGCGTAATTGTACAGCAACTGAAGTTCTGCGATTCCATGAGCTACTACGGCATGGCCATGGCGGAATACCTTCGAGAGGCAGGGATCCCGGTTTTGCGAGTTGATCGAGAGTACAGATTGAGCGGGGAAGGCCAGCTTAGGACGCGGGTTCAGGCATTCATCGAAAGCATGGGAAAATAGAAGCATCCCGAGGGAGAAAGAGCATGAGCACGCCTCAAGTCAACGCTTCGGAATCGATTCTATCCAGCACAAGGGACAATTGGCTCTTGTGGAAGAGCATTGGCAAGACCTATTTCGGCGCCGGCAAGACCATTCTGAAGAAGAGAGGTCCGAAGATTCTGGCGGATGCAAAACAGTACCCCTGGATCGGCGAGTTGGCAGATCTACGGAGTTTCTTCCGGTCCGTGAGTGGAAGAAACGGGGCGTACAGGAAGGCCATATTGACGTTGTTTGAAGCAACCGCAACCAATGTGGTCGATTACGTGGCGGATGTACTCAATCAGCCCGAAAGGGTGGTGTATTTCCAGAGCGCCGGACTGGCGCTTACGGAAATATTGAAATCTATGGACCTTGTTCCCTACATCGATATGGGGATCCCCGTGGTAAGCTCCATGCTCAACCCGTCCAGCATGGCGGTTTACATGGATGCCGCTGAGAGCGAGGGTGTCTCGTCAGATATCTGCTCCCTTGGCAGGGCGGGACAGGGCATTCTGTTCAAGGGACATTACCCCAAGGCGTCGGTGATCGTTGGTAACAACGGTTGCGAGGGGCAGGTAAACTCATCCCTGTTGTATGCGAAGAAACAGGGTCTTCCGCTCTTCATACTGGATATGCCAAACATATACAACACCGAGAGAGCAGAAGAATTCTTCGCAAGAGAGCTGCGCAGGATGATCGAATGGCTCACTTCCAACACGCCCGGGAAAATGGACTGGGACCGCCTGAAGGAAGTGCTCGATATAAGGAACCGTCAGGAGGAAGCCAAACTCGAACTATGGGAATTGATGCGGCTCAAGCCTGCCCCTTTGGCTGCTGAGGTGATCTTCTTCTCGCAGCTCATTGCTCCGACTTTTCTTGCCGGCACACCGGCGGCAGTCGAGCTGTACGAGGCCCTTTGCGAATGTGGCCAGGAGAACATCCGAAAGGGCGTTGCCGCCAATCCGAATGAACGTTACAGGGCCGTCGTATGGCACCCTTTCATGGCCGTGCATTTTCATATCTATCGATACCTCGAATTGAAGTGGGGAGTGACCGTAATACAAGATAGCATGAGCTACAGCGAGACCGTCTTCGTAGACACCTCTTCTGTTGAGTCGATGATGAGGGGGTTGGCCAGAATGATGTTGAATACGCCCATGATCAATATTGCTCGAGGGACCGCTGCAAACTATTTTCAGACTTTTGAACAAATCGTGGATCAGTATGATATCGATTTGGTGCTGGTTGGGGACCACATTGGCTGTAAATCCGTGGCCGGCATGACGGGGCTCTTGCGGGACAGGTGCCGTGAAAGAGGCCTCCCGGCCGCTTTCATCCCCTATGACTTGATCGATCCCCGGTTCGCATCCATGAGCGACGTGATGACCCGGTTCGATCAATTCATGGAAACCGTGATGAAGGCTGAGCCGCTCATGGAAACGGTTCCGGACATTGTTTGAGGCTTGACGCCTTTCAGTGATCTTGTGGGCATAACATTACGAGGGGGAACACGGAATGGCTTCAGGGTATTTTGCGGGATGCGATGTGGGGTCCACCACGACGAAAGCTGTAATAGTGAATAAGGATAAGATCGTAGCACGCTCCATCACGGCGAGCAAAGTCGATCCGGAGAAGAGTGCAAGAGCCGTACTGAATCTTGCGATTCAGCAGGTCAAGGATATCCAGGGAATCGAAGATTTTGATTGCCTCGTCGGTACCGGCTATGGGAGAATCGAGGTCCCTTTTGCAGACAAGAACATTTCCGAACTGACCTGTCATACCATAGGGGCGTTTACCTGTGATTCCAAGGTAAGGAGCATCGTGGACATTGGAGGCCAGGACCTCAAAGCGATCGCCGTGAACGAGGACGGAACGCTGCTGGATTTTGTGATGAACGACAAATGCGCGGCCGGAACCGGAAAGTTCTTCGAGGCCATGTGCCGAGTGTTCGAAACGGAGTTCGATGAATTCTCCGAATTGTCATTGAGGGCAAAAAAGGCCGTGCCCATCACCTCGCAGTGCAGCGTCTTTGCCGAATCAGAGGTCCTGAGCCTGATTTCGAAAAAGGTCGCGCCCGATGCCATCGCGTTGGGAATACAGGAATCGGTTGCCCAGAGATGTTACGCGCTGCTCCGAAGGGTTGGGCTCAAGGAAAAGATTGCGATCACCGGGGGGTGTGCGAAAAACAAGGGGCTGGTCGATGCATTGACAAAGATCATGAAGCTTGAAGTGGTGCATTTTGACGAAGACCCTCAGCTCATGGGCGCTCTGGGTGCCGCCATTCTTGCTCGAAACAGTCACTGAACCATCTTCCATTTGGAGGGAAACGAGATGAGCATCTTTAAGGACAAGGTCGCAATCGTCACCGGAGCGGCCTCCGGCATCGGCAAGGGTCTGTGCGAAGAACTGGCGGGCAGGGGGGCCAAGGTCGTCGCCACGGACATCAACGAAGAGATGCTCCAATCCACGGTTGCCTCCATCAAGGGGGTAAGTCATCCGGTGCTGGCCGAGAAGCAGGACGTTACCGACTACGAGGCCTTCAAGAAGCTGGTCGAAGATACGGTGGCCAGGGAAGGCCGATTGGACTACATCTTCAACAACGCCGGCATAGCCATAGTGGGCGAGGTGCGCGACGCGACCATCGACCACTGGCGTAAAGTTTTGGATGTGAACTTGAACGGTGTGGTCTATGGCTCGGTCCTGGCCTATCAGCAAATGGTCAAGCAGGGCTCCGGCCACATCGTGAATCTGGCATCTGTGGAAGGGTTGATGCCCTTTCCGACAACCGTGTCCTATGTGACGAGCAAGTTCGGCGTGATGGGGCTTTCCGAAGGCATGTGGGTGGAGGGAAAGGACCTGGGCGTGAAGGTGAGCGTGGTCTGCCCCGGCTTCGTAAGCACGCCGATCTTTGATGCGAGCGACACCGTCGGGTTCGAAAAGCAGACATGGAGAGAAGAAGCTCTAACCCCTTGGGAACGCTTTGCCATATCCCCCGAAGGATGTGCCCGGGTCATTCTCAAGGGGGTGGAAAAGAACAAGCCCATTATCACGGTGACCGTCATGGCGAAAATCATGTGGTGGCTGACGCGTATCAGCCCCACATTCATCATGAACAAAGCCAGGAAAGACTATAACAAGTGGCGGGACAAAGCCCGAAACGTCGCGTAGGCACTCTGCACCCTTCGTATCCGAAGAGAGGTTCAGGGCCTCCCTAGGATTCTTTCTGAAGCTTAGCTGTGATTTCTTGAAGCGGGCTCACCATCACGTCACCTTTCATCCAATTAGTCCTTGCATAAATAAAGGAAAGGGTCCGAGTCCCGCAAGTCCCCATAGGGCCCGCGAGTCTGCATAGGAAATCTGTTGTGACTAAGTGCAAGCTCTGAAAGCTTCGGGATGTCCGCAAGTTAGACAAAGTCCTTCAATTGTCTACCGCGGCTGGGATGCCGCAGCCTGCGGAGAGCCACTGCTTCAATCTGGCGAATTCTTTCCCGTGTAACGTCGAAAATTTGACCCACCTCTTCCAGGGTATGATTGCTCTTCTCGCCGATGCCGAAACGCATCCTTAAGATCTTATCTTCCCGGGGGGTCAGAGAAGCGAGGATCTTGCGAGTGTGCTCGGCCAGGTTGACATCGATAACCATGTCGGAGGGGGAGACAACGCCTTTGTCCTCGATGAAGTCTCCCAAGTGACTGTCTTTTTCTTCTCCGATGGGTGTTTCCAGGGATATGGGTTCTCTTGCCGTTTTCAGTACCTTCCGAACCGTCTCCAGGGGACTTTCCATCTTTTCTGCAATTTCTTCCAGTGAGGGTTCCCTCCCGTATTCCTGAACAAGAGAACGAGAGGTGCGAATCAGTTTGTTGGTTGCCTCGTGCATGTGTACCGGGATTCGGATTGTCCGGGCCTGATCCGCAATGGCACGGCTGACGGCCTGCCGTATCCACCAGGTGGCATAGGTGCCGAATTTATACCCTCTCTGATATTCAAATTTGTCTACGGCTGTGATCAGTCCAATATTTCCCTCCTGGATGAGATCCAGGAACTGGAGTCCTCGGTTCCTGTATTTCTTTGCAATACTGACAACCAGGCGAAGGTTCGCTTCGATAAATTCACTCTTGGCGAATTTTACCTGGATTTCACCCATTGCGATCGCCTTGACAGATCTTTTAAGAGCACTGGAACTCATCTGTGCTTCCGTTTCGATACGCTTGATGTTCCGTTCCGCCTCGAGGATCTGCTGGGCGATTTGGCTTAGGTCCTGAAATTTCATCTTCAGCCGCTTCACAACCCGGATCTTATCTTTTGGATTCACCAGAACCAGAAGGTAATCCCTTTTGAGTCTTTCAGCAGGAAAGCCGGTTTCCCTATGTATCTTATTGAGTTGTCTTTCGTACTTTT
>Ga0180434_10007935_pt1 | contig 11846 bp, 8 predicted proteins | sample SS_ome_7_FD_132453 | JGI IMG/M metagenome (GOLD analysis project Ga0180434, IMG submission 132453) | Hypersaline lake sediment archaeal communities from the Salton Sea, California, USA - SS_1_D_2 metaG | ecosystem: Environmental > Aquatic > Non-marine Saline and Alkaline > Hypersaline > Sediment... | reverse complement strand
GGAATTCAGTCTCGAAGAAGTCAGCCATTTCGTAAGCATCCCAGGAGATGCCCGCATGGCTGAACTCCCCCACCCGTTGAGCAAACAGAAGAGGGTACAAGAGGCGATTGGCGCATTGCTGTGAAAAAGGTGTCTGTTCATCCGCAAGAACGGCCATGTCCGGCTTGAGGCCGCGCTCGAGATTCACCGCGATTCGTCCTATTTCTGTCAGTCGCTTTGCGCAGGCCTGGAGACCTTCATGCTCGTAATTCGGGCCCAGGCAATCGTGCCACCACATCCCCCATCCGCCGAGCATGTCTCGGCCGATGTTGCGCTTCATCACTGCGCAGGATTGCTCTTCTGTCTCTGGAATACCAAAGACACTCCAAAACACATTGCCTTGGAGGAGGCGAGGATTTTTGAGGAAGGTCTGGCTGTCTTCGTCGTGGAAGTAGAGCTTTTTGTGCAGCCGGAGCGAACCAGTGGGCACCATAGGGCTTGCACTTCCGCCGGGACACCGGTTCACGAATGAGATCGGGCTCGTAAAAACGTCAACAGCGTCACTACGCACGACTCGCCGCATAGTATTGGCTGCAAGCTGAACGTAGAGACATGCGTTTATGCCATTGTCCAAAAATGCGCCGGAGTGACTACCCGCAAGGCATTCGCCATTTGTGCCTCGCTTGATGGCCTTAGAGAAGGCGATGATGTTGTCCGCAATTGCATCGGCATATGCATGGTTGAAGTCCGCCACGTGGCGCTTGAGCGGATGACGGAAGGTGTACCAATCGGACTGCAACCGCGCTTCTCTGCCGGGGACTCGTGCTGTCTCAAATGTAACTTCTGAATCGCTCCATGCTCGCCTCAGAGAGTCAACATCGTCGTTGTATTTCTTGCGAAGCCAGGCGCGGAAGTGAGCGTGCATTGCGGGGCTGAAGTCCTCCACCCACCATCGACCTTCATTGTCAGGCACTCCCCAGGGATTCCATTCTTCACAAGTCCCCGCACCAAACAGGTGGAGAACAACTCGGCCTTCATATTTCTCGTGCAATCTGCGGGAAAACTCTTCGTATCCCTTGGAGACAATCTCCCGCCATTTGGCGGAAGCAAATGACGCCTGCCTTCGCTCTATGACGCCAAGCTCAAATACGCCAGGCTCAAATTGCTGTATATCGTCAGGGTTTTCGTCCATCCACCGTAGAGGAGCAAAGGCGCAGCTCATAACATAGATAAGCCCGTCCGGGTCTTTGTCGAGCACTTCGTCAATGAGCTTTTCAGTAGGCTCAGTAACAATGCCGTCCTCATCGACCCAATTGCGAGTCGTGTCAACCATGTAGCCACCTGCCCTGGCTGACGATAGCTCATCAATAGCAACACTGAATGGAACGAGACTGTGAAATGGACGACCATTTACGAAAACAGTGGGGACGCCGCCGTGCTGACGCAGCTCAGACCGGTACTTGGACATGCTATCTCTTTGCCTCCGGCAATTCTCCAAGAAACTCAAATACTCTCGTGCGCGAGGATGGTATTGAAACTGGAAGGGATTTTCAAGGGAAGAGTTTCGCCAGTGTGGAGAAATTACAAAAAGTTACATGACCGAAGGCTCATGTATCCATTTAACCTCGACAAGATAGACCGGTGTAGGGCGACCTGCATGCCGATCCGGCCGTTTGCCCCGACTTGGCAGGTAGATCAGATACGCTTGCACCTGAAGAAGTTTGAAACTTCGATAACATCGAGCGGAGAACGCTTTTCGAACTCGTCCAAGAGAAGATTTATGCCGAGATTATCGCCTGGATAGTGCGGGAACGTGATGAGATTGATCCCGTATTGCCTGCAGATATCGAGGTGATAATCCACAGCAACGAGTGTAACAAACGTGGTCAAGCCGCTGTCAGCCATAAGTTTGAAAGCTTCTTCGCGCGGACGAAAGCAGCCGGTGAGGTAGTAGAAAATCTTGTCGCCAAGGTCGGCATCCATGTCGCCGCAGAATAGTCTCGGAAAAACTCCCATCTTTGCTGCCGCCTCATTCTCCGGCTCCGCCAACAGGAGAGCTAGAAGGTCTTTCACCTTCTTGGGCTTTTCCTTTGCCACGAGTCTTTTCGTGTAGTCATAAAGCAGATTGTCGCATGGAGTATGTATGCCGATGATCGAAAGCCCAAGGAGTTTCGCAAGGTCATCGTTGCTGAAGTTCCTTCCCATGCCCAGGATCTGCTCTTCCCATTTCGCAATGTCCTTTTCAATAATCTTCCTGGCCTCATCATAGGGCACACCAGCATCCCCCATCATGCTTGCCTGGCAGATCAGAGCATCGTAGACACAGGAAAGCTGGCAGCCGAGGGTTGCATGGTGGTTGATGATACCGTCAAGCTTGCCTTCGTCTGCAAGCTGTTTTGCGATGATCATCTCCGGACCGTGAATGTCGATACCGACCATAACCCTTTTCATATCCCTGTCGAAGTCACCGTAAAGTAAGCGAGTATCGCTGAAGGGGTTGGTCAGGCGTTCGACATCGAACATCTTTTTCTCAAGGTCCGACATCTTTTCGTACTTGTCGCGCAGTTCGGAAAGGTGTTTCTCGACACCCTTTCGGCCGCGTGGATCAGCATCGATACCGATCTTGATCGAAAGCTCGTACATCTCTCCAAAATTCATTTCATTTTCCTAGAATGTTACGCGCTGGTTTCGATAGTGCTCAACCTATTCACCGACCACTTTTTTCATTGCTTTTTCGATGGTGCCATATATCCAGTGCATGATCTCTGCTCTACGCTTCGGCTTGAGCATGAAGGCATATGCCGCGTCCGTCTCATCTCTGAGTTGACGCATTTCTTCAAGAATTTTCACAGCTTCGTCTTTGAAGGCGCCGGGCTTTGCTGGCATCAGGCCGCCGAGAGGAAACGCCGGATGAAGCTGGTCACCACGATAGCTCTGTATCAGAATGCTAGACACTTTCGCTCGATTTGCGAGATTGCGTGCGGCAAGAATCCAGGCGTCGAGTTCTTCTTGTCCTTTCTTTGCTTTCCTCGCGAACTTCTTGAAAAGCTGGATTGCTTGTTCATATTCGGCTTGTCTTCCGCGACAGTTTCTTAGCTCTGCCTCCAGAGCCTTTTCGCCTTGACGCATAGCGTAGTGCTCCCCCCCGCTGGAGAGTTTGGCAATCGCCAGTTCCGCGTAATCTGGCGGAGGCATTGTTTTGTGCTTCATCAGACCAAGCCAGGTGTTACTTGTAAACAAGCAACGTTTCGAAACCAGCTCACAAGCCTCCCAGAAGGTTCCGTCGTCTTCGATGTCAAAGTGCTTTTCGACAAGATAGTGCATGTAGGCTTCGATAGGCTGATCTGGATACTCTCTGATGAAAGAGGGTATCTCGATACACGGGAACTGCAGTTCATAGGGATATGTGTGGACAGTCCAGCTCAAAAGCTCTGTACCGATCAGGTGTTCGGAAAGGATCCCCTTTCGCATTCCTTCAAAGGATGTGACCATCCTTATCCACGTTCTCGGACAGAAGATATTGTCCAGCCAACAGCACGAGGCGGGTGCCGTTGCGGTTTTGAAGTCTTTTGCCGCAAGATAGTCTTCGCCATAGAACTGATTGATTTGGCGACCATCGCTATCACCGTGCGGGAAAAGCGCTTTGCCGAAGCGTTCTTTGATATGCTCCGGAATCTCGTCCTTGACGAACATCCCTTCGCTCCAGATCAGGATACGCGGATTGGCATCATAGGCTTCCTGAGTCCAGTTCCATATTTCAATCTTGCGTGAAAGCTTCTCCAAAGCTTCGGGGTAACCGAGCACCATGTCTCCCCAGATAACTGGTGCGATGCCACGCTTCAAGAGCGGTTCGGCAACGGCATTGATATGCCTGATGTAGAGTTCCGATTTCGAATGTTTCTCGATGAACTCCTTTTGCGCATCATTCTTGCCAAGCCACCAACACTCGTCCCCGCCAATATTAAAGTGCTTCACATCGCCAAACATCTCGATGATCTCATCTATCCATTTGTGCAGGAAAGGCACAACGTCAGGATTCATCGGGTCGTACATGTCGAAGCCACCTTCCTGCGTGGACAGGTGGTTGTACGCCTCGTGCTTCAATACATACTCGCAATGGGCAAGCGTCTGCAAGAAAGGCACATTCTCCATCCCAAGATCGGCGGAGAACTTCAGGATTTCCTTGAACTCTGCTTTGGAAAACGCTTCGGGAGAAGCACATGGGGGAGCGGTTTCCCACTGAACGTTTTCTTCCATTTCCCACACGACAGTGTCATAGCCTATGTCTGCAAGAGTTTTCAGCCATTTCTCCAGATACTCTCTGGTGAATTCGTTGACATTCATGTCGATATGAAAACCTATCACGGCGTATCTCCTTGCTCTTGCTGAGCTATTTCTTTGTCACGCTTTCTTTGATCTTCGTGATTCCCCTCACAATATCTTCCATGTCGGCCTTTGTGCCAAGAAATACGTTGTGCATGAGCCATACCGCCTCTTTTGCACATGCCTTTTCAGCCTCGGGACATGACAGTTTCTTGTAGTCAATCTTGCATCCGCCCAGGTTTTTCTTGATGACCGGGTCGTTGAAAACAGAATAATGATGCAGCGGGTTGTGATAGCCCGGCGAGACCGGTATGCCCTCGGCATTGAGGGCCTTGATGAACTTGTCCCGACTCATTCCGAACTTCTTTGCGTCAATCCTGAATGCAAAAATGCTGTACGGATCGAGCGTCTGCTTTGGGCGTCTGCCAACAGGTGTGATGCCCTCAATATCTTTCAACTGCTCAGAAAGGTATCTGCCGTTTCGGTCGCGCTTCTTGACCTGACCGGACCGGACAGCCGCGTAAGCTGTACACGAACTATGCCGGCAAGAAACTCCGACATACGATAGTTCCATCCGAGCATTTTGTGATCAAACTTCGCGAAAAGCTCTGAAAAACGTCCTTCGCCGTCTTCCTTGCTTTTCTTTGATGATGACATGTCATCCAGCCATACACGTCCTCGGTCGCGAAGTGTCCGGCAGGTATCGGCAAGCTTCTTGTTGTTGGTGATGATCATGCCGCCTTCGCCCGCAGTCATGAGCTTGCCAGAGCCAAAACTGAACACACCCACGTCACCCAGTGTGCCGCAGATTTTGCCCTTCCATTCAGCTCCGTGCGAAAGGCACGCGTCTTCGATGACAAGCAGCTTGTGCTTCTTCGCGATCCTGTTGATCGCGTCCATGTCCGCAAGATTTCCGCCGAAGTGTACAGCTACGATCGCCTTTGTCCTGGTGGTGATCAGTTTCTCACGCTTGTCCACATCGATGCAATATGTCTCTGGCGTGATGTCGGCAGGAATCGGCACTGCATTGATAGCCATAATCCCCTGAGCATCGGCAAAGCAGCAGTAGCACTGGTGAATCACCTCATCACCAAGACCGATGCCAGACGCGCGCATGCTTATCTCCAGTGCAGCAGTACCGCAACTCACGGCAATACCGTACTTCGCGCTGTGATGAGCAGCGAACTCCTTTTCCAGCAGCTCGTGCGTCCTTCCCTCAAAGAAGTTCCACGACGTCTTGGTGAGAACATCCTCCAGCGCCTTGCGTTCTCTGTCATCATAGACCGGCCATGCAGGAAAAGGCTTTGTCCTGACCGGTTTACCACCATCTATCGCCAACAACTCACTTCCCATATCAAAAACTCCGCAGATAAATCCAACTCCTATTGCCAAGCAGCTTCGTCGCAGTCAACGACTGCGGCGAAGTACTTAGAGAGGTCTTTGGAAAGGGGTATGGGGAAGAACCTTTCTTCAGAAAGGTTTTCCCCAACTCTCCTTCTCTCCTTACGGCGTGAAATCCGTCTTGGGATCCAGGTCCTTCATGAATGCCGCGAAAAGCTTCGCCGTGCTATCCATGTCATCCAGTGAATTCACCTCAACCGGCGTATGTGAATAGCGATTGGGCATCATCAGCAAACCCGTCACTACACCGCCACGCGAAAGCTGGATTGGGTTTATGTCTGTCCCCGTTGCAATCGGCCACCCCGATACCTGATACGGGATCTTCCTCTTTCTCGCGGCTTTCATCAACAGACCGAACAATGCCGAATTCATATTCGGGCCGCGGAATATGACAGGCCCCCTTCCAAGAAGCACTTCGCCAAATTTGTGCTTACTCATGCCAACGCAATCCGTCGCCCATATCTGGTCCACCGCAATCGCCACGTGCGGCTCAACCGTATACGCACTCGTGACTGCCCCGCGAATGCCTATCTCCTCCTGCACAGTCGACACTGCGTAGACAGCTACGTCCTTACTACATGCATCTCCGACTAGCCGCATCGCCTCAGCAATAGCATAGACACCTGCTTTGTCATCAAAAGCTCGACCAGCCGCATTATTATTGCGAAGCTCCTGCAACCCCACGGCAAACGTCACCGGGTCGCCCACTTCAACCGCTCTTTTGGCGTCCTTCTTGTCCTTCGCACCGATGTCGATGGTCAACTCCTCCACCTTCACGGTGTCACCTTCGCGGGACATGTGGCCGGGCTTTCTACCGATCACGCCTGGGATTGGGCCTTTCCTGGTGTGAATATTCACTCGTTGGCCTGGCAGCATGTTTGGATCCATTGGAGGACGTCCACCCCCTACATCACCTATCATCATGAGATGAAGAAAACCATCCTCATCGTAGCTGATCACCATCATGCCAACCTCGTCGCAATGAGCGCACAGCATCAGGCGAAAAGACGCATCAGGATTCTTGATCGCCATTACATTGCCGTGAACGTCGCGACGAATCTCATCGACAAACGGACTGACGTATTCCTCAAACACCGCCTGCACCGGTTGTTCGAATCCGGACGGACTTGGCGTGTCAATCAATTTCTCCAGGAACTGCATTTGGGCTTGTCGCATGATACTGGCCCCACGAAGAAATGAGCGTGTTCTATCACAGGCGCCAGATTATAACACCCCGCACGATACCTTCAAATCGCCTGTGACCAACTGAGTGATCGCGGCCGCAGTGGAGTCGTTCTGTCGACGAGTAATGGGGTGAACCGCATCACCTGGCAAGCAGGCAAGCCCACGAGCCAGCCTCATATACCAGCATGCGTGCTTCTATTATGGAGACGCCTCGCCTACTATGTCATCGACCTCTTGCAACATCCGTTGTACGGGACTATAATATGCTGAATCGGTTCGGCACTTGTTCTCCTTTGATTGTGAGGTGAAATTTGAACATAGGGGAAATCGCGCGGCTCGCAGGCGTTTCCAAGACAACTGTCTCTTATGCACTGTCCGGTAAGGGAAGAGTCTCAGAAAAGACTCGCAAACGGATTCGTGAGATCGCCGAGCAGTTTGGCTACGAACCCAACAGCGCAGCCAGGGCGCTCTCATTGGGCTCTCCGCAATTGGTGGGCATTGTCCCAAGGCTTCCTGATCTGTTGAACGTCGAATTTCGGGAATCCGCGGTCATCAGAGGGCTGGACATGGGAATGTCGACAGAAGGCCTTGAGTTTGTCCTACTCAAGGAAGAAGTCCGAGGCGGCGTGCCAAAAATGCTCGCTCAACGCGGGGTGTGCGGAGTAGCTCTTCTCAGAAAGCCCAGCGACGCTCTGAGAGAGTGGCTAAGCAATAACGCCGTCCCATGCGTGGCTGCAAATATTGGAAAACTGGATGGCATAGACTCGATCTACCCGGACGACGCAGGCGGCGTTCGGCGTGCAGTGAAGTATTTGGCAAAGCTTGGTCACAAACACATAGCCTATGTGAATAGCCCCCGCCCCAAAGCGGAGGACCATATTTGGAGTCTTGAAGAGCGACAAAGGAGTTTTCTGAAGACTGTGGCTGAACTGGGGCTGAGGGCATCGCCGGGAAGTGACACACGCTGTGACGTCGGCCAACGGCTCCGAACTCTGTTTGCTGAAAATCGCCCTACAGCTCTGCTATGTTACACCGACGATGTTGCTGCAATAGCCGTACACCATTTACTGGAGCTGGGGTTCTCCGTTCCGGAAGATGTGAGTGTCGTCGGAATAGAAGATGCTTATGCGGCAAGCATTGTCTCACCGCCGCTGTCCAGCGTGCATGTGCCATTTGAAGAAATAGGTGAGCGGGCGGCAGCGTTGCTGCTGCAAAGAATGGATGACACCTCGCGACCAATTGAGCATATTGCTGTGGATGAAGAAGTGGTCGTGAGGAAAAGTGCGTGCCCACCTTCCATCGCGTCTCCCTCCTCCAAAAGGAAGCGGCAGAGAGTCAACGGCTCAGAGGAATCGACGCAAACCAGGAACTGTGCGTTTGGCGTCGACCTCGGCGGGACGAACATAAAACTTGGCCTTGTAGATTCCTCGTTCCGGATTCGTTGGCAAGAATCCTTGCCAACGCGGAGAGACGCTGGACCAGAAGGAATTCTTAACGAAATCGCGGAGACACTCGGGAATGCCTGGCGAGAGAATGAGATTCCCGACGAAACACTCGTGGGGGCTGGGATGGGTCTTGCCGGCTTGGTAGACAGCGATCAAGGAACAGTCCAAATGATAGTGCACCTGCCGGGCTGGGAGGACTTTCCTGTTGCCAAATATCTCAGGGAAAAACTCGGCATGTTTTGTGAGATCGACCACGACCTGAGAGCAATTGCGAGAGGTGAGATGTTGTGCGGGGCAGCACGTGGACTACGCAATTTCTGTCTTGCAACAGTGGGAACCGGAATTGGGATATGTATTGTCATTGATGGAAAAGTCTACGCTCGTTCGACAGGTGATATGGGACACATGACGATCGACATCAACGGGCCCAAATGCAAGTGCGGTAACATTGGCTGTCTGGAGGAGTACATATCGGGGCCCACCTTTGACGAGAAAATTGCAGCAGCATGCGCACAGGGAAAGCTTGATCATATGGTTTCCCGGGAGGAATTGGCGGGAATAGCTTATGCCGGTGAGCCTTGGGCAAAAGCAATCTTCGAGCACGCAGGAAGATGTCTGGGCTTCGGCATGCTCAACACCGTGGCGATCCTCAATCCCGAAAAGCTTATCATTGGCGGGGGCCTTACGCGGTCGGGTGACTTGCTGCTTGAACCGGCCATTCAAGTTCTTGAGAAACACGCCTTCATGTTTACAAATCCGAGGCAGCGCATCGCTCTCTGCCAATTGGGTGATGACGCGGGGATCATTGGTGCTGCCGCTTTGTTGCTTAAACCGGAGAGCTGATGAAGAATACCGAGAAAATAGGACTCTTGAGACAGATGATCCTGATGCGCGAATTTGATGAACGCGCGGGTCGCTGGTATGCCGAAGAAAGAATGGCTGGCTCAACACACCTCTATGTCGGACAGGAAGCCGTCGCGGCAGGCGTATGCGCTCATCTTTGCCGTGACGATTACATCACAAGCACACACCGTGGACACGGCCACTGCATTGCCAAGGGCGGTGATCTCAAGCCTATGGTTGCCGAATTGTTCGGCCGCAGCACGGGATACTGCAAAGGCAAGGGCGGTTCCATGCATATCGCAGATATCAGGTTCGGCCATCTCGGTGCCAACGGCATCGTAGGTGGCGGGATGACCATTGCCACAGGAGCGGCACTTGCGAGTCGGGTGAAGAACACCAACCAAGTGACGGTATGCTTCTTTGGAGACGGCGCCGTCAACCTTGGACCTTTTCACGAGTCGCTCAACATGGCCGGACTGTGGTCTCTGCCGGTCGTGTACGTTTGTGAAAACAACCTCTATGGCATGTCGACACACCATGCGAAGGCCGCAAGTGTAAAGAAGATAGCTCACCGGGCCGCCAGTTACAACATGCCCGGGCACACGATGAACGGCATGGATGTGAGCGCTGTGTACAATGTGGCAGGAAGAGCTATCAGGCGCGCACGAAAGGGAAATGGGCCTTCCCTTCTTGTCATGGACACGTACCGTTATTACGGTCACTCACGGACGGACCCCTGCAGCTATCGCACAAAGGAAGAAGTTGCCGAGTGGAAAAGCCGCGACCCAATACAAAAATTCAAGGCAAAATTAATAGCTGACGGCTTACTCGACGAAAGGACTTTCGGTGAAATGGTGGCCGAAGCTAATCGACAGATAGACGAGGCCGAGGATTTCGCTGAGAAAAGCCCTTACCCCACGCGAGAAGATTTGGAAACCGACGTTTATTGCGACGACCTGCTGGAGATGCAATGAGAACCATTACTTACCGCGATGCAGTCAGAGAAGCACTTCGCGAAGAGATGATACGTGATCCGAGGGTGTTCCTTATCGGCGAAGAGATTGGCCTCTATGGCGGTGCTTATGCCGTTACGCGGGGTATGCTCGACGAGTTTGGGCCTGAAAGAATCTGGGACACTCCGATCTCTGAAGGAGCTATAGCTGGAGCTGCAGCCGGAGCTGCCGTGGCAGGCACAAGACCTGTCGCCGAGATCATGTATATGGATTTCCTGACACTGTGTATGGATCAGCTCGTAAACCAGGCGGCCAAGATGCGTTACATGTTCGGCGGGCACGCCAGCGTCCCGATGGTCGTGCGCACGCAAGGAGGCGGAGGGAAAGAAAACGCTGCCCAACACAGCCAATCGCTGGAAGCCTGGTTCGTTCACGTGCCGGGTCTGAGAGTGGTGATGCCGAGCACCGCGTATGATGCTAAGGGTTTGCTCAAATCCGCCATTCGTTCCGACGATCCCGTAATCTTCGTCGAGCACAAGCTGCTGTACAACTCAAAGTGCGAAGTTCCCGAAGAGGAATACACGATCCCACTGGGAAAGGCTGACGTTAAACGAATGGGCAGCGATGTCACACTTGTGAGTTATTCGAGGATGACTGAATTTGCCTTGTCCGCCGCCGAGAAGCTTTCGGAAGAAGGCATTGACGTTGAAGTCATCGATCCGCGCACACTGAGTCCTCTTGACGTCCCAACCATGGTGGAGTCAGTTCGCAAGACAGGCAGAGTTGTCATCTGTCACGAAGCGTGCAAGGCGGGAGGGTTCGGCGCGGAGATTGCGACCCAAATTATGGAGAACGCATTTGACTACCTCGATGCGCCCATTGTCCGCATTGCTGCCAAAGACATTCCCATCCCAAATGTACGAGTGCTGGAAGATATGATGATCCCTCAGGAAAACGATATTGCCGCTGGAGTGCGACAATGTCTTTCAGGATAGAAAAGCCGGATCCAATTGAATCTCTGGAAGACAAGGCCAGCAATGTGAGCATTAGTATCTTTGCCATATTGTAACCCTCCCATTGACTAAGGTCATCTCCCAAGCTAATCTATGTTCCCGTCACAGCGAAGATTGTGGTGGATTGAATGTGGTTTCCAATACTTAGGAAGGCAAAGCTACCATGCGAAAGATGACACCCCCTGAACGAATCATGGCTGTTCTCAGAGGTCAACCGGTAGACAGAGTACCATTCACGGCATACCCTGGCGACCCGAGACCGATTGACGAGACGATAGATTTTCTCGGCAAAGAAAACATCGGTTTCACCAGCGCCGGATATCCTTACAAGATCGAACACCCTGGATGCACGGTCAAGGAAGAAACCTACGAGCAGGGTGGTGAGAAGCTCAAGAAGGTCGTCACGGAAACGCCCAAGGGAAACCTCGAAGAACTCTATCGGTTCGACCCCACCTTTGAATCGGAATGGCACGTCGAGTTCCCCATCAAAACACCCGAAGACTACGACATATACTCGGAGATGATGGAGAACGCCATCATAACCGAGAACTACGAGGAGTTTGAAAAGGAAAAAGCCGAGTTCAGCGAGATAGGTCACCTGATGGCCTGGACAGGAAGGTCTCCATACCAAAGGCTCGCGATCAAACTGGTCGGCCTGATGAATCTCGGTCTGCATCTAATGGACTGTCCTGAAAAAGTCGAGC
>Ga0180434_10007934_pt1 | contig 11846 bp, 25 predicted proteins | sample SS_ome_7_FD_132453 | JGI IMG/M metagenome (GOLD analysis project Ga0180434, IMG submission 132453) | Hypersaline lake sediment archaeal communities from the Salton Sea, California, USA - SS_1_D_2 metaG | ecosystem: Environmental > Aquatic > Non-marine Saline and Alkaline > Hypersaline >... | reverse complement strand
TACGAGGCACCAAAGCGACGTAACACCCTAATCGTAGATGACTGCGATCTCTTGGTCGCCTTCTGGAACGGGAGGTCAAGGGGAACCAAAGACTCCATAGATAAGGCGAAAGCTAAAGGTAAAGAAGTCCGAATAATTCCCATACGGATTTGAAGTCCTATTATAATATGTTATATTATATAATAGGAAGGGAAGGGGAACCTAAAATGATAAAACAGATAGACTGGAAACAAAAAGAATCAAAAGCAAGAGGGATGACGAACAAAGAACTCCAATACGCCATAAAGGATTGCGGAGACTGCGTGAGATGCGGGATAGATGGAGGCTACTATCTGGATGAAATCTCGATCTACCGCCGAGAGCTGACTCGGAGAGAGAACAGAAAAAGATCAACACCCCGAAAGGGAAGGAGAGTTCTATGAACCCAAACATCAAACAATTCGGGACGGTACTGGAAGAAATTCCAACGTCCAAAGCAAGCGGTGGAAAGTTTGACGAGACACCCGCCGAATACTGGCGAGACAATAACCGATGGGTAGCCGAAGAAAAATACGACGGCACACGGCTCCTGATGCACATAACGCCCGAAGGAAACAGATTCACCACCCGCCGAATTTCAGAAAAGACAGGGCGTTACATGGAACGTACCAACAACTTTCCCCACCTTAGAGATATCGACCTCCCCAATTTACACGGCACCGTACTGGACGGCGAAGGATACGCCCCAGATAAGACCTTCCATAGCACCCAATCAATAATCGGGTCGAGTCCAGAAAAGAGTTGGATGAAGCAACTGAAGATCGGGAATCTTGAATACTGGGTGTTTGATATCGTGAGGTTCAAGGGTCAGGATGTGACAGATAAGCCCTACCACATACGGCTGACGTACCTACAAGAAGCCATGAATGATATCGTGAGGACGGAGCGAGGTGGAAAGTACATAAAACGATCGCCCCAAAAAGGAATCGACAAACACCTATGGTACCACGGACTGATTCACGGCGGAAAAGAAGGAATAATGCTGAAGAATCTGGACTCGATCTACTACGATCACAAGGGACTGGTGAAGGTGAAGAAGTCCCAACGATGGACCATGATAATCACAGGCTATAAAGATGGAAACGGAAAGCATACCGGCAAGGTCGGAAGCATAGGGGTCGGATTCTACGGCGAGGAACAGCTTACATACGCCGGTGGAATCTCGGATGAACTTCGAGATGAGATCACAGCCAATAAAGAGAAGTACCTCGGACGAGTCGTGGAATGTGAGGCTCAAGAGCTTACAAATACAGGAAGTTTGAGACATCCTCGATTCATAGATTTCAGGATTGATAAACGACCTGAAGATTGCCGAAGGGATCAGAACTCGGAGATTAGATAATGAAAAGGATAGATGATAACAAAACGAAAGCGAAACGATTTTACGATAGACATCGAGAGCGACGTCTAAGAACTGCTCGAAAATGGAGGCGAAAGAATAAAGATAAGATCAGCGAATACAATCGTGAATATGCTCGGACTCACCAAGAAGAAATCTCGGAGCATAGAAAGGCCTATCCTGAATGGTACAAGGAAACTCGACGAGCCCAGAAGCGAGAATGGTCGAAGAAGTATCCGTGGAGAAATGTAATGTATTCGATGAGACAACGATGTAACGATAAGAAGGCTATAAACTATAAGAATTACGGAGGTAGGGGAATCAAGATTGAGATTGACCTTAGAGAATTGAGGGAGCTATGGATATTTAGCGGAGCAGATGAGATGAAAAAGCCAGAACTGCACCGAATCGACAACGACGGAAATTATTCTATGAATAATTGTAAGTTCATAGAGGGAGAAGAACATCGACGAATCCATAGAGTCGGGAAAGGGAGGCCACAAGATGGAAGAAATCGACGGTAAAGAGGTAAAGATCGAGGTTCACGACACCGTAGGGTCAGAGGTCCTTCAAAAGATGAAAGCGTTTCTGACGAGCGGATGGTGCCAATGTGAACGAGATGAGTTCCTATGTTATGCCGACGATGATGCTTGCCCCTGCGGAGTAGGAAAGCACCATTGCCACTGCGCCAACTGCGGAGGGGTGAGTCAAATTGGATAATCACCTATTCTACTTCCACCGTTTCGCCAATTTGGACGAGAACTTCTCCAATCTTTTATGCCATAACTGCAAACGTGAGTGTTCCATATTTCAGGCCTCTAAAGAAATGTGGAAAGATGTTCCTAACGAGATTAAAGTCTCGTTTCATATTCGGAAGATGAATCCTAAAGATTACGACATCAACAAGTCCTGTGAAGAAGTTGATAAAAAGAGGTTGATATTCATCTGCCCAAATTGTGTAAAAATTCAGGACGAGGGATGATATGGAAAATTGGTTTAAAAGAATTAAAGAGATGTTCCCAGATAAAGGGCTCATAGAGGGCTACGGAGCGTTCAAGGAATATATCAGGACGAACGCTGATGCGGCGGAGAACATAAAGAAGGCGGTTCAGATGATACCGAGTCAATATATTGATGACCTCAGCGAACAAGCCCGAAAGCTCTATCGTCCAGTCTTTAAGGAAATCAAGGATAAACAGGGGCCAGAGTTGATGAGCCTGTCCGACTTCTTGGACGCTACTTCACACTTGAAGATGTTCCCCAGAACAAACGATGGCGTAAGGGAGTTCTTCTCTGAATATAATTTCTGGTTAAAAGGTGAAAAGGTCTATCACGTCCACCCAAATTTATGCCAACGATTCTTGGCCTCAAATATTAAAGCGGTACCGACCGAACTACTTCGATGCCCCTTCGACAGTTTCAAGATTCTACTCCCCGACAAAGTCCTTCCAGTTAATACCTGCGACAGCAAAAGAATCCACATACGTCACCTATTCATTTCTGACTTTTATGAGCCAGAACTCAATGCGAGACAGATTTTAATATTCCACAGAACGGGTGAAGATATTGGATATTTCCAGATTACGATAGATAAAGATCAGGTTCACGAGTGCGTTAAGTGTTCGGTTGAAAAGATGAGAGAGTTTGACGAAGAAGCGAGGAAGATAGACCCAAGAGGGCGAAGGTTCGAAGATCAAGATCAAGAAGATTTACGAGTCATTTTTGAATTTGTAATGAAGTGCATTTTATATATCACAGGGGCGGGAGCCGATGTGAAATGGATAGATGAATCCATCGAGCTAAAATCACAGTTGAACAGAGTGAAATCTACCGGCAAACGGAAGAAGCTCGAACGTCGACTGGCGAAAGCCAAAAGGATGTTTCTCGTAGGCCATACTATCGTACTTTCGAGAGAAGAAAAGATGATGTACGAGAACGTCGCTAAGGGCCTATGGTCCCTATCATATCGGTTCATAGTTCAAGGGCATTGGAGGAATCAACCTTATGGTCCCAAGAATCAAAATCGGAAATTGATATTCATAGAGCCGTTTTGGAAGGGGCCGGCTTATTCAGAGGTTATGAATAATCCACATCTATTAAAATAAAGGAGGCGACGAATGGATACGAACACGTCAAAGAATTACCACAAGCACAGATCGGGGTCGACAGGGGCTCCCGATAAGCTGACGAAACAGCCAGACGAGATCACGGTTTGTAATCTTGAAGTCGTTCTTATGCCACAGGGCGAGATAATCTGTAAAGGAAAGACAGTCGGATGGTTCAGAAACTTCAAAGAACATCTGACCAAGAAGGAGCCAGACGGTGGAAAAAGTCAAAAAGGGTGAACTGGTACCGGCCTATCCGCCAGAAGATTACAAAGGACAACAGTCTGATTGGATGGTCGAACTTGAAATGAGGGGAATCGAATTAGGCCAATACATTGACCAAGAAACTTGGTGGGAAATATTGGAGGCGTGTGAATAATGGAATTTGAAGAAACAGATTACATACTCGGCATCTGGTTCGGAGAGCGGAAGGGTGAGCATAATTATCTTGTGACCGCAAAGCGAGACGAAGATGGTTACTGGTCTGTTCAGATTAGATTCAGACAGTTCGTTGATACCAAGGCTTTCGGGTCCCAAGACCCAAAGAGCTTCGCAGGATTCAAGACCAAGACGCCGTGGCTTCCCGAAGAAAAAGTAAAGGCTCAATGCGACAGCTTATTCGGGGTAGCCAAGACGATGTTTGGATTCACCTTCACCGAATACGTCGAGATCAAAGGTGACGTTCACAAGTTCATGTTCAAACTTGCTATGACCGATTGGGGGAATATGAAGATTTTAAGCAAAGAACAGGCAAAGGACTTTGAAAAAGATGGCACGATTCCAGAGGTTTGAAGATAAAATAAATCGTTTGGTCGAGCATCACGGCATGAAACAGATGTGGAAACAATGTCCTCGATGCACGAACTCCCGATTCGTCCAGACTTTGAACGATAAAGAATATATCTGTACCAGTTGTGGGAAGTTGATAACGAAAGGAGCCCGACATGACAAAAACAGAAAGAGAACTCGTAATCGAGATGATGGTCAACTTCGACGACGTTCAAAAAGAATTAACGCACGACCAGATCAAACGGCTTAAAAAATCAATAGCTACGATTCACGGAAATTTTCAAATGCTCGTAGTGGAAGGAGTCAGAGATGGCGAAAAAGAAACGGAACTGCCCGAGATGCAAGGGCCAGATCAAGGGATACCCGGCCCTGAGTCGGCGAGATAACAAGACCGACATCTGCCAAGAGTGCGGTCAGGAAGAAGCCCTTCTGGATGCCGGTCTGATGAGGGAGCCTCATAGGAGATGCAAGGCGTGGCCTTACCCTCGCTGATTTGACTTCCTATTATAATATGTTATATTATATAATAGGAGGGGAAGGACACGATGACGAAGCCAGTAAAGACGGAGATCAGATACAAGATACCGATGGACGACGAAGCCAAGAAGTTCATCGAAGAAGTCCTCGCCCGATATGACACCTCGAAACTCCAATTCGTAGAATTTAAACGCACCCGAAACTGCTCCACCGGCTACTGCGCCTACCCATACCGAAAGCTGAAGCGGAAATACTTCCACATCGTGGTCAGGATTCCTGACTGGGGTGAATCAAGACGGCGAAAAGCCCAAAGCATACTGTCTTGGAAGGAAACGAAGCGGGATAGTCAAGGTTCATGGCAGGGGAACACGGAACCGCCGAACCAATTCCAAGATCGGACGATGGGATTGACGAGGCGATGGAAGCTATGGAACAAAAGACAGCTTGAAGATGGTCGATGGTGCGCCACCTACGACGTCTACTTCGTGGAACCCAATGAAGTCTTGGAAATGAAATTCGGGGATTGGAACGAGGAGCTGATGTTCATATTCGGACATGAGATGAACCACTTTTTGAGAAAGACAAAACAAGTCGAAGGCCAGAATACCCAGAACCAATGCGACGGATTCGGGATAAGACTGGCCTTAGAATGGAGGGCAAGACAATGAGCAACGAAGTCGGAGAGCTCCTAATGGAGTGGGACGGTTCAGATGACGACCCGATGGCATGGGATGATTTCATGATGGAACTCGACACCCTGCTCGACGATCGGAATCCGAGCCGAAAATGGTTTGCGAAAGTCAAGGGATTCGGATGGAGAAACTTGGACGGACACAAAAGGTTCGAAGCCAAAGACGCCAACGATTTCCTGAATGAGATACTCCCAAAGACGGAGTGCCATTTCAAGATTTTTGAATATGGTAAAGATGGAATCGCAATCCAGAATTACCACCACGACTCACCCGTCGGTAACGAATGGTATTACGTCGTAGCCGACACCAAAGGAGGCGAATGATATGAACATCGTACTGACAGCGATCGGATGGATACTTGGATGTCTGATGGCAGGATTCGTGATCACGATACTCCAAGAAATCTTTTTCGGGGATTACCTGCGGAAGCAGGAACGAAAAGAAATGGAGGCCGAAAGATGGAGACTCAAAAGCATACACTAAGATCGAGCGACCTCTACCAGTTCACCGGAACCGAGAGATGGTACCGACACGCCCTGACTGGCGGAAAGCTACTCTACACAGACGGCGTGAAATACGTTGCCGAGAAGGGTGGAGCGTACTGGTTGATAGACCTGATCATGACTTCGATGGCCTATGAACCGAGATTAAGAACGAAGCAGAAGCATGAGTTCACGGTCTGGAAATTGAAAGTGAATCCAGACAAGACAGCGGTAATAACGGCAAGTTCTGGAAATCGGGGATGTCCCTACTTCGAGAAGGTACTGGAATACACCGATTTCCCGATGGATGAGATCGACCTATGGTTCGAGAACGGCGTTTTAATACTGCCGACCGAACATTGAGAAAGGAGCTTGATATGGACGACATTGAAAAGATTCCAAAACCGACGAGTAAAGAATACCGACTTCGAGAGATAACAAATATCAACTACCGACCCCACCCCTACTGCATAACTACCGCACACATAGCTTACGCTTCCGACAATCATTCGGGAATGTTAGGGGCTTATGAGATCGAGAAAGCTGAAGAAGCGGGTAAAGCCCGATGCGGAATGTATGTGGATGATTACGGAAAATGCTACAACCACTTCAAATCGGGGGCCAGAAGATGTGACAAGTCCTATCGGGAGCATACAAGCGATCGGGTCTTGGCTATACAGGTCACGACCGATAAAGACTTGAACGAGGTCGAAGGTCTTAGGGACTACTTAAAGAGTATCGCCGACGCACTGAAAGAACTCCGAGTCGATGGGGTCATATTCATAGCCCCCAAAAAAGAAGGGCAGGGAGGCGATAATGATAAGCCAGAAGATGTACCTGAACCTGATACGAAGTAAAGGTTGGAAGCCCGTGACAGACTGCGGACGGATTGACTGGGCGAGGGCCAATTATAGCTACATCATGACGTTCGAAGGCCACGAACAATTCAGATGCAAGGTACGCAGTACCAAGTACTCGGAATTTCTAAATCGAATAAAGGAGGCCCAAGATGCCGAAGCCTAAAGATATGGAACACCGATCGGCTCGACTTCGACATACCCTTCGGATAGCTGAAATCGTGGGGTTTGAATATGACCACAAGAAACAGGGATTCGCATACGGCGGATTCTTTTCCCTCGAACAGCTTGAGAAGATTATCCAGAAGTTCGACCAGATGGAAGAAGCCCTAAAGATAATGGGAGTGATCGATGGAAAGCCGAAGCGTAAATAGCTCCGAACTCGGTACCGAGTGTTGGTCAGCCAAACGGATATTCAAAAAGTGCGAAGAATGTAAGCACGTCCTGAAATGCAAACTGCCCGAAGCGACTCTCGGTCGAGCCGAATACTGGGAACGAAAAGCCCAAGAGGAACACAAGAAGGGTATCGAAGCCCTGAATCGAATGAAGCGTTACCGCCTCAAAGCCCTCAAAGAGCTTCAGAAGGTCCCCAAGAAACGTCGCTCCTAAGCCCCAGATGAACGCTGTGGGAGGATCGGGGCTATACCCATATATGACCATAGGTAATGGATTAAAGCCCCTCACAGGGCAATTATGAATGATTTTTGGAGGGTAAAATGACCAAATCACGAAAAGAGATGCTTTTGAGGGCCAGACATCATGCTCAAAAACTGGCACCCCTCGCTAAATTGTATTCGGAAATGGGCCGTATTACTGGGGTTAAAGATTTCAAAACCCGAATCAGGCTCACAGCCGAAGGCGGTACCTACCTGATTCGTCCGATCATGAAAAAGGGAATCGGGTACGTGGGGATTGAGATCAAGAGGGCAAGAAGTAAAGACTCGATCAAACTTCTGGCCTCTTGACGCCTTGTCTTATAATATGATATATTATTTGAAAAGGAACTTCCCCATCTAAAGACAAAGGAGATTGACGATGCAACGAAGTGTTTATTTTCCAGACGACAGAGAGACGAAAGGGATTCTGGAAAGAATCGAAGAAAGGCGTAAGCCCTACAACGCTTCTTTTTCTGAAGTTGTCCTGACGGGATTGAAGCTCGTGCTTGAACAGCCGATCTCGAAGGACGCAAAGAAGGAAGCTAAAAAGGGAGGCTTCCGAGCCAAAAAGTTAGCCGGTATGGCGTAATCGCAAAGGGAGGTCGATGTGTTACTGTTACGGTGTTCACCAAACGGACACGTCGGGTACTTCAATGCGGTGGTTGCCGGTAGAGGCAAGGAATTTACGTCTTATGTCAACGTCCTGAAGAATATCCCGTCCCGCCAATGGAATCCTTCGGATAAAGTCTGGCATATCAGCGTATCCGACTACTGGATTCTTCGGAAGGAACTCGAAAAGAAAGGGCTTAAAGCGGTTGATGTCGAGAAACCGCTTCAAGAACTTCTCGCTCAATACAAACAATGGGAGCTTGGACTCATCGAACTCGCCGATCGAGAGGACTGCCCGTTGGTCGCCGACCCAAAGCACCTGAAACTCGATATGATGCCACACCAGAGGGTCGCTCTTGACTTCCTTCTCCGACGCAAGGTGGCGATCAATGCGTCCGAGATGGGTACTGGAAAGACTTTCCCTGCTATCGTAGCCGCCAGACACCTGAAAGCGATTGGAGAGATCAAGAACTGTCTGGTTGTCTGCATCTCATCGGTCAAATGGAACTGGGCGAGAGAAATTGATAAGTGCATCGACGACGGAGAGTTCCTTGTGATCGAAGGGACGCCCCAGAATAGGAGCCTTCTCTGGGCCACAGACTGCTTTTTCAAGATCGTCAATTACGAAATCCTTCGCAACGATATCGACACCTATCTGGCGAACACGAAATTCGATTGCATAATCGTTGATGAAATTCACCGTATCCGAACCTATAAAGCCAAGCAGACAAAAGCATTATGTAAATTAGGCAAGAAAGCCAAGTACCGATTCGGCTTGACTGGGACTCCGATTCAGAACAAACTGGTCGACCTGTTCTCGGTCATGAGGTTTATCCACCCGTCACTTCTCGGCGAATGGTTCCCTTTCGACAGACGCTACCACATCAGGGGCTACTTCGGAGACGTTGTCGACCACAGGAATATCGACGAGGTTCATCACAAGCTGAAAACAGTAATGATTCGTAAAATGAAATCCGAAGTCCTCAAAGACCTTCCGCCAAAAGTCTACCAAGATCAGATTATCGAATTAGGTCCCGCACAAAGACGTTTTTATAACGATTGCTTACAGCAAGTCCTGAAATCCGCCGATGAAGAAGTGGAACAGAAAATCAAACAGGCGAATATTCTGGCGAACATCACCTACCTTCGGGAAGTCTGCGATTCCTCGGAACTCATCGACCCCACGACCCATCATAGCGAGAAGCTGAAAGAACTGAAGAAGATCATCCAAGAACTTCTTGAGAACGGCCACAAGGTGGTCGTATTCTCGCAGTTTAAGAAAATGATCAGGATTATTGAACGAGATTTAAGAATCCCCGCTATAACCTTAACGGGAGACGTCTCGACTTCGGGTGGTGAGAGGGACAAGTTGGTGGATGAATTTGGAAGATCGAAAACAAAGAACGTATTCCTGATGACAACAGCCGGTGGAGAAGGAATCAATCTTCAATGTGCCGATTACATAATCTTTTTCGACTTGGTATTTAATCCCCAAGTGATGGCACAGGTTGAAGATCGGCTTCATCGAAAAGGCCAGAAGTCGACCGTCAACGTCATTCGCCTGATTGCGAAAGACACGATTGAAGATCGGGTTCTCGAAATCCTTCGGTTCAAAACACACCTGTTCCAACAGGTGGTTGACGGAGTATCGGGTGATCCTGTTCAGGTGAAGCAAAGCGAGATACTGGATGCTATCAGGGAGATGGTATGGCAGTAGCGGAGTGATTAGATTGCTCGAAGGCCGTTTTGTGGCCTTCGAGCCTTCCGCCGAAGGCGAAGGGGGGGGAATATGATGAATTTGAAACGGAAATATGAGAATGACTCGTCCTCCCTATCTCGTAGATATACTTCCGTTACTAATACTCCCTCTAAAAGAGGAACATAGAAATTGAGAACATTGAAATATAGAAACCAATAACTTAATGGGCCCTCTCCTTAATGGGAACAATGGGAACAATGGGAACATATATATATGGTCCCATTAAAAGGGCAGACGGAGGCAGAAGGGAAACCAATGCCAGAGTTCAAAGTCAATAAAGGGGCGAGTAATTTCAGGAAGTTGCCCGTCGAAAACTGGACGACAGATAATCTCTGCCAGTATTTTCAGGCGGAGTTCAAACGCAAGTACGGGGTAGAGACTCGCCGACCGATAGGGCAGATCAAGTGTCACATCAATCAAAAGACCGTCACCCGCCTGTTCAGGATGGAGGGCCGGTCAACGGACGTTCACCCGAACGAGCTTTTCCGACAGTTTATCGACCACCTTCTCGATCTAAAGACCGTTAAGAATATGCGGGTCTGGTACTTCTCCAAAGAAGAAATAATGTGCGACTTCTTGGACAATAGAGCCAAAGCCAAACTGGACGCTAAGTTCGGGACGGTCGAGGACGCCAAACGAGAGGAAGAAGAACGAATCAAAAGGGCTCTCGACTTTTACGGGAAAGGGAATAAATGAAAAAGATAAGAGTGAGAATACGTTCAGGATGGGAGGGAGTAGGGAGAAAGGGTACGGTATTGGGAAATCCAATATTTCACGAGCAGGACTGGCTTCCCGTACTCTGGGACGGAGAGAGCGACCCTGATTTTATCAAGATGAGAGCCGTTGAGGTCTTGGACTCCGATAATGAGTCAGATGGATTGCGGAAGGCTTTAGAAGATATTATGCGACATCTGGAATTATCAATCGGGAAAGAGGGGGCAAGGCTTTCGGCTGTCTGGAATATAGCCAATAAAGCCGTCGGTCAAGGGAGAGAAAAATGACGGAGCCTTTACAGCCGATTTTATATAGGGGACACTATATTGACTTCATCCCCTCTCTTATTCAGGCCCCAAAGACAGAGGTAATCGATATCAGAGCCCGTGAATCGGCAGATTTATTAGGGCAGATAAAATGGTACGGAGCGTGGCGAAAGTATTCGTTCTTTCCGTTTCCGAACTGCGTTTTTGAGAAGAAATGTCTCAACGATATCATCCGAGTAATGGATATGCTTGAGAGAAGGAGGAAGAATAGATGAGTGAGATATTAAATTCAAAAGGATTAAAGTTTATCCGATGCGATTTCTGTGAAGCAACGATTCGTCGATACGAAAACCCGCAGAAGAATATCGAATGGTCAAAAGGGTGGTCTTGGGCTCGAAGATCAAAGATCGAGCCGGTAGACTTTCAGGGATGCTCTTTGATCGACGAGATAAAGCACTCCTGCCCAGATGATAATTGCCAGAACCAACTCGCAGTCTGGTCGAGAAATCCATGAAGATTCAAGAGATACCGATGGAAGAATTGGTGGCCGATCTAAAAGCGAGCCTTGAAGATATTAAAGTGTGCGGTCTCGCTTTAAGCATCGGAATCCAGAATTATAGCGGAGGGTCCGTAAAAGAGAGAAAAGAAGTAAACGAGAGAATCGTTGAGAAGATAGAACGGGAAATTGCGAGAAGGAATTGGAGAGAGGAAAGGGGTTGGAGGGGCTGAAGTGAAGAAAAAACGTCATTATATTTGCGGTGGATACTGGACTTGGACTGATGTCGGTAATGAGTTCGATTGTAAATACGACTCAGGAGATATCGGGTGTGAAGATTGTGTTGTGAATAAACATCTCGGCGGGAAGCGGATGCCGAAGGGATGAGATGGAAGATGGTCGACGCTCGAAGGGAAAAGAAATGAATTGGTATTTTCAGTTTAGGCGGTGGTTGAACAGAAAGTTGTTTAAATGTTCATGTCGATATCATCATCCAGAATATTCGTATCAGGACGGTAGGGTATGCCCTGAATGCGGGACGTTTGTAAAATTCACATGGCTGAATG
>Ga0180434_10007932_pt1 | contig 11847 bp, 14 predicted proteins | sample SS_ome_7_FD_132453 | JGI IMG/M metagenome (GOLD analysis project Ga0180434, IMG submission 132453) | Hypersaline lake sediment archaeal communities from the Salton Sea, California, USA - SS_1_D_2 metaG | ecosystem: Environmental > Aquatic > Non-marine Saline and Alkaline > Hypersaline >... | reverse complement strand
TTGTCTAATTTGACATCTTCATGTAGATACTGCCATTCAACCCCCTCAAATTTCGAATGGTCATGGGTAAAACCATTGGCTATAAGCCTACGACCAAACGACTTTTCTCCCGAAGCAATCAACTGTTCTCCCAGAATAAGGCAGGATTGCTGGACATTGGTTTTATGTCGGATAAGGACCTTGAGACGCTTATTCTCCAGTTCCGTAGCAACATACTCGGCTGGCGTGGGGATCTCTATTTTTGAGTGCCCATTGCCATTTTTCTTCTTGGCAGCGGACTTGGATTCGTCCATCACACTATTCCTAGAGAAGCTTGGAATTTGGCTCCACATCTAGAGGATACGTTCTCCCCATTGAAGTGCTTAGTTCGTCTATTCTCTTTTTCAGGTTTGCGATCTGAGTTTCCAATTTTTTGGTACTTTTCCCATTGACATCATTGGCACTGATTTGGCTCTCCAATTCATGGAGTTCCTTCTTCATATCGCTCAATTCCTCGATGTCTTCTTCGTCAAATGTCACATCGAGTTGTCTCGGGGCTAATTCTTGATCCTTCCCTTGAGAGTATTGGTACATAGGATTTGGCGGATATCCACGACCACGCTTGTAGTCCTGGAGCTTACCTTCTTGAAGCAATTCTGGCTTTTCTCCTTGTGCCATCTGATTGACATTATTCCAATACTCAGCGTCCGCAGCCGAAGGCCCCTCTGTTGGATTGGTATTTTGGGGACCAAAAAAGCTCTCTTGTGAGGTTTTCCGATTCAATTCGGGTGCATGGGGAGCGTCATTAAATAAACCCTTGTCTTGAGCCTTTTCCCACATATCACACCAATTATCGAATTCTTTGGATTGGGTAATAAAATCGCCATTCTTGTCTTCGTTAAGCATCATATCCCTCTGGTTGAGTTCTTTCCCTATTTAGACTGATTGAAGGCGATTTAACAAGAAGTTCTCTGATCCTTTCCTTCGTAGGTCTACGCTCATCGTCTAAGCTTCTATAGCGAAAAGCTGTATACCAACCGCGTGTCGTCCCTGTGTAATGTGTATTTCCCTTTAAAAATCGCTCTACCGCATATCTTGTATCTGACGCGTATTCGTTGTCCTTGTGAAATTCATTCCCGAAAAGGGCTTTCTCGAAATTGTCCGAAAACGGGTTATAGTTCTGTCCCGCCCGAATAAGGATCGTGAACAAAGACCGCTTTAATGAACTTGTCGTCCACCAGGGCGAAGCCTCGATCCAAACAATCGTGTTTCTCTGTGTTGGACCAAACCTCGATCTGGGCTCTATTTGAAGGCGATCCTCTACTTTTCCGATAAAACAAGCAATGTTATACCCTATGTTTAGGGTGCCGGTATTCCTCCGATGTCGGAATATCATACGGCGAATCCCGTGGGAGGCATCATGGAATTTCTCGCGGCAAGAAAGCCATTCATCAACCCGCCAATGATCCCTTGTTCCCCGCACTCTGGCGAAGGAGCCAATTTTAACATTGCGTCCTTCCCAAGTTGGAGCTATCGAAATTCTCCTGGCATCGCCGTAGCGGCAAATTGGAATATACATTACTCTTCCTCGTCGGGGTAAACAATCTCTGATTTAATTCTCTCGTCTTCTTTCGCAAGATGTTCTTCTAGATTCAACATGGAAATAACCGACCAATGAGGATCATCTTGAGGGATGTGTTCGGGTCGGACATAATAGCACATCTCTATGGTGTACTTATATTCTTTCTCGGCAATATCGTCCCGCGACATGCCGTTAAGCATATCTTCGGTCATTTCCCGAAGAACGCGATAAGCGTCGGCCTCTCTTGCTCCAAAGCATTTTCGCATCAACTGAATAGCGGGCAGAACTTTATCAGTATTTCTCAGTAAGTCGATCACATTGCGTTTAGGAGCATCATCGACAAAATAGGCAACCGCCCTATAACACGCTATTACGTCCCCTTTTTCGGGGGCATTGTTGCGTACATCGCGAAAATATTCGTTGAAGTTTTCTTCTGTGATTTCTATTTCATTCGTCGTCATTTGGTTCCCCCATCACAATTAGCCTGTAGTCATCCTTCTTCTCCTGTGGTATCTCGAATTTGCGACGACGTTTCGAAGGAGCGTAAAATGTAAAAGATCGAAATCCTGGGCCTGGAGGGACGACCGCCAACTTGAACATGTGACCTCTTCCAACAGGTTTATCTTTTCCCTTATGCTTCTTCGTTTCATCCCCCAACCAATATTCAAGCTCCTCCTGGAATCGGTTGTAATCATTCTCCCAAAAGGTAATAATCTGTTGATTCCAATCACAATCCTCAACGGTGATATAGTAATACGGATTCCCCTTTTTCGACATTTTCATGTGGGGAGGATCGGTTATCATGACCTCCACCGGGACTCGGGTGGCATTATCGGTATTTTCGTAGGCTGAAAACTTGTTGCCAGTAAAATCAGGACTCCTTTCCAAACGATGAAGCCACGTAAATCCATAGTATTGTTCTTCCGCTTCATACTTGTTGGGCACTTTGTATTCTTCATCTTGAAGAGGCGTAAAGTTATCCAACGTAATCCTCTGATCTTTCTTTAACTTGTCTTCAAACTGGGTTACTGATCTTTGGTATTTCTTGATGATGGCCCAAAGATCTTTGGGACCAAATGATCCGCTGAAAACTATTCCTTGTTCATCAAAATCCCACACAGTTTGTTCAGTCATCTGCATAAGATCATCATGATTAAGCCACTCTTGGTAGTATTGTTCATTGTCTTCATCAAACAAATCCATAATCTGCCGGATGTATTTGGCCCGCGTCTTCATATTCCCTTTATAGCGATTCCTGATCTTTTCAGCATCCTTCTTAAATGCTTCATAGAAGGCCATCAATTTCTGTCGGTCTTCTCCAAAGAGACCCAAATGAATCAAGGGCTTTAATACTTTTGCCGCCGTACCAAACTTCATCAAGAAGTCTTCAATACCTTCGTAGGGCTGATTGGAAACAATCTCATCGGCCACTTCCCACCCGATGCCCTTGATGTTGGAGAAGCCGATGTAAATCTTATCGCCAACAATATCGAAGGTGATCTTTGACTGATTTAAGTCGATGGGCATCACGTCGATGCCTTCATTCTCGGCTTCTCTTTTGAAGTCCCGAATCAGTCGATCCTTCATTGCGTATTGAAGACTCGTCTTGAAGAACTCAAGTGGGTAATGAGCTTTTAGATAGAGCAAACGAGATGAGATGTAAGTATAGGCCACCCCATGACTTTTGTTGAACGCGTAGGTATAAAACCTCGCTATTTGCTTCCACAACTTAACGACATCCTCTTCATCCCATCCCAGGACTTTCTGCCCGTTTTCGATAAATGCGTCTCGATACTTCCCAAAAACCGTATCGTCTTTTTTTGAAATTGCCTTTCGGATTTTTTCGCAATGAATAAGAGGAACTTTTCCGACTAGATTGAGGATTTGCATAATTTGTTCTTGAAACGCGAAAATTCCGAGAGTATCACCCAAAATCGGCTCCAGAACAGGGTGGATGTCGTACTCTTCGCCCTTCTTTCGATTGCAGTAAGCGGTCGCCATTCCTGCCCCGAGTGGCCCAGGTCGAATGAGGGCAGTGTAAGCGACAAGATCCCCAAAACTACCGACCCCACCTCTTCGAATCATTCGCTGCATACCATCGTTGGTAAACTGAAATACGCCTTTGGTGTGTCCAAGGTTTGCTAGAGCCAAAGCCTCTTTGTCTTCAAGATATTCCGTATCTGTCCAATCGGATTTTCCAGGCAACGCACAAATTGAATCGAGATTGTGTCGTCTTTTCACTAATTGACAACATTCCGCAATACGAAGCAAATCTTTAATTACCAGTACATCGAATTTAATCAATCCAACTGGCTGCAAGTCTTGGTCGTGCAGTCCTTCTGTCCATGCCGACACTGGATTTCCGCCGTTATCGAGCATGATTGGAACAATATTGTCAATGGGAGAATTGGAAATAATCAATCCTCCCGCGTGCTTCCCTCGACCTCGATTTCGCTCTAGTAGCTTACTCGCAGCATCGGCAACATTTGGATGTCTTTCACAATAAGCCCCCAAGGCCTTATCGATTTTGATCGCTGTTTCCCAAGTCAGGTCACCACTCCCACCGGCACCTTCGTCATCATCTCCTCCGGTCAATTCCAAGTTTGTGGTAACGGCCAAAACCTCTTCGCGACTTTCCGCAAAAACTCTCGCCATGTCGATCAAAGACATGCGGATACCAAAGGTAGTATAGTTGCCGATGTTGCAAACATTCTTGGGTCCAAACTGCTGCGGAGCCCATTCGTTTTTAAGCCTGGGCTGGATCATCGGAATGAAGTCTACGTCTATATCAGGGTATTCCCCTTGAACATAGATGGGCTTTTCATTGATATCGAAATCGTCACAGAGACCCAAAAGATAAGCGATAAGGAGGTTGTTCTCGTTGCGGGCAAATTTGGCTTTCTTGTTTACCAAATCCATGAAATAATCATGTTCACCTTGCCCATCGATCTCCAGCATTTCCTCTTCGAATCGGTCCTGGTATTCTTTGCCCAGGAGATTTCGACTTTGCATTGCCTCGACGCATTTTTCTACTAATTGATCTCTTATGTCATCCATTTTCTAACGCAGCAAAAACTTGTTCTAAGAAATCTTGTGTTCTTTGGCAGATCCCCTTCGCTACACTTTCTCGGTTCCCTGCTACATTTAAGACTTCTATCTTGTTCTCCTTGACCCAATCGACAACTTCTAATACGGTAGCTTTGCCAACATCGATGTATGGTTTATTATACCACTTGATTGCATTTAGGGTACACCTTTCTCCCGCACTAGAGAAATTGTTGGCTATTCGAATTGTGCCATCCGAATCCTTTACATTCGCCTCCGTTCTGGGAGGATAGCCTCTGCGTTCATGCTCTTTGATGTTGTATAGATCCGCAAAATCGGGGCGAGGGCCACTTTCGGTTAAGAACCCAGGAGGCATCCATCCTCCAGTTTCTATTCCAGCCTTTTTCGCGGCAATCAAGCCGCCTTCATCGGCTCCGGTCTGACCTCCCGATATTACTTTTTTTATTCCCACACTCGTTCCCCTTCTAGCATCATCGCCAAAACAAACGCGTGTCCCATCTTTTTAGTAGGGCAATTCAAAATCTCTTCATAGCTCATCCCTTTGGGATCATAGCAATCAAAATCAAATAGCAGGATATCGCCCTCTTCATAAAGTCGCTTCAATTTGGTGAAAGTTTCAGTGTTTTCAACAGCTTTTGAATATAAGGGACAATAAATGCGTTTGCGAGCTTCAATGTAGTCTAATTTCTCACCATCCCAATACGAATAAAGGGGTTTTGCTCCCTTTCCCTTTGGATAGCGTTTAGCCCAACTTTGATCCCAGCCCCATTCCGCCCAGGTAAAGTATGACGACGTGGGATCTTGGTTTTCGTCCACATGATCCGCATAGACCTTGGAAAATTGCCATCCATTTTCTACATTTTTAGAAATGTAGCCATCATAAAGATCAACTGGACCTAAAAAGAAAGGACTAAGACCCCGGCTCCAATTCCTGGATCTGGAAGTGGTATCGATAGCTCCTAATCGTCGTGTTCTTGGGTTACAAAACTCTATCATGCCTTAAATCCGAAATTGGAAAAATCATCCTCGGTAGAATCAGGCCGTTCTTCGACCATCGTTTGCAATGTGGCGATAGCCTCATCATAGGGATTCCCCAAGATGCAAACTGCAACGAATAATTCTTTGAGATGAGCAATTGACATATCTCTGGTATCTTTTACCCATTTATTCAAGTCGATATTGTATTCCTTCTGGGTCTTTTCATCGATTAGGTGTTGGAAGTAAATCATTCTAGACTTCTTTTGCGGGTGCCCCATCTTATGTCGTTTATCGAAACGACTTGGGCGATTTAAAATGCGACCGCCCAATCTTTCTGGGAAGTTAGTCGTTGCCAGATAAACCACCTTATCGATCTGGTCTACTCCGTCGAGAAGATTCAATACGTCCGACTCATTGTAACATTCCAAAATAGAATCTAAATCTTCCATCAATACAACAATTGGCGTATCGGGCTGTATTTCGCGGAAAATCCGAACTCCTTCGGTAAAAAGTCCAGGACTCCCGAATTTAAAAACAACCCCTCCTCTTTCAATAATATCGGCGGAAACCAGTTTTACTGTACAGCTTTTCCCGCTGCCCGCTGGCCCCCAAAGAATGATGCCGCGTTTATAGCTCAACTCATATTTTCGGAACGAATCTTCCCTCTCCCAGAACTTCTTTATTTCATCAATGACTTTCTCGGAATTCGTCTCGGGGAATCGAATCAAATCGTCCGTATTAACGCTGACTTTCTGGAAATAGATGCCAGATGTATTGGAGCAAAAGATCTCATACACACCAGGATTTAAAAAATTGGTCGTAGTTCCAGCGGGAAAGAACTTTATTCCATCGCTTGTGCTATATTGACACATAGTAGAAAGAGATGCAGATGCCCCATCACCATCTTCATCAAATGCGGGCATTGGTTCATCTATTCCGTAAAGCCTTTTCCTTCTTGCCTTCTTCTTTGCTAAGGAAGGAAATTTTGTGCCAGCCAAAAGTCTTCTAAGTTCCTTGTGTTCATCTATTTCTGCCATAATTATAACCTTAGAGGGGCCGATGTGCTGCTAGCTTAAATATAGCTAGATGGCGGAATTAGTGCAATAGAGAAAGACACTAGAAAAGATTAGGTACGGACGGTAGAGTTCTTTTCTACACAGGCTCGACACGCAAATACTTCTTTGACAAGCTCTACACCACGACCGCCAGGATCATCAATTCGATCACTTCGCTTTCTACTCTTTCGTAATGGCCTGAGAATTTGCCCGTTTTTGGTTTGAAAGCCTGGATTGGCCTTGGGCCGATAAGGATAGTATTTGACCCGCGTCTTTAGAGCAACCCGCATAGCTCTAATTTTGGGAGGAACTACCGCACCGCAGATTTCGCATTTGTAACTCATGCCAGTATTATAATAATCTAGGTAGAAAAAATCTACCCCAATTCTTCACAAAAAAACCCCCATACTCTGATAGAGTATGGGGGCGGTCAGATGTGGAGGCGTCGGAAATTGAATCCGAGTCTTGTCCCAGCTTGTGAAAGAGCGTCTACGTGTGTAGTTTATTGTTCGATCTCGCCTACAGTCAGAACAACAAACAAATCTGAAAGCAAGCCAACGACGACTTAATTCGCTTTGGCCGTAGTCGCATGAACCAAAACTATCCCAAATTTGTGTCGGATTGTCGGACGCCTTGGGAAGGCTTCCTAAACCCGCTCCCGCTTACGCAGCGAGAGGAAGTGTTGCCTTTTCGGCGGTTAAAGTGTTTTTCACCGGCTTTTATACTGGCCTGCCGGTGAACCAGTACACGCAACTCAGGCACTCACTAGTCAATCGATACCCTGTTCGCCCCCGAGTACCATTATTGTAGCCTTCCCGAGATCATTTGTAAAGAAGAATTTCCTGGTAGAAGCCTAAATACCGTAAGAACCGGAGGTAAGATGGCTGTAAAGCGGAAAATGAGCGATAAAGTGCTGGGCGGGGTCTGCTCTGGATTGGCCGAATATCTGGAATGCCAGCCTGGAGCCTTGCGTATCGCCTTTATTCTTGCATTCATCCTTTTGGGGGGATTCCCCGCTTGCATCACCTACGGCGTACTATGGGCTATTTTGCCTAAAGAGGAGACAGAATGAGTAAATTTCCATCTTTCTTGGAATACCTTGATACCAAGGGTGCTACAGAAGAAAAACCGAAAGTAGACGAAAAGGGCGATCAAATTGATATGCCTACACCCAAAGCTAAAGATGATCCCCACAAAAGAAAACCATCTCGGGGGAAAGGAACACAAGGCCAAAAGCAGCCCCAAGTAAAAGAATACTTGGACGCTAGTGGTAAACTAGTGGAGAAGCCTTCGCCCTCAATGGATTATCGAGGACCTGATCCAGCCTCTCCTCAAAAAGCCGGTAAAATGGAAGTAGGAAATCCAGTGGATAAACCCGCTCCCTATAAAGCTCCCGGATCTGGTAGGGCTGGGAAAGCGGAATCGGGACTTGGGGATCAAGGAGCGGCGGCTCTCGTTTATGAGCCAAAAGTTGATACAACCAAAACTGAAATCGTACCGTCTTGGCCTAAAGGCAAAGATGAAAAAGCATATAAGGTAAATGGTATGGAAAAGCAACCACAAGTTAAAGAATACAAGACAGAAAGATTTATCGAAAAAACGAAAGGCATGAATCTTGCTGAATTCGCAGAATTCATGATAAAAGAATGTGGATGCGGAAATGTCGTTGAAAACGATTCGTTGCCAGGAATCACGGCTTATTCTACTGGCAAAATTTACCCTCATCCCGAAGAAGTGATCCGCTACATCGCGGCACTCAGCCAACAGCGTCCTGCACTCCTAGAACACTTGGTCTATGAACTTAAGAAGATTGGAACTTTTCCCGCCCTTCTAGAGGCAGTCGCCCCTCCGATTCTACCTGATGATGATGAAGAAGATGACGAATCTGTTAAAATGCCCGAAGAAGATGAAGAGGGTTTGGAAGATGAAGACCTTGAAGGCCTAGAAGATGAAGAAGATTTGGAGGGTTTGGAAGACGAAGAAGGCTTAGACGAACCGGATCTGGGACCAGAAGATGATGAAGATATCGATCTAGGAGATGAAGGAGATCCGTTCCATATGGGGCCTCGACGTAGAAGAGAAGATCCCGATCTAGGACCCGAGGGACCAGAAGATCTGGGGCCAGAGGGGCCGGAAGGAGATCTCGATCTAGGGGCGGAAGAAGAGGAAGATGAAGGCCCGTTCCGTATGGGGCCTCGACCTCGACCCGAAGATGAAGAAGAAGACGCAATTCCAGGCAAAGATCTTGAAGATGAAGACTTAGAGGGCGAAGACTTTGAAGACGAAGAAGGCTTGGAAGACGAGGATCTAGAGGGACTTGAAGGCGAAGAAGAACTTGAGGATGACGAAGGCCTCGAAGACGAAGATGAAGATGATGACAAATCTTTCGCTAGATTCTTAAAGCGACGAAGAGAATAAAGTTCCCTTTCGAGGGCTAGAAAGTCATGTCAAAACATGCAACGCTCGCCGCAAGCGGCGAGCGTTTTCTATTCCAATTCTTTCTCGATCTCTTTTAGCTTCTCAAGTAACAGCGGACGCATGATTTGAGAACGACTAGTTTCTCTCAATTTAGCCAATTTCTTGGCATTCTCTTTGATAGATTTACAGAGTTTATCTGTTTCATCATCGACAGAAATAGAGAACCCGCCCAATGTTATCATATTGTCCCACATCATTTCATCCCATGCGTTACGACGCTAAACTGCTCTCCACAGATATTGCACTTCCTAACCGTGATGTATTTTACGCAAACATTTACGGACCATCCATCCCAATTATTGTCCTGGCGGATGAGTGTCGAGTCAGAGTGATCGCATAAGCTCACAATCTCTTTGAGATTCCACTCCTTTTCGCTCCGCATCTGTTTCACCAATTCGGTTAGTTCCTCGCGATGCTTCTTGAAGTACTTCTTCCAACATGCTTCACATCCGCATCGCGGAACTCGTACTCCTTTGTATTTCTTAAATGACCGACATGGCTTCTTATCAAAATGGATTATGCCATCTTCACTAATTGGTAGATCAAATACTTTCATAATCCTCCCCCATAATACCTAGACTCTTTGAATCCGCATTTTTTACACGCTCTCTCTTGCATATAAGCACCCGTACAATCTTCCCATTTATCCCACTCATGGTCGCATCCTGTTGTATAGCCCTTTGCTACACCATAAAGGTATACAAGAAGAAAAGTAATAACGAATATCACCGCTGCCATTATCCATATTTCCGCGTGACTCATTTCAGCTTGTTCAGCTATCGATTGCGATTGCGATTGACTAAGATCTATTTCAAATTCCATCTTACATCCTCTCAAACTTACCCTCTGGCTTGGGCATCTCTTCTTCGTTAATTGGCCCGAATTCCCCGCGTTCATGGGCAACATTTAACAACGTCCTGTAGACGTGGGCATTCGGCCTTCTGTTCTTGAACCAAGGGCTATCGTCCAGGCCTTTGATTTTCATGATCGCCGCCGCGACGGCGGGGGACCTCGACTGCCCGGCCTCGCAATGGAACATAAACAATTCTACGTTGTCCCAATGTTCATTAACGAAATCGAGAATCTTTGTGGCATGTTCTTTATCGAACATCGGAATATTCATCCGGTCCAATCGTTCTTGCCAAACAGGATGGTCGGCATCGGCAAAATGCATTTGTAGATGGCCCATTTGTTGGACTTTGTTTATCTTAGGCCAATCTCCTTCTTCTGTGGCAATCGAGATGCAAGCCCAAGGCTTTTCCCAGACGAAGTTCTTTGCCGCCGATCTGCTCAATGTGATAAAATTCATTTTTGAAACCCAAAAGTCTTTTTAGTTCCAAGCCCCTCTCGGCCCATATGGTAATCTCGGAATGCCTGATCGAGATCCCATCCCTTATTTGCAACCAACTTATTAGTAACAAGAATGGATCGAATAGCTTCCATTTCCGCAAATGAAAATTCCCCTGTCTTTTCAATCAAAATATCGAAAAGTGATTTGTCTTTAGGACGGAATTCGAGATAATCTCTGATTTCCTTGGGCCAACGCTCATTAACAAGTTGTCTTCGAAGATCCGCCGTAGGCGGTCTGAAAGCGAAGGTTCTATCGATTCGACCAGGACGAACGAAAGCGGGGTCGAGATCTACGATACTTTCATTAGTCGTAAAAATACGAATAATATGCGTATCTTGAATAAATCCATCCATTGCCGATAAAATCGAGCAGGCAATCTTTCCCGAAGAACCTTGCTTACGGTTCAAATACTCTATATCGATATCATCGAAAAAAGTAACGGTATGTTGATTAAAAATATCATTCATCTCACCTTTTTGGTATGCGTGATCGATTTCCGAGGCTCCAATCGTCCCCCAGTCGATAGTATTGTCGGTACAAAGTTTCTGAATCCAACGGCAAGCCATTGTTTTCCCATTACCGGCTGCTCCTGTCAAGAGTATTCCTCGGCGGATTTTGACGCCGTAGTACTCAATTCCTTTCCGTTTGAGCAAAAACCCTATCGTATTATCAACAATTTCCTTAAGAAGATTTCCCTCAAGGATCGGCGGGAAATGTTCCGTACAAAGTTGATTCATCCTTTGGGTATGTCGAATGTACTTGAAAACCATCCCTGTGGGAACGATGTGAAATTTGGCCTCATAATTCGCCCCATAGGCGATATGGGCGGTAACATACCTTAGCTCAGGGTTGTCCCTGGCCTCATAAAGCACGTATCCGTCTCCAATGGTATGAAATGAATCCTTAGAGGCATGGAGCCTATTGACTTGAATAAAAGGAAGCCCTCCAAGCCCGAATTTCAATACGGCTCTATCACACGTTTGAGAATTCAACATATACTCGTTGTTTACCTTCCAACTACGGAGAATCTTTACATCCTCGGCTCCAAGTGCCTTTTTTATGCGAGGCAAATCCCGGTATATTTCGGTGAATGCACCGAAATCAAAACTTTCTGACATGGCTGCATTTCCTTTAAGTTTAAGGGCATCCCCCATAAAATTTCCAGACACGCGTCCCTTCTTATCCCGATTTGCTACCAGCCAAGGCCCAGCAGGGAAATCAGGTCCAAAACGTAAAGGCCTCTCAATTGGTAGACTCATGCCGACACCGGTTTACCCGAAAATCTGAGTTTCATTTGGAGCCCACCGCGAGCAGGACTCAAAAACCTAGAAAACAGCAAGTCGTGTTTAATGGGATTC
>Ga0180434_10007928_pt1 | contig 11852 bp, 18 predicted proteins | sample SS_ome_7_FD_132453 | JGI IMG/M metagenome (GOLD analysis project Ga0180434, IMG submission 132453) | Hypersaline lake sediment archaeal communities from the Salton Sea, California, USA - SS_1_D_2 metaG | ecosystem: Environmental > Aquatic > Non-marine Saline and Alkaline > Hypersaline >... | reverse complement strand
GTTTTCCGATTCCGGGCTTCCCGAAGTACATGGGTAAAACTGTTACCTGCGAAATGGACATGGTTAAGGCTGTAAGGGAGGCCACTGGCGAAGCCGCTGCGCCTCCGGATTCACATAATGAAATGGATAAAATTTATGCATTGCTTTTAGAGAATCAGAATCAACAGGCGCGGATGCAGATGGAAGCAATGAATCGCCAGAATGAAATGATCATGAACATGATTAAGGAAATGAGAGAGTCATCGAACAGGCCCTCGCCGGAAGGTTCAAATCCAATGGAAGCAGTCAATGCTGCAATGGCGATGACTCAATCCATGTTAAAACTGGCTGCCAATATCAATGAGATGAAGCCAGAGGGGGAAGCGGCTGGCGGTGAATCTGAGATGGCGGGATATGCAGAAATTATAAAGGCCCTGTCCGGAGTCGCTGAAAACATTTTCAGACCGAATCCCCAGGCTCCGATGCCTCCGGGATATCCCCCTCAGATGATGCCCCCGAAGGCGACGCCTCCGGTCATGCATGCGGCCCCTCGTGCTCCGGTCCCTTCGCCCGTTCATTCTGTACAGGGGCCACCTGCGAAGCCTCCGATGTCGAATCCTTCGCCTGTCGGTCCGGGCGGTAAAAGTCCGGAAGAAATTGATCGGATAATTAAGGATAAGATGTCGGAAAATGCATCATCGAATGATAAAATGAACGATGAATTAGACGAGCTTTATTTGCTGGCGGAGCTTGAAAACTGATTAATATTTAACAGTTACACTGTAATATTGACCTGTTGTTATGAATAGACTATATAATTCATATGGTCACTTTATCCGCAACGGTTTTCAGGGAGCCTACAGCGAAAGCGACATTGCTTCGGACAATCGAGATCATGGCTCGTGCTGCTCGTGCATGCACGAGATACCTGCCGATAATTGACTTTGCAACGGAATTGGCCGCGAAAGCCCCCCGTAAGGATTATTTCAAACAGGTACAGAATATCTACAGCGGCTTTTTAAGGGTATGGAAGTATGTCCGTGAGCCAGAGGAAAGAATCACGGCTTCGCCTCGTGCTGTATGGATTATGACATTAGGAAAAGGAAAAACAGGCAAGGGGCGCGGTGACTGCGATGATGCTGCCGTAGCGATAGCTGGGTTATGCATGTGCTGTGGATTCGAGGCTCGTTTTGTGACTTGCAAGCCCGTAAACAGTCCACCTGGAAGTAAGTTACCTTCTCATGTCTTTGTTGAAATAAATGTTCCGGGCCGTGGATGGCTCGCTTTGGATCCTGTAATGGAGCCGCATGAAGATGGCTTTGACAATAACCCGAAAATGGTAATGGCATGGTACTTTGATATGCAAGGTCGATGCGTGGGGAAGCGAGAAATGAGGATACCATGAGTGTAAGACATGACAATATGCGTGTAACCAATCCGAATGCAAGGGGCATGTATGGGTTCGGAAATTATGATCGTGAGGCGGAGCTTGATTTCATTTCCGGCTGCGATTATTCCGGATTCGGCTATGCGGGTATGGGAAGCTTTCTTTCCCAGCTTGAATCGATAGCTGATACAGTTTTCAGCGCAATAAGTAAATTCGGACCGATCATCGCTGCGGCGGCTTCTGTCATTCCTGTAGTCGGCCCCGCGATTTCTGCTGGCGTTGCTGCGGTAACTGCTGCGGCCAAGATGTATCGCAAGTATAAGATGGGAAAGGACGTGGGGGCCTTTGAAGGCACCTATGACGGGATTGGTTCAGTCGGTGGCTGGAAAGAACGTTATGAAGCCGACATGAAAAAGCTGATCATGATGAATCACTACCGGAAAAAACAGGGGAAGAAAATATGGAAAGGCACCTGGGATGAATACCGGGCGCACCAGAAAAAAGAACATGATAAGCTTATGGCCGATGTGAAGAGAAAAGCTTTTCAGAAAAAAGTTAAGCTGGCGAAAGATAATGTTCTATCGGCTGCGAAGGCCGCATTGAATCAGACTACTCCGGAAAAGTTACTTGAAACGTATGCTATTCCCCGTAGGCGTAAATACGGCGAAAGGCGCGGATCTAAGTACTATGAGGCTGGTACTGTCCAGGATGTTTCTTACAAGGGTAAACGTTATCCTTTGAAGCGTGATCGCTATTCAAATCTTTCTTTATGGCGAAAGATTCATAAATCACGGGCTGCGAAACAGATGCGTAAGACTTTTACTGAGCCTGTGATGCCTACTGTCAGCGATGTAAAGAAAAAGGGCTGGGGTCCGGCGTCAAGGGCATACGGTGATATCGTATGGGAAATGATGCATGATTACTGGGACTGGGCCAGGAAACAGTATGCATTGCAGGAAATGAATATGAATCGGCCTCCATACAATTCAATGACGCTTCCTCAGATAGAGGAAATTTATCTGGCGTGGGCGATAAATCGGGATCCTGAAGAGGTATTTCAGGAGTTCGTAAAAGAAGGTGGAAGATTGCAGATTTTATCGCCAGGGCTTTTGATGAGTTTAAGAAGTAAGGGAAAAGGAAAGAAAAAGAAATCTGGCGGTCCACCTGTCATGATGATGTCCAGAAGAAAAAAGGCTCCGCCTAAAAAGAAAAAGAAATCAACCCCCCGCATGGTTAGCTTTTTTTAAGGGAGGCCGATCATGTTTTTAGGTCAAGTTGAAATCACAACCTCGCCGGTATCCGGCGCATATTATCAGGTGCAAACAGGCGATACGCTGTCGGCCATAGCGAAGGCCGCATATGGCGCGGCATCTAAGTATCGCTGGATATTCAATTCCACGTGGAATCAGAATAATTATTTTGCACGATACAGTAAGACTGCTGATCAGCTTCACAAGGTAGGGGATCCCAGGCGATATCCTATCCTCTGGATACCGAATGCCGAAGGCATCGAGCCTTCCGTTGCGCCTCCGATGCAGGATCCAGGGACAATTACCGAGCGAGGCCCCGAAGGGCCTCCGGGGCCGAAGGGAGATCCGGGAAGGCCCCCTTCGGCTTCGGAGATCCGAAACGCTGTGAATCAGTACATGGCTGAAAATCCTGTAGCCGCATCGAGCATTTCACCTGCGGAGCTTGAGGCGGCTATTGCTGCGTACATGGAAAGAAATCCAGTATCGGCGGCTGAATGCAGTCCTGAAATGATTGCTGCGGCTGTAGCAAATTATTTTAAGAATAATCCGCCTCCGGCTGGTGAGCGCGGTCCACGGGGGAAGCGCGGGGCCAGAGGCGAAGCTGGAAGGCCCCCCACTGTCGATGAAGTCCGGGCGGCTGTCGATGCATTCATGGCTGAAAATCCTGTCGCGGCTGCGAGCATACCTATGGAAGATATAGAGGCGGCTGTATCAGCTTATATGGATTCACATCCGATGACATCCGAGGGCGTAAGCCCTGAAATGATACGCGATGCCGTTGCATCATATATCGAGGAACATCCTATCGAACGGGGAACGCCAGGTGAGCGCGGCCCCCAGGGAGTTCCGGGAAGGCCCCCACGGTTGATGAAATCCGAAACGCTGTGAATCAGTACATGGCCGAAAATCCTGTTTCGGCTGCGAGCATATCCCCGGAAGATATGGAGGCGGCTGTATCGGCTTATATGGATTCACATCCGATGACATCCGAGGGCGTAAGCCCTGAAATGATACGCGATGCAGTATCATCCTATATGGATGAACATCCGATGCCTTCGATTACGGATGAAATGTTAAGTAAGGCGGTATCGAGTTATATGCAGACTCATCCCGTAGAGGTAGACATACCTACAGACTTGCTTCCCAGCGGTCGAATGGAAACAGTTGGCCCATTGATTCTATGGGCTTTGGCAATGGCGGTGTAACATGGACAGGGCGTCTGGAAAGCTACTTTTGTTATGGCGTAAATTTGAATTAGAGGGAAGTAACCCTTTATGGCTTGTTGTCATCGAGCAATTCAGAAATTTGCAGTTGAGACAGAAAGCCATAACGGATGCTGGAGGGCCGGATTTGCTTTCAGTCGGCCCCTTGACTCCTATGATGCAGGATTATTCGGGTGCAATGGTCATGATCTCCGATGCGTTCATGGCGGTGCAACGCGATGAATATGGTATCCGGCTGTCGGCGGATGGAAATGATTTCGACATTGTGAAGCCTTCGGGGTCTGAAATGTCCGGGGTGATTCCTGCTCTAATTCTGGCTGGCGTGGTTATTGTTTCCGGTGCATGGACTTATCTCAGTGCTCAGGAAACAAAGCGCAAGGGAATAGAAAAAGAAATCGTAAAGAAAAAACAGGAAATTGCTTCATGGATAGCCAGTAAGCCCGAATTGGCCCCTGCGATAAAGGGATCTGCCGAATGGATTTCTGCTGATCAGTCGGATTCTAATATAAAGCAAATTATCGAGGCGGCTGCGCCTTCTTTCAGTGGTCTTACGACATTCATAGGCTTGGTAGTCGTTTTGTGGGTGCTAGGTCCAATCCTGGGAGGTAGCAGATAATGATTCGTTTGTGGATAGCGATGATCATGGCGGAGCTTGCAAAGCTTGTCATCGGAGCATTGGGCGAAAAAAAGAAATCGAATAATGGGAAGAAAAACAAAGATAGAGACTAAATTCGGCGCGGGTACTTACGCCATATTCAAGGTGAATCAACCGGAGGATTTTTAATACAATGCTTCGGTTTTCAATAGATGAGCCTGTTATTGTCCTTGGTACGCTGGAAAAGATTCATTACATGACTGCCAGTAAGGACATCGAAACGCGATTTCCAAAGGGAAAAGTGGCATTACTTTCAGGAAGTAAGGGTAATAAAATCTATGCAATTCCTAATGTGACAGGTTCATCATCGCGGGATTTCGGAAAGAAAAAAATGAATAAGGCGCATCGTCTTTACAAAAGGTGGGCGCATTATAATGCAACGCTTGAGGTAGATATTAAGAGGCCGAATGCAAAGTTTTGGGATCGTATTGGTAAGGTTATTTCTTTGATTTATGTATCTGATAAATTTGACAAGGATGCAACGCGATACATTCATACATTCAAGGTGCCTACTTATCTTTATGCAGGAAAGAAAACAAAGACAGGCAAGGCATTATATAATGTTTTCATGATAAAGCCTCTGAGGATTACGAGGCGCGGAATAGAGGATGCTCGTAAATGAACAAGGAAATTAAAGACTGGTTTCAGATTGCATCTTTAATTTACGATGCATGGTATTTGGGTGCGGGAAAAGATGAGCCTAATCAGGAATTATACGGGCCGATTTTTTTCTTTACCTTTATACCGTTGCTTTCGGCTTCTGTTTCAGAGGCTTTTGACAGATTGACAGGTGCGAGGTAAGAAAATGCCCGATATATTAGCAATCAATCCTACGAGAAGAAAAAGGCGGACTGCGGGGAAGAAATCAACAAAGCGACGTAAAAAGAAAGCGTCGTCTAGAGGAAAGGAGTACGTCATGAGGTATCGTAGAAGGGCCGTGAGGCCAGTCACGAGGCGGCGTAAGCGCAGGAAGCCAAGACGGAATCCGAGCCGGAGTAGAAGGTATGCGAGAAGTACTACTTCATTCCTGGGCCGTGAGGTCGGGACTGTAGTACGCGATATCGTGCCTATCCTCGGCGGGATGCTGGCGGGTGCATATGTCGCTAAAAGGTTTTCGGATGAGGGACAGGGTGGTTTGTCCGGTGCATGGACATGGAAGTCCTATCTGCTCGCCATCGGCGGCGGCTGGGTAGCCGGAATGATCGCGGGATTAATCACCGGGAAGAAAGCAAAGATGCGCCAGCATGGATTGCTGGGCGGCTGTTTGCTGGCTGCTTACATCGCCATCGTAAAAGAAGGCGGCACGAGAAGCCAGACGCTTTCGTCATGGTTCGCAGGACAGGGCGGCTACGGATCCTATGGTCTGTATCCGGGAAAGCGGGTCATGATGCCCGGAGGCGAGATGTACGAGTACGATGATGCCGGAAATCCTGTTTTAATGTCCGGCATGGGCGAGTCTCTCACTGAACGTGCATTACCGACATACATGCACGGGATCGAGGAAGAAACGCTGGGAAGCATACACGAGGAAACGCTGGGATCCATGGGTGAGTATGATCCTTACGCGGCTGCGTATCTTCCTGGCGGAGTCGCATGGTAAAAACGTAGTTGATCATGCTTTGTGAGGGGAAGCCATAACTGAGGTATATCACGCAATGATGCGGGTACACTCAAAGACATGAGGTAAGAAAATGGATTATGCAAAGGATATTTCCCAGCTCCGAGTAACGGAGGCGTGGCCGTTTTACGACACTGTTGTTATCGATCCTGATCTTCCTGAAAAGGTACAGGATGATGGATTTCAGAGTTATGCGGATCTTGGCGCAAGTGGCCTCGTTTCCTTTTTCGGACAGAAAAGGAAGCGTGCAACCGTCAAGGAAGCGTATAGCAATCTGGAAATCGATGGCATGCTTTCCTTTGGAATGTATGTCTATTCCCTGGGTATCAGCTTCAAAGGCCCGATCACAACGATTCCGGGCGAAGTCGGACCGGCCCAGGATGCTGCCGAAAGCATGATTTTCAATGCGGAGCTTCCGAAACACATGGGCGTCGTGCTCCGGATAAATCAGGATGAAAAGCTCGTGAGCACGCTGGATCTCACTCCGGAAGGTACGGGCTACAGCGGCACAACCGAGTTTAACGCCTTTTCCGGCCTCGGTTCGGCTGCGTCTGTCCAGGGCGGTGCCCCGGTTCTTACGAACAGATGGCACTTTCCGGAGCCTTTGAAGCTTCTCAGAGGCACGATCATCAATCTGGAATTGCAGTTCTCATCGTATGCGCGCCAGCTTCTCAGTGGCATGCGCGGCCCCGGATACTACGATTTCGTAGACTCAAACGGGGATCCTCTTGAGAAGCCGGTTCCGAGAAGGGCGATCATCCGGGCATCTTTCATTGCCAAGCGGGAGGCGATGATAAGGGACGCTTACCAGAGGTAAAACCGCAAGCCCGATGGCGGCCCCGGATCCTTCCGGGGTCGCTTGGAAGGGCTGTCGAAAGCGAGGTCGATATGAACAATGGAACAATACCGGGAGGCCCCGGAGTTTACACCGATGAGATAGGCTCGTACCAGAGGATCCAGTACTACTCCGCTTCTCTCACGCTTCCGGAGGCTGTCGGCGCGGATGTAACGGCGGATATACAGATTACTCAACAGGCTTTTCAGGGGCGGATGATTCTGTGGGATCAAACATCTCCTCTTGAACAGGGCGAATATCCTGCTGTCTTGGTAGGAAATCGGGATGGACTGTTTACGCTTGAGTACAGGACATCATCGAGAAATTATTCAAATCTACCGGCCCTAATTCGTACAGTGGCCGGAGATCCTGTCAATGGTCGGCCGGTTCCCTTCCCGATGCTGCTCACTTTGGAGCCAAAGGAAACAATCGTTATCAAGCTCACAAATCTGATAGACAGGACTAATGTCCCTGCGGCTGCGCGGCGTGTCGATATGACTTTCCTGGGCTGCAATATCTTCATGAAGGCATTGGAGAGTTAGCATGCAGGAATTTGCAAAGGTACTTGATGATGTGCGTGTCTGGCCCATAAGTGATGCAGGTGTCTATGAGCTGGCACGCATCGTTGTACCTGCGAATCCGCCATATATTATCGATCTGATAATGCAGGGTGTCTTTAATGACAATGGCGAAATATCGGATCAAATAGTATGGAATGGAGATGCGCTATGGCAATTAAGGCTTGATACGAAAGATACGCGCGGGGCTGGTGATTACATTGGTCCTGGTATCGCTGATCGAAGTGTGCAGGGAAATCCACTGCCCGGAGGATGGCCGGACAGAAGTGTTATCTCCGATGGCTGGCGATTCCCGATTACATCACACATCATTGTCAATGGATCGGCGATACTGCGTCTGTTTGTTACCATCGGCGAAAATTTTCCTACTTCCTATTCCGTCGGAGGTCGGTTACGTGCTAGGGAATGGCCTTCAAAGGCTTAGAAGTTTTGAGCCTTTAATCGTTCATGAGGCTGGGGAATTAAGCCCCTTGGTCATGGCATTGATCCAGTCGGAAACCGCGAACGTGGATCCGCAACGGGTTAATGAAACTACCGGGGCTACTGGCCTCATGCAATTAATGCCAGTGGTATATCAGGGCTGTGGAATCAATCCGAAGGATCCGCATGAAAATATCCGATGCGGAGTAAAACATTTAAGGACAATTCAATCTACTTTGCATGATGTTTCGCCTGAACGATTTCCACAATCAGGCGAGCTGCCCGAAGGCTTTGCGAGGAAGTGTCTTATCGCTGGCTGGGTCTGGAAGTGGAGCAAACAGGCGGGAATTGCAAAGTACATTAATCTATATTCCGGGAATGACTTTGATGAGCTTATTAATCGCTATGACATCATCCCGGACCGTACGCGCAAGTGGATAAACAAAGTAGATGAAAGGACTGATTACTGGAAAAGTAACATGCAAGCGGATACGGATTATAGGGTATCAGGTACAGGTGGAAACAGTCTTATCCTGATAGCTATGTTTTTCCTGTTTGCTTATTTGCTGGAAAAGAATCCGCATGAATAAAGAAAATCCCAAAGCCTGTTAAGTTGACTTTGGGATTTCCAGCTTCATGCGGGGAAGCATGTTGCATAAAGAATATTATTCGGGGAGCTGGGTTATGTCAAACATTCTAGGCCAGAGGATCCAGGGCGGTATGACTGGCAATCTGCCGCGAGGCGACGGGCGAACAGGTGAGATGTTACTCACGTATAGCCCTCTTACATCGGGCGGTAACAAGCGGGGCCGTATCACTCCGCTTGTATGCCGCCCTGGGGCCTCTGGCTATTCAGATATAATTATTTCACCGGACAAGCCTCCCATACCCTCACCTGGGGTCCGGAGCCTCCCAAGCCCAAAGGGGTCAAGGGGAAAGGATTTCCCCTTGCCACTGAAAGTGAAAAACAGGAAAGGGTTTAAGGGCTGGGAAGAAAGGGATCTGGAAAAGGATTGGGTACGGGTCATTAAGCGGAATGGCCGGTGGGATTGGTTTGTGACGTTTACTTTTTCCGATGACATATCGGAAAAGTATGCTCACAAGCTGTTTCAGCGATGGCTCGGAAGATTGAAGTCATCCCTGATACAGCGCAAAATGGGGAAAAAAGCCGGTTTAAGGTGGATCGTATCTACTGAGTACACTCATAGCAGATTGATACATTTGCATGCGTTACTACGAGCTGATGGGCTTCATTGCTGTAGTCGGCAACGCTGGAGTGAGAGATGGAAACAGCTCAGTCGTGTATGCGGTAGAGTACGGATCGATCCTGCGCGAAACAGGGCCGCCAGTTACTTATGCAAGTATGTCTCCAAAGGGGGCGTAATTGGCTATGGCGGCGGTTTCAGAATTGCGGGGTAGGATGTGTATGTGCATTCTATCTTTGATGCCAGGGACTATTTCCCCGCTTGTACGTCAACCATAGAGGGCTGTTGCGTGAGTTCACAAAACGGATATTGGCGTACAATGACCAACCGAAGGGGCAGTGAGGAAGTGATAGTTCGTCGTATTGCCTTAGAGTAGTACGGTTCCATGCACCTCATCGCTGGCCGAGGCGTAACAGCTCGTGAGCATGTTTTTTTTAACATGAGCAAAGGAAAGGGCATAGGACGCCCTCCTTCCTTGTTGGGCGTCCTATGCCCGATTACATATACAGATATACTGAAAAGTAGCCGGCACCGAAATCAGCCGGCGATATTGACATGGGTTACAGTTTTAGTAAAATATTTATAGACAATTCCATTCTCCCCGAAGGTTAATTGTCCGGACCGCCCTGTACTGTAGATGTTCCTAGCGCATCGCCTGTACAAGGGCGGTCTTTTTTATTGACTTCTATTTGGATCCAATTAATATCTAAAGATAGAAAGGGGAAGCAATGCCTATCAAAAAAAAGCAGCTAAAACAGGTAAATTTCAGAATCCCGATAGAGTTTTATCGGGACGTACAGGCTCATATCGATGGCGTAAATGTCGTATCGATTCAGCATTTGTGCAGAGTGCTTCTCAATACATGGTTACAGCAAAGACGCATGAATGAGCCTGATAAGAAAGGAAAGAAAAAATGAATCAGAGTGCAGAGGAAAAAACGCTGGAAGCCCTTTATGACGATCTCGATGAATTGGAAGCCATGATCGTGCGGTCTGAAGAGGAAATCTCCTTGTATATTTCAGAAATGGATCTTGAAAAATTGAAGGATGCGTATAATTCGCTGGCCGAATTAAAGATAGATGCCGAAATGATCAAAGAACAGATTGAAGATTTGGAAGCGGATTTAGGAGATTGATTATTCATGCGTGTTTTAGTGGCATGTGAGTTTTCCGGAATTGTAAGGGACGCCTTCCGTGCGAGGGGTCACGATGCGTGGTCATGCGATTTGCTTGAAACGGATACGGAAGATAAGCGTTTTCACATGATTCGTGATGTGAGAAGCGTGGTTTATTCGGGTTCCGTTTTCGAGTGGGATTTGATGATAGCACATCCCCCTTGCACTTACTTGACTGTTTCACAAGCGTGGACATTTGCGAGGCCGGATAGATTTCCCAAGAGAGATTTGAAAAGAAGGCGTGCGATAGCATTCTGTGAGGGCCTATGGAATGCCCCGATAAAAAAGATATGTATAGAAAATCCAGTGGGTTTTCTTTCCACAATGTCGAGATTAGGAAAGCCTTCGCAGATTATTCAACCTTGGCAATTCGGCCATGATGCATCGAAGCGAACGTGTTTATGGCTGAAAAATCTCCCTTTGTTGAAACCTACGGAGATAATTGAAAAGGCAAGGTATGCCAATCAAACGCCATCGGGCCAGAACAAGTTACCGCCTTCGGAGCTTAGGTGGAAAGATAGATCCGTAAGTTATTCTGGAATAGCGAAGGCGATGGCGGAACAATGGGGATGATGAGAATGAATAAAAGGGCGATGCTCGGACAGGAGGCTAGTCATGATTAAGAGGCCGAAGCTTTGGAGGGCGGTGCGTTATACAGGATGTCTAAAACAATATCAGGGGTATGTGGGTAAAATTGTTGCCATTATAGGGCCGTGCCCCGTAAGGGATAATTGTCTTATTAAGGTGAGATTCCCAAGCGGCGATATTATTGTAGCAGGGGCTTATCGCTTTGAGGAGATATTATGAGACAGGTAAAAATCAAAGGCATGAGATTTGAGGATGATCTTAAAGAATCTATTAGGATCCTGCGTGGGAATGTCCCTGTCTCTGGCTTTTATTACGGATGCTTTTCTGGAGGCAAAGATTCCGTGGCAGTCAAGGAATTATGTAGAATGGCTCGTGTACCTGTATTCTGGCATTACAATATAACTACGATTGATCCTCCGGAGCTTGTCCATTTTATTAAAAAATTCCATCCGGATGTAAAGATGCTTCGGCCCAGGTATGGTAACTTTTTTTCTTATGCCTTGAAAAAGGGATTCCCTACGAGGCGAAATCGTTGGTGCTGTGAGAAGTATAAAGAAGGTAACAATCCGAAGGGGGTTACTCTGGTAACTGGAATCAGGGGCCAGGAATCGCCTCGCCGTGCGGCGGATTGGAGTCTGATTACTTTTAATAAGAAAACAAAAGAGGAACAAATCAATCCGTTGTTCAAGTGGGATTCAGAGGATCTCTGGAATTTTATTCGGGATAGAAATATACCCTATTGCAGTCTTTATGATGAGGGGTTCAAGAGACTTGGCTGTGTCGGATGCCCGATGGCCGGTCTGAATCGGATCCGTGAGTTCGAGCGATGGCCTAAATTTGAATTGAAGTGGAAGCGATTGTTCGAGGGTATATGGAATCGTAGAACAGGCACTTTGCAATGGGATGGCCGTCAATGGTTCGGAAACAAGTTTTTTAGGTG
>Ga0180434_10007927_pt1 | contig 11852 bp, 9 predicted proteins | sample SS_ome_7_FD_132453 | JGI IMG/M metagenome (GOLD analysis project Ga0180434, IMG submission 132453) | Hypersaline lake sediment archaeal communities from the Salton Sea, California, USA - SS_1_D_2 metaG | ecosystem: Environmental > Aquatic > Non-marine Saline and Alkaline > Hypersaline > Sediment... | reverse complement strand
TGGGAAGATCGGGGAGCTGCTCGACTTCCTGAAGCACAGGGGCATGTTCGACGACTCGGTCTTCCTGGTCATGGGAGATCACGGCGAAGGTCTGGGCGAGCATCGTGACCTGGTCGGACACATGCACTATCTGAACAAGCTGTACACCCATGTGCCCCTGCTCCTGGCCGGCAAGGGCGTCAAGCAGCGGGGCCACCTCAGAAAGGAGCTCGTCTCCAACCTGCACGTGGCACCCACCCTGCTCAGCCTGGCGGGCATTTCACCGCCCGAGACCATGCAAGGAACGAGTCTGCTAAAGCCCGTGGAAAACAAACCGCTCCTGCTTGAAACCTACGCGCCCCAGGCCTACTGCGACGGATTTTCCCTGATCGACTATCCGAACCAGATCATCTATTACCCGGACCGGTCCGAGAAGCGATACGAAACGTTCAACCTGTCCGAAGATCGGCTGGGCTGCCGTGACCTGTTCGACGCCATCAAGGGGGCGAGGCAGAAACAGAAGGCCGTGGCCCGCATCACCGGGATCGCCGACGACATCCGCAGGGCGAACCGGGATCGAACCCGCGGTCCGCTGACGGAAGAACAGCAAAAAATCCTGGAATCCCTGGGGTACCTGTAACATGAATCGCATCCATGCGCCGAAAGGCACCAAAGACCTGTTTCACCCGGACATCGCCAAATGGCAGTTCCTGGAGGAGAAGATCCACGCGTACTACACCCGTTTCCTCTACAGGGAAATTCGCACGCCCATCTTCGAACACAGCGAACTGTTCATCAAGGGAACGGGGAGTGAAACCGAGGTGGTTCAGAAGGAGATGTACACGTTCAAGGACAAGGCCCTTCGGAGCATCACCCTGCGCCCGGAGAACACACCCCCCGTGGTCCGCGCCGCCCTGGAACACAACCTGTTTCACGAGATGTTTCCGTTGCGTTTCTACTACATCGGTCCCATGTTCAGATACGACAAGCCGCAGAAAGGCCGGTACCGCCAGTTTCACCAGTTCGGGGCGGAGGTTTTCGGCGATCCCAGTCCGGAAGTGGACGCCGAGGTCATCTACTCCGCCCGCGGGTTTCTCGAGGAAATCAAAGTTCCCGGCATCGAGCTCCATGTCAACTCGGTGGGGTGCCGAACCTGCCGTCCCCCCTATTTGGCGTTGCTGCAGGACGCGGCCAGTGCCGCAGCCGGATCGTTGTGCGATGACTGCAAACGCAAGATCGACACCAACCCGCTGCGCATATTCGACTGCAAGGTGCCCGAATGCGGCGAGGCATCCTCCGGGTTCCCGACCATCACCGATCATCTCTGTGCCGAATGCCACGACCATTTCGCCACCGTCCGCGGTTGTCTCGACACCCTGGGTGTGGGATATGCCGTCAATCCCAGGCTGGTCAGAGGCCTGGATTACTACACCAAGACCGCCTTCGAAATCACCTCGACCCAACTCGGGGCCCAGGATTCCCTCCTGGGCGGCGGCCGCTACAACAACCTCATCCAGGAGCTGGGAGGCCCCGACATCCCGGGCGTGGGATTCGCCGCTGGCATGGAACGTATCGTGCTGCATCTCGAAGCACTGCCCGGCAGAGAGGCCAAATCCATCTTGATCGCCTACCAGACAGCGGACCACCGATTGGAGGCCATGCGCCTGGCCGCGGCGCTGTGGGATCGCGGGGTCGCCGCCTACGTCGAATACAACGCCAACAACATGAAGAAGCAGTTCCGCCAGGGCAACCGGATCGGGGCGGCCTTCACCTTCATCCTGGGAGAGGACGAGATCAAGACCGGCACGGTATCGATCAAGGACATGGAAGCCCACGAACAGACGAAGATAAAAAGAGAGGCACTCGATCAATGGCTGAAACAGAACCTTTGAGGCGGCGCGAATACTGTGGCCTGGTCCGTGAGGAGGAGGCCGGAAAATCGATCACCGTGTACGGGTGGGTACACAACAAAAGGGAGCTGGGCGCAATTACCTTCATCGATCTGCGCGACCGCGAGGGATTGCTGCAGGTGGTCGTCGAAGAGTCCTTCCCCGATCGGAACCGGGTGAAGAAGATCGGCCGCGAGGACGTCCTGGCGGTCCGCGGGGAGCTGGTGCGCCGCTCCAATCCCAATCCCGATCTGCCCACCGGCGCCGTGGAGTTGATCGCCGCGGACATCCAGGTCCTGAATGAATCCGAGGTGCCGCCCTTCCTGCCGGATCACCGCGGGTCGGTTTCCGAGGAACTGCGCTTCAAATACCGGTATCTGGATCTGCGCAGCGCCGAGATGCAGAGGAACCTGCGCATCCGCAGCGCGGTCAACCTCAAGGTCCGCAACCACCTGACCCGACACGGATTTCTGGACATCGAAACCCCCATGCTCACACGGGCCACACCGGAAGGGGCCCGGGATTATCTGGTCCCGTCACGGGTGTACCGCGGCCGCATGTTCGCCCTGCCCCAGTCCCCCCAGCTCTTCAAGCAGCTCCTCATGGTATCCGGATTCGAGCGCTACTTCCAGATCACCCGGTGCTTCCGGGACGAGGACCTGCGGGCCGACCGCCAGCCCGAATTCACCCAGATCGATATCGAAATGAGCTTCGCCGAGCCCGAGGAACTGCTCGACATCGTGAACGGACTGGCCCGGGACATCTTTTCCACACCCGAGGAGACCATCGCCCTCCCCTTTCCGGTCATGTCCTACAGCCAGGCCATGGATCGCTACGGCACGGACGCCCCGGACCTGAGAATCCCCTTCACCATCCAGGATTTCACCGCGCAGAGCGACATCCTGGGTTCCAGCCTGCTCAAGGACATCGTCGCCGGCGGCGGCCGAATCAGGGGACTCGTCCTGCCGAACGCCGCAACCTACTCGCGCAAGGTGCTCGACACACTCAACGACACGCTCCGTGAGTGGGGCGGGAAGGGTGTCATCTGGATGAAGCACGGCGAACAGGGATTCAAATCCTCGCTGAAGATCGAGGCGGAGAGGATGGCGGCCTTCTTTTCCAGTGAGAAGATCCCGGTCGAGAACATCGTCTTTCTCATGGGCGGGTCGGACCGCGACATCACCCCTCTGCTGGGACGCCTGAGGATCCACCTGGGCCGGGATCACCAGCGGCGGGAGGCGCGGGAGTTTTTATGGGTCACCGATTTTCCCCTCTTCTTCTTCAACGAGGAAGAAAACCGTCTCGATTCCAACCATCATCCCTTCACCGCGCCCAGGCCGGAGGACGTCGAGAAGCTGGACACCGATCCCCTGGCGGTCCGCTCCCTGGCCTATGACCTGGTGCTCAACGGGGTGGAGATCGGCGGCGGCAGCCGGCGCATCCACCACGTGGACCTGCAGCGGCGTATTTTCCGTCTGCTGGGACTGGGGGATGGGGAGATAGAAGAGAAGTTCGGGTTCTTTCTGGAGGCGCTCCGCTACGGTGCACCGCCCCATCTGGGCATCGCCCTCGGACTGGACCGTATCGTCATGTTGCTCACCGGGGAGGCTTCGATCCGCGACGTGATCCCCTTTCCCAAAACCACCTCTTCCCTCTGTCTGCTGACGGGATCTCCCGCCACCGTGCCGGACGCGCAGCTCAGAGAGCTGGGAATCAAGTTCGAAACCAGGGAAAAAGAGTAGCCCCTTCGCTCAGGCGGGTTGCTTCTGCAGCCAGCGGTTGAACAGCCACATCCCCACCGCGGACAGGAAACCGATACCCATCAGAATCACCCAGCCCAGGGAATTCCAGAAGGGATCGAGTTGCAGCAGCCCGTTGTCCAGCTTGGTGGCGTTGTGACACATCACCTCGTTGAAAATCGCCGCACCGCCCCAGCCGCTGACCAGGGCGCCGATGGCCACGGGAAGATTGGCGTACCCCAGAAAGAGGCCCTCCTGACCCTTGGGTGCCAGGGCCCCGATGTACTCGTACATCCGCGCGGCGGTAAAGAGTTCTCCAAATGCGATGAGCCCCACGGTCATGATCCCCATCAGGGAACCGAAAGGCAGCGCGAACTGAACGAACCAGACACCGATATCGATTTGCAGCCTCAACTGAGAGGTCAGGATGGGGATCAGGTTCACCAGCATGGACACGCCAACCACCAGGGTTCCCACGATGATCGACCGCACCGGCTTCATCTTGCCGAAGAGCTTCGTGATCAGAAGCTGAAAGAACACGATGACGAAGGGGTTGGCCGTGGTGTAGATATCGACGGCCGGATCGGTTTCCATGACCCTTTTCCAGTACAGCGGCACCACGTTGTACACCTGGTTGTAGAGAAACCAGAACCCGGACATCACCAGCAGAAAGAGGGAAAACCGGGGATTCTTTAATACCAGAACCATGTTGAGAAGGATCTGTCCCACCGACTTTCGTTCGCTCTCCTTCTTGCGGGCGGCCTTCCTGTGGTCGTCGGGGTCCCGATAGAGAAAGAGAACCACGAAGAACGAAAGAATGCAGAAGCCGGTGGCCACGGCGAAGATATAGCTGAGATCGAACTGTCGGCGCATGATCCAGCTGATGAACCGGCCCAGCAAGGAACCGATGTTGATCGTCATGTAGAAGATGGCGAAGGCGATGGTGGCGCGGGATCCCGCGGTTTTCTGCACCGTTCCCGACACACAGGGTTTGATCACCGATCCGCCGAAGCCGATCAGTATAATGCCGGCCACGATCGGCAGGATGATGTTCCACCCGGCGGTCATCTCACTCCCGATGACCGGATTCAGCACGGCGCCGCCGAACCACACGGGTACGCCGTTGAGGAAGTATCCGGCGGCCATCAAGACGAATGCCACGAGCAGCGATCTTCGGAATCCGACCTGATCGGCGATGGTGCCGGACAGGATAGGAAGGAAATAGACCAGAAACCAGAGCACGCTGCTGGACAGCATGCTGGGCCAGTACTCGCCCAGTCCGAGTTGCCCGAGATAGATCACCAGGAAACTGGCGACCGCGTAATAGGCGGACCGCTCGAACAGTTCGGTCAGGTTGGCGGTCCAAAAACTACGGGGGAAGTGCCGCGACGTTTCCACCGCCGGGGCGTTCGTTTTTTCCGTCATGAGAACTCCTTGTCGATCCGCCGAGCCGAGACACCCGCGGAACAAATTCTATCTATACCACCGGGCTTTTTTTTTTTCAAGGGTGCCGGGCGCACCACCGGCGACAGGCCAGCGCATTCCCCGGAAGGGCGCGGATTTTCTCTCCGAAGTATGATACAATGGGGCCTTAACCATGGCCAGGCCAAGCAAAAGGACATTTCCACCCTCCTTCTGGGTCGCCAGCGGAATCACGCTGTGCGAGCGAACGGCGTTCTACGCCGTGGCATCATTCTCGGTCGTCTACCTGCACGAGAACCTGGGCATGGGACCTGCGCTCGCCACCCTTTTAAACGGTGCGCTGCTCTGGGGGCTCGCCCTCCTTCTGCCGCTGTTTCGGCCCGCCGAGTTTCATCCCTGGCACCTGCGCCGGTTTCTGGGCCTGGCCCTCGCCGCCACCACCGCCGGTTACCTCATCCTCGGGTATGTTCGGCAGATCTGGAACGGCCTGTTCGGGCTGGAACGTGGCATCGAGATGGAGTACACCCTGCCGGTGGTTCTCGGCATACTCCTCATCGCACTGGGCCGCTCGTTTGTCCAGCCCACCGTCGCCGCGACCATGACCCGCATGGTGCCGGACAGACCGGCCGGCGCCATGGGAATCCTTTTTCTGGTAACCATCCTGGCCTCCCTCGCCGGGCGCGTCGTTTCCCTGGCCGTCAGAACCGGGGGGCTCTCCCTGTTCCGGGGATCCGACGGGTCACCGGCCGTCACCATCGCACCGGGAATACCCGCGTTGTTCAGTCCGGTGGCGGCAATCTTTTCGCTTCTGGCCCTGGTCCTGGTGCTGCTGTTCCTCAGGATCCCACGCCGGATCCCAGGCACGGGAACGCCGCCGACCCGGTCCTCCCGGTTCCTGCCACTGGAAAAAGCAAGGGAACTGGCCTCGGTGTTCGGGCATCCCGGATTCCTTCTGTTCGTGATGACCACCTCCCTGTTCTGGTTTCTCCATTGCCAGATTTTCAACCTGGTGCCGCTCTACCTGCGCTTCTTTCATCCCCGGGCTCCGGTTGAGCTCTACACCCTGCTCAATCCGCTCTTCATCATGACCTTTCAAATCGCGGTGTCCAAGTCGGTCAAACGCCACGGCGGTCTCCAGGCCATGTCCCGCGCCCTCATGCTCACGGCCCTGGGCATCGGTCTCAACCTGCTGCTGCTGGCGTTCCATGCGGATCTGTTCGCCAGGCCGTCGTTCTGGGGCATCGGGATACCGGTAGCCGGGCTCGGGATCCTGGGATTCCTGGCCGCACTGGCCATCGGGGAGATGATGATGTCAGGAAGCATGGGCGACACCCTCTCGCGTTTCGCCCCCCGTGGACGGGAGGCCCTGTTCAGCCGGTACGCCAACCTCCCCGTCGCCCTGGGCACCATTCTCGGGGCTCCGCTGGGCGGCGCCCTCTTTTACCGTTTCATGTGGCTGCCGCGGCAGAAAGGAGACGCCCCCCGCATCCTCTTCGTCTGGCTGGCGTTCCTGTTGCTGGCGATGGTCACCCTGATCGGCCTCCATTTCCTCTCGCGGTTCCAGAAACGGGCACCGCGATACCCGGCGGGTCCGGGCACCCCGATCGATTGGATGAAAGAGAGCAGCTCTCACGAAACCGTCAACCCATCGGAGACCCATGACCGACAAAGCATCCGCCGGTGAGACCGGCCACCGCCCGTATGTCTCAGCCGCCAGCCTGATCCCGGACTTCAACTTCAAGACCGTTCTGGCGGGTATCGCTCTGGGCGGCGTATTCGGCAGCGCCAACGCCTACTCGGATGTTGGTAGTATTCACAGTAAAGATGGTCATCAGTCTCGCACAATTCGTGAAGGCAACGACCGCCAAGGACCATCCGGTCCAGATACGCCCCGCATACCGTCATCTCTTGTTGTGAGTCGATTTTGCTGTAATGCAGAAAAGGGCATAGGGTTTCGAGGTGCCTGTCCAGGCTATCTCCTGCTCCCATATCCGCGATGATCTCCCGCACGAGATTGGAGTCCAGCTTGGCCTCCCCGATGTACCGGACATAGTCGACTTTTCCCAGCTTAAGCTCTTCAATCAATTTGCGGTGCTTCGAATGCAGAAGCGCCATGACGCTACACCGTTTTGTGTGGCTGTTTCGCTTTAGCGCGGTACTCAATTCCACAAGGGCTTCGCGCTCCCGGATGGATATCCGGATGAATGAAACCACGATGATCTTGGGTTCCCACTCAACGGCCTTGTCGAGGCACTGGATCGGGCTTGCAACCCATTCCTCCTCCGACGGCGAATCAGCAATACCCTCGGATGTATCGCACATCAAAAATTTTAGCTTTCGGCCCCCCATTCTCCACACCAATTGGTTTGATCTTCTTTTTCATCACATCATTTTCCCCTTGGTGTCCGCCCCAACATTCGTCGGCCGTCCCCTCCGATCTTAAGGAGGCTGACGATCACCACGATGAACTCCAGTCGACCAAGGAACATGGCTATCGTTTCGGACCACAAGGCGGCATCCGGCATCTGTGATGAGGTGACACCAACTGAAAGCCCAACTGTTCCGATGGCGGAAGCAAATTCAAAGAGGGAGTCGACAAGATTGAAACCGCACGCGCAAAGGATCATGACGCCGAGAACATAGGTCGCCAGATACAAGAAGATAAAGATCATCACCTGGCGAATCCTGGCGTCATCCACAAAAACACGTCTGTTTCCCTCCCAAAGGGGACGTTCCAATACCGCAGCCCGGGGAATGAGGTATCGTTTGATTTCCCACCAGAACATCTTCCACAATAGATAGACTCGAAACTGCTTGATCCCGCCGGCCGTGGAACACGTTCCCCCGCCAATCAGCATCAGAATGATCAACAGAAATAAACCGAAGGCGTTCCAGTTGCCGTAACTAACGGTTGAAAAGCCCGTGGTAGTCATGGCCGTCACTGTCTCGAAGACAGCAACCCGGATTGATCTTCCGAGCTGCGGGTAGAGGGTCCTACTCGTCAGGAGGAACATGGCCACCGCTGATAAGGGAAAAAACACAACCAACAGGCGCACCTCGCCGTTTCGCGCCACCATGCGTAGCCTGCCGCGCCACAGCAACCATGCGGTGACGAAGCTCAAGTTGCCAAGAAGCATCAGCGGCAGGGTTACGGCCTCGATAGCGGTCGAATTCCAGTATCCGATACTCTCCGCTCGTGTGGAGAATCCGCCCGTGGAGACAGCGGCAAAGGAATGGTTGACCGCGTCGAAACCCGACATGCCAGCTATCCGATACGCAATGGTTCCAGCGAGGGCGTAGCAAACATAGATGATCAAAACCAACCGAGCCGACTGTCTAACATGTGGCACGAGTTGGTCGCTTCGGCCCTCCGCGCTCGAGATGCCAACCCCCACGGGCCCGACAATGGCCGACATCATAATGATGGCTAACCCTGCTCCGCCAGCCAATTGGATGATGCTGCGCCAAATCAGAATCATCTTGTCGGCGCTGGTCACGTCCACGACCGAAAGCCCCGTGGTGGTCCATCCGCTGACCGATTCAAATAGCGCCCTGGAATACGGGAGTCCCAACACGGCCGTGAATGGCCATGCGGAAAAGAGGATGACAACGATCCAGCTCAACAGAACAATGATGCCGCCCTCCTGAACCGTGAGCGTGATGTCGTGTGGGGAACGATACGCCTTCCACAAGGTGAACCCCAGGACGAAAAGACAGACCGCGGGCAGGCCAAAGGCCCATGCCTTATCGGCCTCTTCGGGATGCGATATGAGAGTTAGAAGAGGCGTCAACATCACTGCGCTGGACAGAAGCAGGATCATTCCGACTGAGGAAATGATCGCGGCATAGCGCTGTTTGAGATATTCTTTCTCTCGCACGGCCCGGCCCCTCTAAATCCGTTCGCCGGTGAACGCCTTGAGCACCGGGCCATGGTTTTCAGGAAGTGTGATCAGAACGACACGGTCGCCTGCCAGCAGATCATTGGCTCCACGAGGAACAATCGGCCTGTTGTCGCGGATCACGACGGCCACCAAGGCGTTTTCAGGCAGATCGATATCCTTTAGGAGCTTCCCGATGACCGGGGAATCGTCATTGAGTACGATTTCCGTAACATTCACTCGGCCTTCGCCAACAGGCAACAAGTTGGTGATCTGTTCCAGGGACGCTCGTTGCTCGATCAGACTCCCTACGATACGGGTGGTGGAAAATCCAGAGACCCCCAGCTTTTCAAACACCTCGGCATTGTCCGGATCGTTTGCCAAGGCCACGGCCCTGGGAACACCGAATTTGAGGGAGGCCAATTGACAGATAACTAAATTATCCTGGTCGTTTGGAGTGATGGCGAGTATGGCGTCGGCACCCATTGCTCCGGCTTCCATGAGAATCCCGTCATCACTGCCGTCTCCGCATATCACCGTGGCGGAAAGTTGGCGGGCCAATTGGACGCATTCTTCCTGGTTCCGGTTGATGATGACGACCTGATAACCCCGTGACGCAAAATTCCGGGAAAGAAAATAGAGCGTTTTGCCACCTCCGACGATGAGCACTTTCATGATTGTGCTCCTTCCCGTTCAGTGGTTACATTGGCAACGGCCCGCAGGAACATCTCAGCAGCCACCGAAGTCGGGCATATGGTGTCAATGCCCAATTGCGCGTAGACTTCCTCTCTCTTAGGGTCAAAAACCCTGGCCAGCACATGGGGAACACTGAAGATTCCCCGCGCCACCTGGGCCACCATCAAATTGACATTATCCTCGTGTGTGGTAGCGATCAGAACATCCGCCTTGTTAATCTTGGCGTCCTTGAGCACAGCCATTTGAGTGGCATCCCCGTGAACTCGAAAGCCGCTGAAATCGGGCGACAGGTCATTGAAGGTAGGCTCATCCCTATCGATCACTACCACCGAATTGCCGGCGCGGCTAAGGTGGTTGGCCAGATGAGAGCCCAGCCGGCCGCACCCCACGATCACTATGTAGCGGTCATTCTTCATGCGAGCTCTCTTCGGCCTTGTCATCCTCGGAATCCGTGGCCTTTTTGTCCGACCCAAGATCGATCTTGCCAAATTTGTTCCAGGAGGTGGTCCGCTCCAGGTTCGCCCGAGCCGGTTTGAAAGTTGGGTTGATATCCAAGGCCGCCCGATAGAATTTCTGGGCCTCCAACCAATCGCCCTTGATCTCAAGCAATGCCCCAAGAAGGTTGTATGCATCCGGCTGAGCCGGGTCCGCCGCTATGGCCTTTCGTGCCGTTTCACGGGCGGTCGAGAATCCACGGTCCGAAATGTGTCTCTTGGTAAGCTCGATCAAGGAGAAGTAATCGACGGCGTTCTCCTCATTCAGCGCCTCACGTTGCAGCACTTGGTTGGCCAAATCTCGAATCTCAACGGGGCTGAAAGGTTTCTGAATGAAGTCCACCGCGCCGAGTTTCATGGCCTCCACTGCGGATTCAATCGTCCCGTGGGCGGTAATGATGATCACCCGAATCTTGGGCCAGTCGTCCTTGATTTGCCGAAGGACCTCCATCCCGTCTATCCCAGGCATCTTCAAATCCAGAAAAACCAGGCCGAACGAAGTTTCGTGAAGTTTCCGAAGCGCTTCCTCGCCATTCACAGCCGTCTGGACCGGGATCTCCAGAGGCTCCAATGACTGCGACATGGTCAGACGGATGTTCTTCTCATCGTCAACGACCAGAATTGGTTTCTTTTCCATGTGTTCCTCCTATTGGGCCACCGGAAGGGTGAATGTGAAAGTGCTTCCCTGACCGGCGGTCGATTCCACCCAAATCGCGCCGCCATGGGCGCGAACGATCTCCTTGCAAATGGCCAGGCCCAAACCCGTACCACCCGCTTCCTGCCCCTTCACCTGGACGAATTTTTGGAATATTTTGGATTGATACTCAGGTGGAATCCCCGGCCCATCATCGCGCACGGAGAGGTGAACGTGGGGTCCGATACGGTGAGCCGAAAGACCGATGTGGCCGCCCTTGCTTACGTATCGCAGTGCATTGGAAATCAGGTTGGTCAACACCCATGTGATTTTGCTGGCATCGGCGCGAACCTTGGGCACGTCGCCGGTGAGTTCCGATGTCAATGAAACCTCCTTCATATCCGTTTGACCTTTGAAAACCGCTTCAACATGGTCAAACAAGGTTGAGAGCGGAACGCTCTCGAACTCCAGGTCGATCCTGCCCGCCTCGATTTTTGAGAGATCGAGCAGATCATTAACAAGCGCCTTCATGCGGTGGACTTCCTCATGCGCAGCCTGGAGTAAGTCTTTGTCCTTTTCGGCGAGCCCCTGGGCGGCGTGTTCCAGGAGAAGATCGACGCTCATTCCCAGACTGGTTAGAGGTGTACGAAGTTCATGAGAGGCGGCCATGACGAATTCACTCTTGAGCCGCTCCACTTCCTTGAGTCGGGTTACATCCCTAAGCAGGAGCACGATGCCGGAAAGGTTCCGGTCCCTTCCCCGGATGGTCGTTACGGAAAACAGGTAATGCCTGGCCCCGGCTCCCTGCGGAAGGACGATAATGCGTTGCTCATCGGGTAGATTGGGCTGCGCCCCCGTCTCGACGGTCTTGCGGATGAGTTCGCAGACCTGGGGTTTCGGCAGAATGTCCGCGCACTGCAACGTGGCGCTTTCAGTGAACTCCAAATCCAATAACCGACGCGCGGCGGGGTTGATGCCGGTCACTTTGAGTTTGGTGTCGAAAACCACCAAGCCATCCTCGATGCTCGAAAGGATCGCCTCGCCCTTGTTCTTCTCGGAGATAATTTGCTCGATATTCATCTCGTGATAACGGCCAAGCTGCTGGGCCATCCGGTTGAACT
>Ga0180434_10007926_pt1 | contig 11853 bp, 5 predicted proteins | sample SS_ome_7_FD_132453 | JGI IMG/M metagenome (GOLD analysis project Ga0180434, IMG submission 132453) | Hypersaline lake sediment archaeal communities from the Salton Sea, California, USA - SS_1_D_2 metaG | ecosystem: Environmental > Aquatic > Non-marine Saline and Alkaline > Hypersaline > Sediment... | reverse complement strand
TGTGGTTCTTTGCCAATTTCTCCTACCAGCGGCTCGAATTGATAGCCCCCCCGGGATTTCCTTACGGGAGCGCCGAAGACATCGAGTACATCATAAAAAGAAACAGTTACTTCCCCTATGTCAAACTCAGTTTCCAGCCAACTCAATCCGACAGGTTCACGGCATCCTACAACTATTCGAGTATCGTGACCCCCGAAGAAGGGGCCGATGCATTCAAAATCGTGGATACGCTGTGGAGGAGGGAGCGGTACACCCATGTCTTTCATGCCCAGTGGACGCATTTTTTCAGCCAATCCCTGTTCATGAATCTCAAGGCGGCCTACAGCCATGCTGACCACAACCTCAAGCCTAACACCACCGATGTCCTGTGGATCGATTTTGCGACAGGGGCTTGGTCGGGTGGGGTTAGCTTTAACCAGCTTTTTCACTATCCCCGCCTGCAGATAAACCTGGATGCCACATATTTCGTTGACAATATGGCTGGCTCTCACGAGTTCAAGTTCGGCGGAGAAATCACCTCGGTCAATGGCAGAGAAACAGATGAGATTTTTCCCAACGAATACGGCTATTACTTCGGCTACAAATTCTTCGGTCTTCCGTATTTCGGCATTTTTTCGGAATCGATCGAGCAGAAGTGGAGTATGCGCAACTACTTTGCCTTCATTCAAGATTCCTGGTCTGTATCGGATAGGCTGGTCTTCAATTTGGGATTACGGCTTTCCCACCAACGAGGGACCGTCCCTAAACAGAACGAAGACGCTGTAGACAGGGAGTTTTTAGGTATTCCTTTTTCCCAGGCCGTTACCGAAGCCTTTACGCCCATTAAATGGACCACGCTTTCACCGCGATTAGGAGTCGTCTATGACATCACCGGCGACGGAAAGACACTGTTTAAAGCGAGTTTCTCCCGCTATACACAGGCCAATATCTTCGTAAACTTCATGTTCACCAACCCCAACAAGCCTTTCAGCTATATACAACTTCTCTTCCCTGATGGAAGTCCCATTCCCGGAGCCTACATCAGCGTCAGCTTTCCTCAGGCGGCCACAGTCGGCTATAAGAGCTACGATGCCGAAGCCCCCTATTTGGATGAGCTGATTATCGGCGTTGAACGAGAATTCCTGCCCAACTGGTCAATAGGGGCTCGTTATATCAAAAAATGGGACCGGAACTTGATCGACGATATCGACGCCAATTCCCTGGATGCCGATGCCTTGATGGATGAGGGCGAGCTGGTCTGGACAAACTGGCAGGAAGTGACGTTCACGGATCCGTATGACGGGAGCCAGAAGATTGTTTACAACCAGCTTAACACTTTTCTCCAGCCCGATCTCTATCTCGTCAATCCGCCTGATGCCAACAGGGATTATGACGGCATCGAGGTCAAGCTCAATAAGCGCTATGCGAATGGGTGGATGATTTTTGCTTCATATGTCTGGTCGAATTCGAGGGGTCTTATCGGGACGGATTTCTCAGCTTCCCAACCCACCAACATGGCCACACTCTGGGACAATCCGAACAGGCACATCAATGCCATCGGGCGATTTCCTCTGGAAAGGCGCCATCAGTTCCAGCTTTACGGATTTGTGGAAGCGCCGTTGGGGATCAATTTGGGCGGAACATTCAGATTGGCCTCCGGGCAAAGATACACACGGGTCTTCAACACAGTCAACACGGGAGTTGTCCTCAATCAGGCCTCGGAAACGATCCGGATGGAAGAGAAAGGTGCCCGGGGTTATCCCACGCTGTGGACGCTCGATCTCAGAGCGGAAAAGGCTTTCAGTCTGGGCGGGACGGCTGTTTTCAAGATATTTGTCGATGGGTTCAACATCCTCAACAACAATGCTGTTATTTCGGCACAGACAGAATTTGGCAATGCCGTCATTCCGTTCAAACAGGCGTTGATGCTTCAGGATCCTCGAATATTCCGTCTAGGAGCTAAAATCGAATTCTGAGTGCCTTTGGAAATAGGAGCTCATATAGGAAATAAAGAGAGAACAACACTATGATGGAAGGAGGCGCTGAGGCGTCTCCTTTTGAAGCCAATTTCCTGGCTAAATCCAGGGCATTTGACATTGAGTTTATTGGAATATCAACGGCTGTTTTGTGAGTTATGTTTATATTTTCAGATACATCGAGGAGGAAAAATGATTCGATCCAAGACACTGCTATTAGTCGTTTTAACAGCATACATATTCGTTTGGCCGCTTAACGGATTTTCTGACGAAGATTCAACACTAACACCGGATGAGATGTATAACCGCTACCTGGATACAGCCTTGTCGGGCAAAGTCATGACGCTCATCAAGGGCGGAATCATGATGAAGGCCAATTGGATGGCGGATGGGCATAGTTTTTGGTATGCCGAAGGAGCGCCCGAGAATACGGTCATTTACAAATTTGATCCCGAGAAAAGATCAAAAAAATCGCTTTTTGAGACGGCCCGGATGAGAAAAGAACTCGCAGAAAAATTGGGGGAGGATCCGCCGTATCAGGGACTTCCTTTTTCCCAATTTGAGCTTATAGACGGTGAACAAAGAGTCAAGTTTGTGGTGGGCGAGAAAGAATTCATCTGTGATCTCAACACATACGCGCTTGAAGAAATCCCTCCCCTTTCCGCTGAGGAAAAGGAAAAGAAAAAAAGGATGGCGCCGAAGTCCTTCAAGTTTATCCTGGGCAATATGATACAAGAATTGCTCTCTCCCAATAAGAACTGGTTTGCCGGAATCAAGGATAACAATCTCTACCTTCGCTCCACCGCAGACGACAGCATCACCATACTGACCGACGACGGATTTGAAAATTACGGCTGGGATATGTGGAATGCTTCGCCGGCCTGGTCGCCTGATAGCACAAAACTGGCTATCACCAAAGTCGATGCAAGAAAAATGGACTCCATGCCGCTCGTCAACTGGCTTGATGATAATGAAAAAGTCATCCAGCAGCCATGGTCCAGAGCCGGACGGCCCCTGTGGGATTCGGAGTTCTACGTCGTGAACACCGTCAGCAAGGAACGTACACGTATCCATACCGGTGATTTAACCGACAAATTCATCTCGATTGTGTGCTGGCTCCCTGATGGGAGCGAGATCATCTTCTTCCGCATAGACCGGGAATTTAAAAAATTGGACCTTATGGCGGCCGATCCGACAACTGGAGAGACACGCCTCATCCTGACAGAAACACAAGAAACACAGCTCAATTACAATGCCTTCGGAAAGATGCCTCTCCCGCTCTTGGAGAACGGGAACAAATTCATCTGGCAGTCAGAGAGAGACGGATGGAATCACCTCTATCTCTATGACATCCAGGGTAACCTGCTTCAGAAGCTGACCGAGGGGACACATCCCGTTGTCGAGATAAAAGAGGTGGATACGACAAACGGCTGGGTCTATTACTTAGCGCTCGGCGAAAACGATTATCCCTACGCCAAAAACCTATACCGCGTGAAACTCGATGGAAAAGGACTGAAAAAGCTCACAACGGGAAAAGGAGAAAGTCTTGTTCATCTTTCACCTTCGAAAAAATACTTCATCGATTCCCATTCGACGGTATCGAGCATCCCTCAGACCGACCTGAGAAAAGCGGATGGATCTCTGATCCAAACCATAAGCACAGCTAACATAGATGTCCTCAAAGACCACCTGCATTGGAGTCCTCCGGAGGAATTCAAGGTCAAAGCCGCAGATGGGACAACCGACCTCTATGGCGTGATCTTCAAGCCTTATAATTTTGATCCAAACAAGACATACCCTGTTGTCGATTACATCTATAACGGCCCCCACTCGACTTTTTTCCCTCTCAGTATGCCCGGTGTAGCAGCCAATCCGGAGGCGGCATTGTGCCATCTTGGCTTTGTCACCTTGCTTTTCGAAGGCCGCGGTACTGCCGGTCGAGGAAAAGCATTTCAGGATGTCACCTACGGCAAAATGGGCCAGGCGGAGATCGAAGATCATGTGGCTGTCATCAAACAACTGGCGAAAAATCACCCCTTCATGGATTTGGACCGTGTGGGCATCTATGGCATCTCCTATGGAGGTTATTTAACGCTTCGGGCCATGCTCCTCAAGCCCGATTTTTTCAAAGTAGGTGTGGCCAGCGCGCCTCTTGCCGATTTGGGCCACGCCATGGCCTATACAGAGCATTATATGGGGCTGCCTCAGAACAACAAAAAAGGCTATGAGGAGGGATCCTGTCTTCCTCTAGCTGGAAACCTTAAGGGCAATCTTCTCATGATCCATGCCACAAAGGATGTGAACGCTCCCTTCTCGGGCACGATAAAGATGGCCGAGGCATTTATCAAGGCCGGTAAGCGGTTCGACATGATGATTCTTCCCGATCAACCTCATGTTCCCTTCGGCGACAAAGGCAAATACTGGCTGCACCTGAAACACCGCTACTTCCAGGAGCACTTGCTTGGCGTAAACAATGTGGTTTCATTGTGGGAAGAGATAAAAATCGAGGGAAAGAACGAATTTCTAGCGGAATTTGCAGGCGACTACGAAGCTCAGGGTTTCCCCGTACCCGTAAAATTCAAGGATGCCGATACTTTGACCCTCAATGTTCCCGGGCAGGGTGAATTCGAGCTGGTCCATGAGAAGGACACCACTTTTTCAATCAAGGATTCCCCCATTCCAGGACTGCGTGTGGTTTTCACCAAAGATGAGTCAGGAGAGGTGATAGAATTGCGACTCGTCCAGCCCAACGGTGACGAGACAGTGATGAAAAGGAAGCGCTAAACCGCTTCGGATACTTTTTTCCAGCTTAAAATAAATGGTGCCAGGCACCTTTTTTTTACATGGGGAGAAAAGGTGCCTGGCACCTTTTTTATTCGGACTTTTTCTTGTGCTGCTCGAACCAGGCGATGATGTGGAGCATCTTGGAAAGGTGCTGGCTTGGGCGTGAAAAAATGCCGTGGCTGGCGCCGGGATACCTGACGAGAACAGCCTCTTTCCCTTGAAGCTTTAAGGCCATATAATACTGCTCGGATTCAGACATCGGACACCGCCAGTCCTCTTCGCCGGTGATGATGATGGTCGGAGTCGTAACATTGCCCACAACGGACAGAAGTGACCGTTTTTCATAGTGATCAGGAATATTCCAGGGATAGTCCGGAAACCAGTATTTCACGCCCATTGGGGCCATATCCGCAGTCAAGACCCAGCTGTACCAGTTGATTACCGGATAAAGGGAAGCCGCCGCCCTGAATCGTTGAGAACGGCCGATCATCCAGCAGGTCAGAACCCCGCCTCCGCTCCCGCCCGTCACATACACATGATCTTCGTCGATGTAACCCTTGGCAATAACGGCATCGACACTCGAGTTCAAGTCATAAAAATCATCACCGGGATAGGCATGATGAATGAGGTTGCCGAATTTTTCACCATAACTTGTGCTTCCTCTGGGATTGGTGTAGAGCACCACATATCCTGCACCCGCCAGCAGTTGCTTTTCGATGCTGAAGCGGTTCCCATAATTGGCGAAGGGGCCGCCGTGTATTTCCAAAATTAAGGGGTATTTTTTCGAAGGATCGAAATCCGGAGGCTTCATGATCCAGCCGTGGATTTTCCGGCCGTCCTTCGAGGATTCATACCAGATTTCCTCCACAGAGGCCAATTTTTTATGCCCAAAGACGTCTGTGTTGACTGAGGTAATAATTTTTATGGCAGGATTGGCCACGTTGGCCACGGCCAAATCGCTGGGGTGATCGGGACGAGTGAGGGTGTAGACAAAATTCCCGTTGGCGGCCACTGAATAGGAGCCACCTCCGTAGGCCATGCGGCCCTCACCCAGGTCATCGGCCAGCTTGTTCACTTTACTGTCCAGAGTGATATAGGCCAGTTTTGTGTTGCCTTTGTCAGCGTAAGTAAGGAACAGCCCTTTGCCGTCATTTGCCCACTGCAGCTGCCCAACTGTCCTGTCAAGAGCCTTGGTCAAGGACCTTGCATTCGATCCATCCCGGTTCATGATATAGAGCTGTGTGACCTGGTATCCCTGATAGCGATCATCAAACCCCACATAAGCGATGTGTTTTCCATCCGGTGATATTTTAGGAGAATTGTCCGGTCCATTGCGTTTTGTGAGCGCTGACATTTTTCCGTCGGCAACCGAAAATTCATAGATCTCGGAGTCTGTCATCTCGAGTTCCCAGTCGTCCTGCCGATTGGCTGAGAGCAGAATAGATTTGCTGTCTGGGGCCCATTCCAAGCTCCCGCCGAACATAGGGAAGGGATGGTGAAAGTTTCCCTGTGACAACTGCCGGGGAGTGCCGCCCTCGGCCGGCATCACGAAGAGATGCATGTAGCCCATGCTGACCTGATACCCCATGCCGTCAAAACGGTAGATGGCTTTGTCGATGATTTTCGGCTGCGGAGCCCACTTCGCCCCGGGAGGAGCGGGAGGAGTCTGGGCTATGGACCGGGGCATGGCCGGAACAGGGGCGGAAAAGGCAATCCACTTGCCATCGGGTGACAATGATACCCCAGTAGGCCCGAACAAGAGGTTGGTCAGGACCACAGTCTGGCCCGTGTCCATCCAGCGCTTGAATATTTGCGGTTTTTTGCCTTCTCTGTCGGAAACATAGATGATAGTCCGCCCGTCAGGAGACCAACGGGGCGAACTGTCGTGGTAGAGGCCGCTGGTCAACGGTCTGTTTCCGGTCCCGTCAAAACGTATAATCCACAGGTTGGAGTAGAACATATCTGTCATGATGTCGATAAAATTGCGTACGTAGACGATGGATTTTCCATCAGGGGAAAGCTGCGGATCAGAAACCCATTCGAAATTGAAGTAGTCCTCGGATGTAAACCCATCCTTTAACGGCTGCGAGACTCCGGGTAGAGACAAAACAAAAATAAAGATAAAACATGTGATCAGCACTCTGAAATCATTTTTTTTCATTTAAACCTCCTCATAAAATTTTTGTGTCGCTTGCATCTATTTGCCCTTATTATTTTTATGCTGGTCGAACCAGGCTATAATGTGCTGCACCTTGGTGAGGTGCTGGCTGGGCCGATTTCTTATGCCGTGGCTGGCATTCGGGAAATGGACCAGTACCGTCTCGATATCCTGCAATTTCAAAGCCATGTAATACTGTTCCGACTCCACGATGGGGCAACGCCAATCTTCTTCACCGCACATGACCATGGTCGGAGTTTTGACATTTCCAGCCAACGAGATGGGCGATCGCTTCATGTAGTGTTCGGCATGATCCCACGGCATTCCGGGCGCCTCCCATTTGACGGCCATGAAAGCGATGTCAGAGGTCAGTGCTGTGCTGTACCAGTTGACAACCGGATAAAGTGTGGCCGCAGCTCGGAACCGATTTGTTTGGCCGATAGTCCAACAGGTGAGTATCCCGCCGCCGCTGCCGCCGGTGATGAACAGGTTGTCCTTATCGATATAGTCTTTCTCCAGCATGGCATCCACACCGGACATCAGGTCATAGTAGTCATTTCCCGGATAATCGTGATGGATCAGGTTGGCAAATTCATAGCCATAACCGGTGCTGCCCCGGGGATTGGTGTAGAGGACCACATACCCGGCAGACGCCAGAAGCTGTTTTTCAATGCTGAAATATTCACCGTAGGAGGCCCAGGGACCGCCATGGATCTCGAGGATTAGAGGATATTTGTTGGCCGCATCAAAGTGAGGGGGCTTCATGATCCAGCCTTGGATTTTTCTCCCGTCAAAGGAGGATTCGTACCAGATGGGCTCCACAGTCGCGAGTGTCTTGTGTCCGAAAATGTCCTTATTCACGGAAGTGACCAGGCGGGTTTTCGGATTTTTTGCCAAAAGCACAGCAATGTCGCTGGCATGGCCGGGTTCGGAGTAAGTAAAGGCCAGGTTCCCGTTTTTCGAAACAGCATAGGCTCCCGAACCTCCATAGGCCACTCTGCCATCCCCCAAAGTATCGGTTAGCTCTGTGACATTGCCATCCAGAGTAATATGGCCCAATCGTGTCCTGCCTGTGTCGTCATAAATGAAGTAGAGCCCTTTTCCGTCACCTGCCCATTTGATGCGGCTGACGCTCCGATCAAAATCTTTAGTGATGCATTTCGGATTGCTGCCATTTCTATCCATGATGTAAAGACGGGTTGTCTGATACTCCATGTATTGTTCATCATAGCCTGTGTAAGCGATGTGTTTGCCATCCGGAGAGATTTCAGCGATATTGTCTGGACCATGCCGTTTGGTGAGGGCTTTCATTTTGCCATCAGCCACAGAAAATTCATATATTTCGGTGTCCATCATCTCCAAATCGGATTCACCTCTCCGGTTGGCGGATAAGAGAATATATCGGCTGTCAGGAGTCCAAACGATGCCGCTTCCGAACATGGGCATGGGATGATTATAATCACCGTTGGACAGCTGCCTTGGCGTCCCTCCCTCAGATGGCACAACAAACAGGTGCATGTGAGCCATACTGATCTTGTAGCCGATGCCGTCAAAACGATAGACAATTTTATCTATAATCTTCGGTGATGGGGCCCATTTGGCACCAGGCGGAGCGGGAGGCATCTGAGCAATCGTCCGCGGCAAAGCAAGAACGGGCGCAGAGAAGGCGATCCATAGCGAATCCGGAGACCAAGTTATGCGGGAAGGAGGAAAAAGCAGATTCGTCAAAACGACCGTCTCGCCCGTATCCATCCAACGCTTATAGATTTGCGGTTTTTTGTTTTTGTCCGAAATATAGATGATCTGTTGACCGTCAGGGGACCATCTTGGGGAATTGTCATGAAAAAGTCCGCCTGTGAGCGGACGGTTATCGGTCCCGTCAAAATTGATAATCCACAAATTGGAATAAAACTGATCAGTTGTAGCATCCATGAAATTCCTGACATAGATGATCTTTGAGCCATCGGGTGATATCTGCGGATCCGACACCCATTCGAAGTCAAAATAATCATGGGCCGTATAAATCTTCGAAAGATCTTGGGCCATCGAGAAGCTAATGGAAAAAACGATAAGGGAACAGAAGATTATGTGATTTTTGAATGGCAACCCTCTCATAGTGCACCTCCCTCCCAATAAAGCTTGCAGAGTTAAGCTTATTAGAGTCTAAATTTTATAAATCTAGAGTTTCGATGTAAAGATATTTTCAGGCAGCATCAAACTTATACTCTTAAACAAGCAAAAAGTTTCATTTTATTTTGATTGTCATCAGATTTGATACCTTTTTCACGAGTTGTCAAGCCCGTGAACCACGAATAGAGCTGATTTGTGGATAACCGTGAAATGACGAGTTATCTTCGATCCAATGATGAAGCCGGATAAACTCCAAAGGAGAGAATTCCGTATCTTGTATTGATCACCCATACAGCCTGTGATATATATGCAGAGACAAAATTGTCGACGAAAATCGACATTGCCGGGGAAACGGCATCATGACGATGTCATACGGAATCCAGCTTTAATAAGTGCGGCGTTAATGTTTACACAATTATCTTTATGCTCTATGATAGTATCAATCTGAATCAAAAGGATAAGCAAAAATCTATTTTCCAAAAAGGAGTAATTATGAAAAAAGCCATACATATCGGTCTCGCTCTCTGTGTTGTATTTGTCTTGATCCCAGGAATATTTCATGGGCAAGAAAATATAACTGCGCCGGAAGAGACTGTCGAAGGGCCGTCTGATCCAGCTGAACTCGAAGCTTTCGTGGACGGAGTCATGTTTGCTCACATGGAGGCCAACCACATCGCCGGGGCAACCTTTTCCTATGTCAAAGACGGAGACATATTCTTTGCCAAAGGATACGGGTATGCGGATGTGGAAAAGAGAAGGCCGGTCAAGGCCGAAGAAACGATGTTCCGGCCGGGATCGGTTTCTAAGCTCTTCACCTGGACGGCTGTCATGCAGCTTTATGAACAGGGAAAGCTTGACCTGGATGCTGACGTCAACACCTATCTCAAAGATTTCAAGATTCCCGACAAATTTGGAAAACCGATAACCCTCAAACATCTGATGACCCACACACCGGGATTCGAAGAGATGATCAGCGATATGGCCGTTATGGAAGCTAAAGACCTCTGGCCCTTGAAAAAATATGTCTCGACAAATATACCGGCCAGAGTTCTTCCCCCGGGACAACTTACTGCCTATTCAAATTATGGGACAGCCTTAGCAGGCTATATTGTACAAGTCGTCTCAGGTATGTCTTTTGAAGAGTATATCGAAAAAAACATCTTTGAGCCGCTCGGCATGAATATCAGCACTTTCAGGCAACCCTTACCCCCACACCTGGAAGACAATATGTCAACCGGATACACTTTCAAAAAAGGTGTTTTCAATGCCGAAATATTCGAACTCATTAACGGAATGGCTCCGGCAGGCGCTTTAAGTTCCTGCGCGACGGACATGGCCAATTTCATGATCGCCCATCTTCAGTGCGGACAATTCGGCGAAAACAGAATTCTGGAAGAAGAGACGGCCAAGCTCATGCAGTCGCTTCTCTTCACCAATCATCCAAAAGTCAGCGGGAATGCCTATGGTTTCTGGGAGGTCTATGCGAACGATCTGCGGACGATCGGGCACGGCGGGGATACCATATGGTTCCACACTCTTCTTGTCTTGATTCCCGAGAAGAATGAGGGATTTTTTGTTTCATACAACAGTGTTGGAGGCGGAGGATCGCCACGAATGGACCTGACTTATGCCCTCATTGACCGCTATTTTCCAGCCGAAATGTCCGAACCGAAAGCAACCTCTGATTCACAGGAACGTATCCAGCAATGCATAGGCAATTACCGACCTACTCGAGTGATCCACACAACCTGGGCGAAGCTCATGGCGTTGATGATGAACTATAAGGTAACGACCACAAAAGAAGGAAATCTTTTCGCAGCCAATAAACAATGGATCGAAGTGGAACCCTATGTCTTCGAAGAGATAAGCGGTAGAGATAAAATTGTTTTTAAAGCCAACGAAAAGGGAAAAATCACAACCATGCTGCTCGATTCAGTACCCTACTTCGCCTTCGTCAAGGTGCCATGGTACCAAACTCCTGGTTTCTCGTATATTTTATTGGCCATATGTGGGATTCTGTTTTTGTCGTCGCTGCGGTGGCCTTTGAGCGCCATCCTTAGAAAACTATGCAAGTGCAAAACTGAAGCGGTTCAACCTCCCAAGACTGCTCGATGGATCGCAGGCACGATGAGCGTATTGTACCTGATTTTTGTCGCTGGGCTCTTTATGTCAATTCAGGATGAGATGGCGCTCATGTTCGGCATTCCCCTTCAGGTAAAAATCCTCCTTGCCTTACCTCTGTTGTGTGCCCTGCTCACCCTGTTCGCCATCTTCTTCATGATCATCGTTTGGGGGAAAAAGTATTGGACATGGTGCGCTAGACTTCACTATACGCTTGTTGTGCTGGCTTCACTCGCGACTCTCTGGTTCCTCAATTACTGGAATTTGCTTGGATACAAGTTCTGATGCCGCATTTCTTAAAACAGCCTTTTCAGGGCCAAAATCGTGCGTTTAAGATCAGAATTCGGCATTAAAAAAGGATTAACTTATTTAATTTCAACACTATGGACAAGCCAAACTACAAAAAAGCAAAAAGAGGAGGGAAAATGAAAAAATTGTTGATTTTGGTGTTGGTGTTGGGAGTTGTGCCTCTGGCCTTCCAGGGACAAGATGCGACCCCAGAGATGCAGGAAACACATGGCAAGTCTGCCGAAGCGGAGGTCGCGAAACTGGAGGCCTTTATCGACGGGATCATGTACGCCCACATGAAGGCCAATCACATTGCCGGGGCAACTTTTTCAATGGTCAAGGACGATGAAATCATTTTTAAGAAGGGATACGGTTATGCCGACGTTGAAAAGAAGAAACCGGTTTCCCCCGAGACGA
>Ga0180434_10007925_pt1 | contig 11855 bp, 14 predicted proteins | sample SS_ome_7_FD_132453 | JGI IMG/M metagenome (GOLD analysis project Ga0180434, IMG submission 132453) | Hypersaline lake sediment archaeal communities from the Salton Sea, California, USA - SS_1_D_2 metaG | ecosystem: Environmental > Aquatic > Non-marine Saline and Alkaline > Hypersaline >... | reverse complement strand
GACGAATCGGTGTAATGGCGATAACCTGAATGACTCCTGGTCCTCAATAGACTTCGCATCAGTCTTCAACTGTTTAATACCCAGAAATTCCTGGCCATCATAATATTTCAATGACCAGAAAAAGCCCGCTATTGCGAGTATGGCCAGCAGGTTTGCAACCCACCAGCTTAAGCCTTGCCACTGCCACAGGTAATCTGATGCTTTGGCAAACGTCAGCCACAAGGGAATCAAAACAAGAAGCAGGGCAATGAGGTTATATGCCAGGCGATAGGCCGGCATAAAAGACGGCCTATGCTTAACGATAAATGACTTTACGGCTAATGAAGCAAGCAGCGAATGTAATAAAAAATAAAGCAGCCAGCTGACAACGATCATCATCAAATGACCGCAATCTACGGCCATGTCAACGCGCCTTGTTCATCAGGTTGTTTATTCGCTTTACATAGAAACGGGTTTCACCGGGAGCAAAACCCTCCACCTGCTGCCACTGCTTGACATCACCATGTTTTTTGGAGGCTTTCTTGTAAGCTCTTAACATGGTGCCCAGTCCGGCATTATAGGAAGCAAATGAAAACGACAGCCGCTCCCTGGTTGAAATACTTTTTTTCCTTTTCCATTTTCGATAAAGCATGCGGTCATAGAAAATCCCGGCCGCTATGTTCCAGCGAGGCTCATCCGTTGCAGGGATATGGGGATTTTTACTCAGGATCTCTTCATAGGTTGCAGGCATGATTTGCATAATGCCTTTGGCACCTACAGGACTTTTGGCTTTGGGGTTCAGGTTGGATTCAGCAATTCCCTGGGCTTTGAACCAGTGCCAGTCAACATGCGGACCAAAGTAATGCTTGGCATATTTTTTAAAATACACATCATACTCTTTCGTCCAGTGCTTATGCTTAACGTGCTTGTCAGTTTCCAGCACATAAGCATACAAGGCCGTTGGCAGGAAAAATGCCAACAAAAAAAGCCAGGGGATTCTGCTTGGCTGCATCTTCGAACCAGATCTGATCAGTTCAGACCAAGGCCGATGACCAGTCCCATCGCGGTACCAATACCAATAAAGATCCCCATCATCATCAGGCCAACAGCCACATTACCTTCAGCGAGTTTGTCTGGAATACTAAAAGTCACTATATGGCCAAACACACGGCATCCCATCCACATAAAGAACAACGTCATCACGCCGCCAATAAAAGCATAAAGGAAATTAAGAACAATCGGATCTAGCAAATCAGTCATATAGCCACCTTGGGAGAATTTATATTTTTCTTGTAATGGTTAAATCATACTCAAAACGCAAGAGCCTGTTAACTTTATTTCATACCCCGGTGCTCTTTGATTTTTTCATAGGCCTGCTTGATTTCATGGGTTTTCTGAGAGGCCACTTTCATCATTTCTTCCGGCAACCCCTTGGCAACCAGCTTGTCAGGGTGATGCTGACTCATTAGGCGACGATAGGCCTTTTTCACCTCTCGATCGGGAGTATTACTGTTTACACTCAAGATGGCATACGCATCTTCAACCATCATGGCAGCAGAAGTCGCTGTCCCTCCTTGTTGCTGGTAGTGTCGTTCAGCTCGGATGCGCTGTTCAAGTTGACGGTAGATAAATTCAGGAAAACCAAGACGCTGACAGATATGTTTCAGCAACGATTTTTCCGCGGCATCCAGTTTGCCATCGGCATAAGCTGCCTGTAACTGAATCTCGACGAACATCTGCATCAACGTTTGACGACGGTGACATTCAAATTTGAATTGATCAAGAACATCATCCAGCGGAAAATCTGTCTGCTTGCCCTCTCCGAATAAACGCTTGGCCGTTTTGATCATTTCATCATCAAGCCCCATCTCCCTCATGACAACTTCAGCGAGTCGAATTTCATCGGGAGTAACGCGCCCGTCAGCCTTGGCAACAGCTCCCATCACACTGAAAGTAGCAGTAAAGAATGCCATCTGCACACGTTGCTGCTCGCCCGGGTCTAATGCTTCATCCCCGGGTAAACCTTTCAGACCTTTGTCGAAATTGTGTCCCAGCGCTGCACCAAGGATAGCGCCAAGCGGTCCTCCAAGCATGAAGCCAAATGCTCCACCAACCAATTTTCCCCACCAGCTCATTGATTACCTCTTAATATTAAAATCATTCTTATTTGCCATGCAGATAGTCTTCATCCCTGAATGATATCACCCAGTGAGGCTTATAACTGACCAGCAAGGTCATGAACCAGCCATTGAGCACTGCCTCGGGGAAAAACATCAATGGAAAATATGTCAGATAGGTATCCCACAACGTGGCGAATGTTGCCAGTCCAGTCATGCTCAACAACAGGCTGGACAAAAAGCTCGATATCAGCACAGCCATGCCGCCAGACAAAAAGGCATTTAAATAGATGTAGATAAAGAAATGCCTTGGAAACCAGTGACGAATCAGCACCAGGGCAATCTGCGAAAAGGTTACCGGGATCAATACGACGCTGGTGATATTAACCAACAGGCCGGTCCATGAAGTTACACCCGCAATACTTAAACCCAGCAATACCAGAGTCCCACCAAGAACTGCCAGTGACCACCCAAACATCAGGGTTAATGTAGTGAGAAACAGCAGATGAAACTCAATGCCTTCATGCACTGGCGCTCTTATCATCCACATGACTAAAAGGAAAACACAGGCACCCAGAAAGACATTGAGATGCTCTTTATCAGCAACCAGCTTCCAGGGTGCTATTTTCAGTGCCAATAACACGCCAAAAACAGAAACAGCAGAACATATCCATAACAATATTCCTGAAAAATAGCTGCCTTCTACTTCCATTGGTTGATATCCCGTGTTGTGTTGAAAATAACCTCTAAAGCAATCCTATCCCTTGGTAACAGCGAGGTTTTATATCGTTGGTATCTTAAAATAATTAATATTTACCTATGGTAATAAATTTTTTTTTAATTTATTGTAAAGTCATTCGGCATGTTGCCGATAGTTTTAATGAGACCAGACTGGAAACCCAACTTAGCAATAACCAGGAGGCTTCAGATGACAAATGTATATGACATGGTTTCAGGCGAGTTCATCGAAGATGAATCAGTGCCGATGCAGGAAGTTGAATCTTCTTCAGACGACTTCAACTTCTACCATCAATCAGCACTGCAGCTTCAACTTGTTGAGCAGCAGCCCTCTTCAACAACCATTAGCCTGCCTGCAGACCTCGCGTTGCAGACATTTCTGATGAGCAAATAGCATATTCTCTATCAAGCTCATGTTCGGTAGCTTTTAAACCGGGCTGCCTAAGGTGCTTTACTCACCCAAAAAACAGCCTGCTTATCGATAACAAGGCTTTCTTTGTGTAAAAAAGCGCCTAGACAAGGCCCCCGTAAACACTCACCTGTCTGTGTATCAAACAACGCACCATGCAGGGAACACTGGATAAACTCGTTCTCAATATCAAGGAACTGATCCGGCTTCCACTCCATTGGTGCGCCGGTATGAGGACATGAATTTCTAAAGGCTGTGAGCTTCCCGTTTTTCTTCACCAGTACAAGACGTGCTTTTTCGATATCCGGAAAAACAAAACCCCGCGTACCCGGGTCTTCAATTTCATCGAGTTTACACAGGTAGAGCCTGCCCTCAGTCATACTTCCCTTAACTGGCCTATACCATCAAATCCCTGCAAACCACATTTGAATCCGGCAACCTTACAGGCATGCACTAGCACCTGCTCTACAGCCAAACCATTTAACACGGCATCAATGATCCCCGCATTGAATGCATCGCCCGCTCCCAGAGTGTCAACCACTGTTTCGGGCTTCCAGGCCGGCTGCTGATACAACTTTCCATCCCTGTCCATAGCCCACCCTCCGGCTTTACCCCAGGCGCAGTACAAGGCTGATGCAACACCATCTGCACGCAGATCCTCAAAAAAGTCTTTTACTCCCTTATGGGTCTGGTGCAGATAATCACGTGAAAAGACGAGAACCTCGGGCAAGGCAAACAGTTCTTCGATACCCTCTCGAGGCTTTTCGATTTCAAGTGAAAAATGATGAAAGCCATTATCCTGTAAATAGCGCATCATCTTTTTAAGTTCAGCGACATTACGGCCCTCGAAATGAATCCAGTCAAACTCATCAATATCGATGTTCTTAAACGTTTCACTGCGATATTCCGGCAAATCACGGAAATGAACAATACTTCTACTGCCATTTTCCGTGTTCAGCATAATGTATGAAACCGGCAGACTTGCACGCTCAATCACTTCGGCATTGTCGATATCAACAGGTTCTGAAAGTAACTGCTGCCTGACAAAATCACTGGCGGCATCATCGGCCAATGTCCCCGCCCATGAACACTGATGTCCAAGCCGGTTTAACACGGTTAGCGTATTGGCAGCATTGCCTCCAAGAGATTGTCTCTGCCCGGTGGCACGTACTTCAGAGTCTTCTGCTGGATAGCCTGAAACATGATTTACGATATCCAGCGTGGCGACACCAACGCCTAATACCTTCATGCCTCAGTTCCTGATAATCTGGCCAGACTGCATTTCCTGGCTTTGCTCAACCGGCTTGCTTTCCTGGACCTCGGGTTCAGTCTTGCGGATGACAGGTTCTTGCCGGGCGGAAACATCACGGGACAGGTAAGCAAAAAGCTCGCCCTTGCCCATTGCAAATGAAGCCGCTTCCATTAATAAAACACCGAGCACCAGGCCGATAACCAGCAACATGGCTTTTTGTTTGCCTCCAAATACAGAAGCCGAATCGATATCCAGCACGGGCACCGACTGATGCAACTCCTCTTGCTTCATATTTTCAGCAAGCATTTCCGCTACGGTCTCGGCATTTTGCTTTTCGAGTTCTTTTTCTGCTCTTTCGATTTCTGCGGCATTTTGCTCCAGCTGCCTGCGAAGTTCATCAATCTCGGTATGAGCATCTTCCAGCTCATCTTCCAAAAGCTGACAGGTCTGTTGCGAAGACTGCAATTCTGACTGGCGATCGGCCAGCGAGCTCTTCAGAACATCATGCTCCTGGCGCAACACCTCAACTTCAAGCACACTCTGACTATCGACACTGCTGGATACCTGCTCGGATTGTTGATCAAGCTGATCCTGTAAATCCTGCAACTCTTTACGCGACTTTTCGCGCAAGGTTTCAAGTTCTTGTTTGAGTGATTCAAAGGTTTCAGGATCAATGGCATCCTCTTCACCAGCCAGGCGCTCCTCGTAGGACTGCACCATGGCCTGTAAACCGGCTGCCTGATTGGCAGCTTCATCACGTGCGCGCTCCATTTCGCGTAAATCAACACGCAGGTTGCTTACCCTGTCCATCAGCACAGAAGATTCGCCATCGCGTTTAGAACGCTTCAGCAGTCGCTCGGAAAGATCCTCATTATCAGCCTCCAGGCGCTCACTCTTGTCACGCAGATTTCGTAACTGATTCTGAGCGATAGCAAGATCACGCTGCAAAGTTGCAATCTCTGCCTGCTGTTCTGCGTCTGCAATTTTTGCGATATCAATCACGGGAAGTCACTCGAAGCTATAAATCACTACTGACAGGAATAACTCAGCCAGCGTCTCCGCCCAGCTCGGCTATCCTGCCTTTAAGCTCGGAGATCTCCAGCTGCAACTCGCTGTTTTCCTGATTGACAAGGGACAGCTCGTTACGGATGTTTTCAACGTCATTACGCATTTCATCCCGGTCCTGTGTGATGCTGGCATTTAATGCCTCTAGCTGGCTGACCTGGTTAAGAGCCTGTTGTGTTTTTGCTTCCAGTTCAGCCGCGTCAGATTCCCCGCCCTCTTCCTGGTTTTCCAGCAACTCTTCGTACTCGGTTTCTATCTGGTCCTTTTCCAGCTGTAAAACCGTCAACTGCTCTTTGAGCTTGGCAATATCAGCATCTCTGATCTGAAGATGTTTTTTGTTTTCTGAAGACAGCGCATCATATTGTTTTTTTAACTTGTCATAACCATCTTCTTCACTTTCAAGCTGACCGGTCAGACTGATGACTTCGCGTTCCAGGCTTTCGATTTCCTTTTTCAATGCTGCAACATCACCGGAATCTGCATCACCTGAAGCAGAAGCAGCCGATGCCCGGGCTGCTTCAAGCTGCTCTTGCAATTTGACAATCGTGTCTTCCTGCTCAGCGACCTGCTGCTGCAAATCAGCAATCAGTTTCTCATCAGCCTCAGTGGAGACTGCAACAGGAGCAGCTGATTCAACGACAGGGTTTTCAGCAGGGGCCTGTTCAGCCGTTTCCTGAACATCATCAACTTCCGTCCCAGTCTCGTCATGTGGCACATTATCGTAACCACCATCGAGCGTACTGACATGGAAACCACGTTCCAGAAAAAGAAAACCGGAAGCAATACCACGTCGCCCGGACTGGCTGACAATGACATAATGATGCTCATCTGAAAGACTCGGAATCTGGAATCGCAGGGTTTGATAAGGCATGTTGATAGCACCGGGCAAGTGTCCCTTCTCAAATGCCTCAGGCGAACGCACGTCCAGCCACTTGCCGCCTTCTTCTACTATCGCACAGCCTTCTTCGTAGTTAACGGTTTCAGAAAGCGGATGCTGGATCAGCTCGATGAAATCCTCTTTACCCAACTTCAGTACAATGCCGTCGGTCAGCATCTGAACGCTGGAGCTACGCAGAGTGTCAGACAACAGGGCATCTTCACCAAATGAGGCACCCGGTGACAGTCGTGCAACTTCTGTCTGCTCCTGCTGAGCTTCATTCCATTTCAATATGGCAGCCTGGCCACGATGCAGCAGATAATAAAAATCGCCCTCGTCACCTTCTTTTATAATCATGTCGCCTTCTTGTACAGGCGATTCCTGCATGCGCATCATCACGCCCTGCAGATTGGCTGCAGGAATATTCTGCATCACCCTGGATTGCAGTAACTGGCTCATCCAGTCTTCATCTTCATCCTCAACCGCGATTTCTTCGACAAGCTGTCCCTTGGTTTCATTATCTGCCAGTACTTCACTGAGGGCACGACTGTCAATACGTACAATCTCGGCACGTGACAAAGCTTTTGCGGTAAATTTACGAGGCAGTTGATGGGCCAGGGGGAAACGCGCGGTAGCGGAACTTTCATCAACCTGGTCAACCTGCGAGTCACCCGTGTCGAGGCCGACTTTTCCTGACAATAGATAAACATTGACATGGTCGACGTCACCTTCCTTGAAAAGCACATCACCTTTGGACAATACTTCAACATCCACGTTTTGCAATAACGCCTGCAACCCACCTTCATCGAGCGTGTTTAACGGGACGAGATTGGCTAAAAGCGAATATTCCTTGTTCTCGGCACTCACTGGCATAACTTGTTATTCTCTTTAAACTCCGGCAAAGGACTGATAATCATACATCTAAATATAAAAGTATGGATGAAAAAACTATCGGCCAGGTACAAAAAATATTGAATAAAGTTTTGCTGATCAAGCCAATTTTTTCTGTTTCATGTCTGAATCACTGATTTCTTGTATTCTAGAGCATTTATTTGCATTTTTTTTATCGAAAAAACTCATACTTTTTATTTTTCTATGCTATGTTTCCAGTGCAAATTACAGGTTCGCCTTGCCCAAAGGACTGTTTTAATCTGCAAGCATAACTAGATAATAAACTTGATAAAGTTATAGAAACCAACCTCAGGAGCTAACATATGGCTGTAAAGAAAAAAGCCGCTAAAAAAGCAGTTGCAAAAAAAGCCGCTGCTGCACCAAAACTCAAATCCATCGGTAGCCGCCAAACCAAAACCCAGATCATCCAGGCAATCTCTGATAGCACTGGTCTGACCAAAAAAGATGTATCTGCCGTATTCTCCAATCTTGGCGAACTCATCCAGCGTCACATGCAAAAACGTGGCTCAGGTGAGTTTCAGATCCCTGACACGGGTGTGAAAATCCGTCGCGTTAAAAAGCCTGCCCGCAAGGCACGCATGGGACGCAACCCGGCTACCGGCGAAGAAATCAAAATCGCAGCAAAACCAGCACACACTGTTGTGAAAGTGCAGGCTTTAAAAGCGCTTAAAGAAACCATTAGTAAATAACAACAACTTTTCTTTAAGATATCTAAAAGGCATTGTCTTGCGACAGTGCCTTTTTTTCGTCTCATCCGGGAAAATCTGGCGCCAGGCCCCCCTGCTATAGTTAAAAATTGTTCCAGGCAATATTTTTATTTAAGATTTTCCCATGTCATCCAATAACAATTTTCCACGCACACTCGGCAAGGGCATGATTACCTTTGCCTGGATATTGCTGCTGGGTCTGCTGACACTGTTGTTCAACAACTTTCTGAAACATGAAAACAACCCCAACCAGTCACCGGCTACCATCACTGGCAATGCCGGGACAAAAGAAGTCGTGTTGAAAATGAACCGCGCCGGCCATTATGTAGCCAACGGTAAAATCAATAATTATCCGGTGGTCTTTTTGCTCGACACCGGGGCCACCGATGTGGCCTTGCCGGAAAAGCTGGCAAATCGACTTGGCCTTGAAAAAGGTTACGAAACCCGTGCCCAGACAGCCAACGGCATCACCCGCACTTACATGACGCTGTTAAAGCATGTCAGCATTGGCGAGATCCGTCTGCATGGCATCAGAGCGAGCATTTTACCCGGCATGAAAGGCAACCAGGTGCTGCTGGGAATGAGCTTTTTGAAACAGCTGGAAATGCGTCAGAAGGGGGATACGCTGACGCTGATACAGAACTGAGCTGTAAAAAATTATCCTGCTAACCCCTCCCCCTTGAAAAGGAGAAGGTATATTGGCTTAACGGAAGCGTGACTGCATACGCTGGCGTTGCATTTGCTGCCTGAAATACTGGCGGTAATAAACCAGTGCGCTGCTGCCGTTGGCAGACACATCATAAACCTTCCAGCCGTTCTTGCCCTTGTATAAACGAAAATCAAGACGTGCCGGATAGCCACCGCGATTGAGAATCGCTATGCTCAACTCCACCTGCCCCTTTCCCTGAACTTTTGGGGCCAGATATTTAACCTGCTGATTCTTAAAGGACGACAGCTTTTGAGCCATGGTGGTAAGAAACTGGGTTTTCAGTTGCTGCTCCATCATCATCTTTTGTCGATCAGACATGCGCATGTAACTGCTACCCGCTGCCCATTTCGTCATGTAGGCAAAATCAAAATAAGGTGAAATCTCTTTGTCCAGAAAAGCAGCAATCAACTGGCGGTCGGGCGCCTGATTGTTACTGAAAAACCCCAGCAGTTTTTTCAGTCCCGCCTTCAGTACTGCCCCAGCTTCTTCCACTTCCGAGATCTTTTTCTGGCGTACCGGAGCTCTTGGCGCTGGCATCTGCTGTTGCGGCATCCCGTACCCATAACCCTTGTAGGGCGAGTGATAAGGTTGTTGAGCATTCACAGAAGTTACAAACAAACAGCTCAGACAGGCTGAAATGATCAGACTTTTTTTCATTGGGTTGTCCTCAAATCGATGGTTGGCGGTCTTTTATTATTATTTGATTTAGACTGCACCTGTGCGCAACGAAAATCAAGAGCCGATACTTATAATTATTCAGCGGAATATGGCTTTAAATCAGACAGCAGCTGGTTTTCTCCAAAATGAAAAAAAGCCGGTTTACGCATCAGGGTACTTTTTTTACCCAGCGTCTCTGGAATGCTGTGTTTCAGCCAGGTTTCGAGTTCCAATCCATCCACTCTACCATCGCCCCCTCTGTCAGCCTGTCCTTTAAGTCCTTTCAGTATCAAGCTGGTGAACACGCCACCGTCAGGCTTGGCTACAGCGCCGGGACCTGCACAAAAAAAATGCAGCGACTGAATGTTTTCCGCAAACAATTGCGGTTTACATAGCTGGCGGGAATTACCATCAATCATGACAACCTGTTTACTCGCCAGGCTCAATCTGAGTAAATTGTGCAATACACCGGAACTGATCAATTCATCAGTGAGCTGCTTTTCTGCAAATGGACTTTGCCCGTTCTCTGCAGCCTGCCTGGCCGCTTGACTGGCCTGCTCAGAAAGCACCGGCACCAGAAAACCATTGTCTCCGTTATCGGCACTGTGTCCGGAATAATAAAACAAAAATTCAACCGCTCCAGACATCACGGCCAGCTCCTCCAGCTTCTGAAGGACCCGCTGCCGGTCAGGGTTCATCAGTGTAGAGACATGGTAACCCTGACCCAGTAGCCATTGCTTCATTCTTGCAAGGTCACGGTCAATCGCCGGAATAAAAGGCAGGCCAATAAGCTCGTTTTGCTGGCTCACTCCAATCAGCAGGGCTCGCTTGTTATTGCCATCCGGTTTTTTTTCAGCGACAGACTGCGCAGCTGACAACAAAATCGCCAGAGTCACGACTAGCGTTTTCAAATAGTTTTTCATGATCGATATTGTTCTACAGAAACGTTTAAATAGTCCAACATTTCTCAGGATTGCTGTTAAGCTATTCCCAAGTGTAATTTTTCATCGCATATAACTGAACCGAAGCATTGGAATCATCTGATCCGGACAAAATGACATTTATGCCTAACCGTACGTTGCTGCTCATTGGGGCGGCAAGCGGGCTTCTGGCCGTAGTCCTGGGCGCCTGGGGCGGACATGGCCTCAAACACATTCTTTCTGAAAAATACCTGCAAACTTTCCTGACTGGTGTGGAATATCAGGTTACTCACAGTCTTGCCTTGCTGTTTACCAGCCTGTTGCCCGCCAGCAATCGATTGGTAAAGCTGGCCGGCTGGAGCTTTAGCGCCGGAATCGTGCTCTTCAGCGGCAGTCTATACCTGCTGACACTGACAGGCATACGCTCATTAGGTGCTATTACACCTTTTGGAGGAGTACTGTTCATGTGTGGCTGGCTGTGCCTGATTCTTTTCGCCTTGAAGCTTCGAGCAAAGGACAGCCACTGAAGCCATGAGAAAGATCCTGATCATTGAAGATGATATCAACCTGGGACAGATGCTTTCACTGCATTTCGAAGAAGAAGGCTTTCGTACCCAGCATGTTCCTTCCTGTGAACAGGCCCGCGATGCGATCGCCCATTCCTTTTATGACCTGATTCTTCTTGACCAGCAGTTACCTGATGGTAACGGCATCGATCTTCTCAGCGAGTTGATAGAACAGAACGCTGAACGCCCTGTCATCATGATGACAGGGCATCATGACCTGGAACTGGCTATCACGGCCATCAAGGATGGTGCTGCTGACTTTATTCACAAACCGGTAAAAACCGCCGATTTACAGGCGGCTGTCGACAAAGCCCTGCGCACTTATGAAAGCAACACTGGCAAGGGCACAACTTCAGCAGATGATGCAGTCCCAAGGCTAAACTTATCAAAGGACCTGGTTGGTAAAAGCGCTGCCATGCTGGCTGTCAGCAAGGAAATCGCGTTAAGTGCACAAAGCTCTGCCAGCATACTGATTACCGGAGAATCCGGTACAGGCAAGGAACTGATTGCCAAGTTGATTCATCAACACAGCAGTCGCTCCGAGCAGCCCTTTATCGCCATTAACTGTGCTGCTATCGTCGACAGTCTCCTGGAAAGCGAACTGTTCGGACATGAAAAGGGAGCATTTACCGGAGCGACCGGGAGAAAACCGGGCAAGTTCGAACTGGCCGAAAACGGCACGCTGTTTCTCGATGAAATTGGTGAGCTCGCCCTGCCTTTACAGGCCAAACTCCTCAGAACCTTACAGGAACAGACGGTCGAGCCGGTTGGATCCACGAAAAGCATCCGTATCAACGTGCGGGTTATTGCGGCAACCAATCGCGACCTTTACCAGATGGCGCGCAACAACCAGTTTCGCGAAGACCTGATTTATCGACTGAATGTCATCAATATCCAGATCCCACCTTTACGTAAACGCAAGGAAGATATTCCGCTGCTCGCCCAGG
>Ga0180434_10007924_pt1 | contig 11859 bp, 13 predicted proteins | sample SS_ome_7_FD_132453 | JGI IMG/M metagenome (GOLD analysis project Ga0180434, IMG submission 132453) | Hypersaline lake sediment archaeal communities from the Salton Sea, California, USA - SS_1_D_2 metaG | ecosystem: Environmental > Aquatic > Non-marine Saline and Alkaline > Hypersaline >... | reverse complement strand
TCGTCTCCTTTTTTTACGCCGACGTTTGCTAGCCGCATGGCATTAAAGACGGTTTCACCGTCATCCGTGGTGATGATAAACAATACGTTCATCTTTATCCTCCCGCAAAATTTTTTTACGATCGATATTCAATATCAAGACGATTCTCCGGCGGCAGTAACCACATACGGATAGCCGCCGCTGCTGTGTTTTGTTCTCCCCAATGCTTAATGCGTGTACTCAATTATTTTGCCCCGCGTACCGCAACAAAAGCGCCTTGCCCACACCCTTCGCGTATAGCGCTTTGCAGATTTCCCGGGACAAGGGTTTGAGCAATTTTTCTTACACTGAACCCGGATCTTTTAAAACATTTCAGAACTTCCTGGGTGGAAAAGAAACTGGCTTCCCGGTAAAACGGACTTTGTTCACGGTTTGCCTCATATTGCCGGCCCAATTCGCTTTCTTTGTCCACAAACCCCACGATGAGACTCCCGTTTTTTTTCAAAACTCTGCGGGCCTCTGAAAAGGATTGAAAAATATCGTCAAGAAAGCAAATGGTCGTGACCATCAAGATAAAACCAAAAGCGCCATCCGCGATGGGCAGATTTTCAGCCACCCCCCGAACAACGTGAATACCTTGTTTTACAGCTTTTTGGGCCATTTGACCTGATGGCTCCACACCGATTCTGATGCCCAGCGGCCCGGCAAATTTTCCGGAACCCGCGCCAACTTCCATCCCGGAGGCGACTAGCGGGGGCACAAACTGCGGGATCAAATCCAGTTCAGCTTCATATTCAACCGGGTTTTTCCGGAACCAATCGTCATAGGCATCGCTGTAACCTTCAAACGGGGTTATCTTTAGCAAAAAATTACCCTCTCAATTCATATTTGTGCGGGGTCTGCGGCTACTTTGAATTTTTTCCCTTGCCCCACAGGGCATCGCCGCCAAAACGCTCAAACCACCATTCTTCGGGCGACCGGTGCCTTTTTACCGCATCCTCCGAAAAACAGTATTGATAGTGAAGGCAATAGTCCATGATCGTTTGATACGCCGAAATGATCTTGCGGGTCATTTCAGCGCATTCATCCCTGTTCTCTTCACTTTTGTCTGGATGCCACTTGGTCAGCAATCCCCTGTAGCTTGATTTGATCGATGCCATGGTCACCATTTCCGGAAGGTCAAGAAACCTTCTCGCTGCAGAAATTTCGTTATACTTCTTCATTTTCAGCTGAATTGGTTTCCTTTTCTTTCCAGCTTTGAAAGCAGAAACGTCGCCCCTGTGCGAGACAAACCGAGCTTGCCGGCCAGCGTTTGCTTATCCAATGACCCGTGTTTTTTCAAAAGCGCCAGCGCCTCCGCCTCCAGTTCCTCCAACCAGTCCTCGAAAAGGACCAGCAGATCGGGATCGGCAATCGCCAAAAGCTGTTCGGATTGTGCGACTTTATCCACCAATCTTTGGCACATCTGTGTTGGGTCGACACCTTCGCCCATGCATTCCGCCAGTCACAAATGCACCATGCCGGAGACTTTGTCGCCTTCGGAATTCGCGATAAGATTCATCAGAAAACGCTCGCGTGCGTCATGATCCAAGTCCTGCAAGAGCGTCCCCAGGACCTTAGTGATTTCCGAAAGGGCCTCTTCGGGGGCCATGTGGGAAATGATTTCAAAAAGTTTGTCCATACGGCAGCTCTACCCCCTTACATTCAAACCATTTTCCTACCGGACAGAAGGTCCGTTGCCACGTCGCTCAGGATCTGCAGTACATTCAGGATCCTCGCATCCGCCAATTCATAGTAGACGAAGGGGCCCTTACGCTCCACCCTGACCATCAATGATCGCTTCAGCTCTTTCAGGTGATGCGAGACCAATGGTTGAGACAAATTAAGTTCCTCGACAATTGCGGACACCGATTTCTTGCCACTGCTGATGAAGAGCAATATCCTCAAGCGGTTGCCGTCGGACAGACTCTTGGCCAGAAAGGCAGCGCTTTGGAGATGATCATTGCTCAACTCACACCTCGCCCCAAATTCATCGTTGCGCACTGCAGCGCCTTGGCCAATATCGTCATTGGATGACCTGTTTTGCGTTCTGTTCATCTTGAAACCATTATGTTGACGCCACTGACCGCCTTTGCGGGTTCCAACAAAATGCGCCGTCGCCAGGGCCGCCGTGGACCCGTCCGCGGCGGAGACCATGATTCGATGGGCGTACTCTTGCCGGAGGTTGCCCGCTACGAAAACGCCCGGGATATCCACCTCGCATTTTTCGTTTGTGACTTTCCGGTTGGCAACACTGCCTCGGTGTTATGCTTCAGGCCCTTTCCCATAAGCATACAAGTAACTATTTATATGTTGATATGAGTTTTGTCAATAAACTTAAGCAACAATAACAGGAAAAAAATCAATTATGTGCTAATTGTCTTTAGCGATAGATTATCCCTGCTCACCTTTTTCATATCTTTTGAGAAAAGACATTCCCGGAACCCGATTCATTTCACAACCCATTAAATTTATTCAGCAAATACTGAAAACTATCCATTTTCCATAGCTTTTTTGTTATCCGCCGGAAACCCAGAATAATTTTTAAATGCACAAGTCAAGGCATGCTGACATCTTACACTTTCGTGTTCTTGCCGGGATACAAAACAAGCCAACTCCCCGACATTTAAATGTTTTCTTGACTATTGACAGTTGACTTTTCAGGTTGCGGACGCTACCCTGTACTCACAAAATAGACAGCTGCCAGCCAACAAACGATCTTTCAAGAGAAACTCGACCTCGGAACGGTTTTCTACGTTGTAGAGAGCCGATTTCATGGTTCAGGGCAGCGACAACGGCATAACTCTTTAAAGTAGATAAGCATTTTACAGAAAACAGGATCATGACATGAAGGTCATAGTTTGCGGCGCCGGTCGGATTACCGATGAGCTGCTCAAACGTATCGGCGAGAATTGGCAGATCACCCTGATCGAAAAAGACGATGCGAGGCTCGCACCTTTTCCCCGCCGTTTTCCAAACATCGTTCGCCTTCTGGCCGAAGACGCTTCCAGCCCGGTGGTGCTGGACAAGGCCGGGCTGGCCGACCAGGACGGGGTGCTGGCCATGACCAATGACGATGCGACCAACCTGGCCATTGCCCGTTTCGCGCGACAAGCTGACGTCAAGACAGTTCTGGCCGTGGTCCGCGACCCGGAGAATTTGCCCGACTTTCAGAAAATGGATGTGTGGACGGTCAGCATGGCCACGGATGCGGCCCGCAAGGTGTACCAGTTTCTGAAAGACCCTCGGGTTCGGATCGTGGATCTCGGCGAAGGCGAGGGCGAGATGATGGAGCTGACGGCGGAAAAGCAGGACGTGTCAAGATTGACGGATGTGCTCTCGCGGCAGGACCCGAAGTGGCGTGCGGTGGGGCTGTTGCGGGATAACAAGCTGCTGTTTGCCGACGCGACGGACACCATCGAAGCGGGCGATCGACTGCTCATTCTCGGCAAGGACGACCTTTACAGCGCCTTTGCAAGCCGCCTGGCCGAAGATCAGCGTCATTTCCCGCGAACCTACGGGCAACAGATGATTTTGGGATTGCCCGACGATGCGTCGCTGGATGTCACCGAGCTGCTCAATGAAACGTTTTACCTGGCCCAAGGCACCCATATTGAAAAGATCAAGATCGTTTACGAAACAGCGCAAACCGATGTCCAGGAAGCGTTGGCGCGCTGGGCCGAGAGTCTGGTCATTGAGACGATCGAAGGCCGGGGAGCGATACGGCAGCGGGTGACGGGGGTTGTCGGAGAAAGCGATGCCGGTATCGTTGTGTTGCCTTATCGCAAGGTTTCGAAGCTGCGCGCCCTTTTCAGTTGTCCGTTAACGGCGCTGGCCCGTGCATTGCCATGCCCGCTGCTGGCGGCGAAACTGAGCGATCCCTATGAACGGCTGATCGTCCCGTTCAACGGTTCGCTGGCAGCCCAGCGCGCGCTTGAAATATCCGTGGATCTGGCCCGGCAGCTCGATGCGGCCGTGGCGGCCGTGGTCGTGGTGGAGCCTTCGTATCTCCGAGGGGAATCGTCCACAACCGGACAATGGGAACAGGAGATGCTCCATCAGGTGCGGGAGTTGGCCCGCATCAACAAAGTGACCATTGAAGAGATTGTCCGCCGGGGAAACCCGGTCAGGGAAATCGTCACTGCAGCAGTCGACAGTCAGCTGCTGGTCATCGGTATGGATGAAGGCCGCCCCGGATGGTTTTCCATCGATGTGATGGCCGCGGTTTTAAATAAAGCCCCCTGTTCCGTGTTGCTGGTGACATAAAAAAGTGCTGGGCAAATGGTGATTCATTCCGCATGGGCGTTGGTCTTGGTGTCGTTGGGCGCGGCGTTTCTGCCAAGTCTCAGTGTGCGCCTGCGGCTGCCGTCCGTGGTGCTTGAAATCCTTTTCGGCGTGTTGATCGGCAAAAGCCTGTTGAATCTGCAATTTGGAGGGGAGTGGCTTTCGTTTCTGGCGCACTTGGGATTTTTAATTTTGATGTTTCATGCTGGAATGGAAATCAATCTTCAAGTGCTCAGATCCCAGCCAGCCGGTACGTTCGGTATTCAGGTGACGGTCTTCGCGCTGACTGTACTCCTTTCGATGGCCGCCGCGTTTGTTCTGGGACAGGGTTTTTATCTGGGGCTGGTACTGTCAACCACGTCTTTGGGGCTGGTGGTGCCGACGCTCAAGGATACCGGCGCCAGCCAGTCGCCGCTGGGTCAAAACGCACTGATCGCGGCGACCCTGGCTGATTTTTTGACCCTTTTCGCCATCACCTTTTTTCTGCTGTGGCATGAAAAAGGGTTCGGCTGGGAATTCCTGCGGCCCCTGCCGCTCTTTGTCGGATTCGGCGTCTTGCTGAAACTGATCCAGTTTCTGGCGTGGTGGCACCCTGAAAAGGTGGGGCGCCTGCTCGCCGACCGGGATTCCCAGGAACTGGGCGTGCGCTTTTCCCTGGCCCTGCTCTTTTTGTTCGTTGCCCTGTCGGAGCTCGCCCATCTGGAACCGGTTTTGGGCGCGTTTCTCGGCGGTGCATTGCTCTCCATTGTCTTCAGGGAGAAGACACAGCTGGAACTCAAACTGTCCGGTTTCGGGTACGGTTTTCTGGTGCCGCTTTTTTTCATCCATGTGGGCATGCAGTTTGATGTGGCCAACGTGCTGTCGGCCGGGCAGCTTTTGTTTACCGCCAAACTGCTGGGATTCGCGGTGGTGGTGAAGGTGCTGCCGTGTCTGCTTTTCGTATTCGGTGGATTGTCCTTACTGAAATCACTGAATATCGGATTGTTGATAACCTCGCGGTTGAGCCTGATCATTGTTGCCGCCACGATAGGACTGGAATTCGGCTTTATCACCGAGGCCTTTAAAGACGCGATTATCCTGCTGGCGGTTGTTACCTGCATGATGGGTCCCAGCCTGTTCAAGGCGTTATATCGGCCCGAAGAGGAGGGTCCCAGTGGCAGAGTGCCCAGTATTGACAAGAAGAAATTGACCGCCGGTTGGATGCGTTAGATTATGTGGTAAACGATGCATGACAATATGGATAAAGAGGCATTCTCGACAGCAACATTTCGTTGTTGGCAACCAAGTATCCGTTACCCTGCAAGTAGTCGGAACGCTAACGAAAAGCGTCTCTAGAGGGCATAAATTTGTCTTGAATGGAGTTTTCCATGAAAAAAAAGGATAGCAAGAGAGGCGCCAAAATCACGGTCTTCTGGATCGGCATTTCCCTGATGCTTGTAGTTTTTATCGTGCTCGTGACTACTCGACCTGTTATTGATAGCCAGGAAAACAATGGACGGCTCTCACCTGGAGAGGTATTGCAGGATATCCATACGAACATGCTGGCTTACAGAATAGCGGAAATGGAGCGTTTGTTATCGTCCGAGAAAGAGATGAAGACCGAATACGAAAACAGGTTGAGAACGATTTTGCAGCAATTGAAGCGGAATCAAGTCGCATTGGAGACATTGCTTTTTTCCAAAGAGGAAAAGGAAGCGTATGAAACATTCAAGTCGGCTTGGAACGCCTACCTGCAAGAAAGTAAAAGATCAGTTGCTCTGTCCGATGCAGGTTTTTCTCAACAAGCCCTCACGGAATTGTCTCAAAAACTGAGGCGCCTATTTGAAAAATCAGACCAGACACTGAGCATGGTTATCGAGGCAAACACAAGATACGCCAACTCGTGGTCTGGTTATATGGCGGAATTGTATAGAAAGAATAGACTCAACTTGAGCCTCGTCTATATATGCGGGGTAACTGTTTTGTTGATTTTGGTTTTCAATCTCTATGACAAAGTAAAAAAGAGATGCAGCTAAAACGATTCGTCACTCCGGTCAGAAAATCGGTGATCCTGGACAATCTATGCCGGATCATGGGGCTTTTCGGATACTTGCTGGTTCCCCCACTGGTCGCCTCCTTGCTGTTTCGAGAATCTTTATACACTGTTATGCTTGCTGGCGAAACTCTGGTTTGTTTTTTCCCAAGACTACTTCTCGGCAAGAAAGCCTCCTTAAACCTGGCCGTGGCCGAAGCACTTGTGGTCACTGCCCTTTCCTACTTGTTGTTTGGCATTTTGGGTGGGGTGCTTTTTTTGCCGATCGCGCCTTTGGTCGATGGCCTGTTTGAAGCCATGTCCGGTATCACTACTACCGGTTTGAGTGTCATGCCGGTGGAATCGCTCCCGGACACATTACTCTTTTTCCGATCATATTCTCAGTGGATCGGCGGAGCCGGGATTGTCATTATTTCCCTGCTGCTGTTGATGGCGCCGGGCCTGAGCGCGTTTCGGCTCTACACCTCGGAATACGGCGAAATAAACCTCGCCGGGGATGTCAAATCTACGGCGAAGGTGGTCGTCAAAATATACCTTGCCCTGACAGCTCTCGGGTTTGTGATTTTTTGGGCGTCCGGAATGGATGGATTCACCGCGCTTCTGCACATTATGTCCACCGTTTCAACCGGCGGCTTTTCTCCATTCAATACAAGTATCGGCGCCTACCCCAGTGGCTTCACCCGCATCGCCGTCGTGGTTTTTATGGTGGCTGGAGGCATTAGCTTTGTATCCTACTGTGCGCTTCAAAACCGAAAGTGGAAGGATTTTTTTCGCGACCCCCAGCTTCGTATTCTGGCGCTGGTGATCGGTGGTGCGACCCTTATCTTTTTTCTGGCCGAGGGGATATTGTGGAGCAATTTGCTAACCAGTCTGTTTCATGCCGCCAGCGCCGTCAGCACCACCGGCTTCGGTGTCAGCGACTGCTCCCTGTGGCCAGAGGAGACGAAGTTTGCCGCTGTTTTGGTGATGTTCGTGGGTGGCGGGGCGGGGTCGACGGCAGGAGGTATCAAGCTGTTCCGCCTTTTGGTTGCCCTCCATCTCATGAAACGCCTTTTCGCTCGCGTGCTTCTGCCTGCCGAGGCGAAGCTGTCCTTAACTTATGACCGGCGAGTTGTTGGAGACGAAGAAATCATGGCGGCGGGCGGCATCATTGTTCTATACCTCATGTTTATATCCGCTACCGCATTTGCCTTGATGACAGCCGGAATCGACATTGCAGACGCGATTTTCGAAAGCACTTCCGCCCTGGCAACAGTCGGGTTGTCGGTCGGTGTCACATCGCAGACGCTACCGGCCTGGGCAAAGTTGTTGTTATCCCTGAATATGTGGGCGGGGCGACTTGAGATATTGCCGGTGATGATTTTGCTGTACTTACCCATTTGGAGACGTAAGAGGACGGAAAAATGAGAATTGTTATTGTAGGAATAGGAGAGACCGGCCGCGAGCTGGCCAGGGTGCTGGCGCAGCGGCCCGAAACCGAATTGGTGTTGATCGATATCGATGATGATTTGTGTGAAAAACTGTCAGGAGAGTTGGATGCGCTGGTAATTTCCGGAGACGGGAGTGATCCTGAGATTCTCAAGAAGGGCCAAATTGACGTCGCCGCCGCGCTGGTAGCGACTACCGGCTCCGATGCCATCAACACGGTGATTGCCATGTTGGGTAAACAATTGGAGGTGGAAAAAGTTGTCGTAAAATTAAAGGGATTCGGCTTGCGGCCGGCCTGTCGTGAAATCGGGGTTGCCAGGATTATTTCGCCTCAAATGTCGGCAGCCGCTGAAATTATATCAGTGCTGCATGGCTTCGACAAGGTCAATTTTTCCCTGCTCGCCGGAGGCGGATTGCGATTGGTAGATCTGAAGGTCGGCGACGGGGTGAAAAAGAAGATCTCGGAATTGCCTATGCCCGAAGGAGCGCATGTTGTTGCGATCATGAGAGAAGGCAGACTCTATATTCCCAAGCCCGCTTTTAAATTTGAAACGGGAGATCTTCTGTTGGTTTTGGTGGAGCAAGACGAACTTGTCGAAAACGTCACTCAGATCGTTCATAGAAAATGAGCTAAGTCGCCAGCGCCTTGACTTTCTTAATGTCATCAGTTTTCCCCAGTATTATCAAAATGTCACTGTCCTTGACGACAAAACTTGCCGGCGGCACCAGAACGAAATTTTCAGGACCAGCTCCTTGATGGCTATAACATGGACGTTGTACTTGGACCGTAAATTAAGCTCCCTCAGGCTGCTTCCGACAAATTCCTTCGGAGGGGCCACCTGGACCAAATCAAAATCCTCCGCCAAAGGAATGAAATCCAGGACATTGGGCCGGGATAGTCCTCGTGCAACCCGTATGGCCATATCCTTTTCCGGATGGATGATTTCCGTTGCCCCGACCCGTTTCAATATTTTTCCATGATCCTCATCTAGGGCTTTAGCGAGTATTTTCTTAACACCTTGTTCCTGAAGATGAAGACATATCAAGATGCTGGTGCTTATTTTCGTGCCGGTGGAAACGATCACGGCATCCATGTGCTCCAGCCCGAGGGCCTTCAGAGCATCCTTTTCTGTAGCATCCAGGACCACCGCCTCCGTTGAAAAGGCATCTATCGCTTGAACACGAGCCTTATCCGTATCAATGGCAACCACCTCATGGCGGTCTTCATACAATGCCTTGGCGGCATGAAAGCCGAAATTTCCCAGTCCTATGACTGCAAACCGTTTCATGGTCTTTCTCCTATCCTATCATCAGGTTTTCCTCAGCGTATTCAACACCGTTCGACGGGCCGGTCCCGACAATGATGTATGCAAAAGTCAGTACACCCATTCGGCCGATGAGCATCATGGATATAATACAAGACTTGCCCCAAGCCCCCAATTCCGGGGTTATACCGGTAGACAAACCGACTGTTCCAAAAGCCGATACGGTCTCAAAAAAATATGCGAGAAACGATCCATGTTTTCCCGGTACTTCCTCGCAAGTTCCCGTATCTCCAAGCAAGAGCAGAAAAAGCACCAACCCGATGACGGAAACGGCCAAGAGAATCAGGGAAATGCTTCGGCTGACCGTTTCAGGGGGGATGCTCTTCTTAAACATGTTCACACGGCGTTTCCGAGTGATTCGACTGAAAGTAAAAGCAGCAATCAACGCAAGCGTTGTTGTTTTCACCCCACCTCCGCAGGACCCAGGCGACGCCCCAAAAAACATAAGCATAATCATCATCGCCAGGCTGGCCTGCCTTAAGGAACCAATGTCCACTGTGTTGAATCCTGCCGTACGGCATGTAATCGATTGAAAAAGCGACGCCATAATCCGGTCGGACAGTGACGCATTTTTGAGCGAAGCCTGTCCTTCCAAAAACCCAAACATAACAGCGCCGGCCACGACCAGCACCAGAGTCGTAAGCAATACGGCTTTTGTCTGTATGGAAAGCCGCACCCGTTTGTTTTTTCGTTTGAAAAAGTTCGATTGGAGGTCGTAAAGCACCGGGAAGCCGATACCGCCGACGACAATTAACATACACACGGTTATATTGAGAAACAGATTATCGCTATATCGTACCATGCTGTCCGAAAACAGGGAAAAACCCGCATTGCAGAACGCCGATATGGAATGAAACGTGGCCGTGTAGACTGCTTGCATAAATGGCAGTTCCCTGCTCCAATGGACGGTTAGAAGGATAGCGCCGGTAACCTCCGCGCTGAACGTGAACAAGACAATGCTTTTAACAAGTTTAAAAATATCCTCCCTCGGCGTATGGGCAAAGAGGTCCTGCATGACCATACGTTGCCTGAACGACACATTTCGACCGACCCATTGGAACAGGGCAACGGAAATGGTCATGACGCCAAGACCGCCTATTTGAATCAACATCAGTATGACCAGCTGGCCGAATGTGGTGAAATAGACCCCGGTGTCCACGACCACCAGACCGGTCACGCATACGGCTGAGGTGGCCGTAAACAAGGCATCCACCCATGGGATATGACCTGCTTTTGTACAAATCGGGAGTTTGAGCACAAAAGCGCCCATGGTTGTGGCCACGAGAAAACTGGCCAACACGAGGGTCGCCGGATGCGTCTTGAGTATTCGGGTTCGAAGCGTCATGATTTGACCTTGGGATTCAGAAAATACTGACAATGGAGATGGGCGTCGGTTTGACAGATTTCATTCAGACGGCGACCTCCAAGGACCATTCGATCCAGGTACGCTCCGCATACCGTGATTTCGTGTTGCGAGTCGATCTTGCTGTAATGAAGAAAAGAGCATACCATGGCAAGGTGTCTCTCCACGCGATCTTTTTGTCCCAATCCCTGAATGATTTCCTGCATCTTGTCTGAATCCAATCTGTCATCACCGATGTACCGGATGTAATCAGCTTTTGCCCTGTCCAGGTCTTCGATCAATTTGCGGTGTTGCGAATGAAGCAACGCCAGCACCGGACATCTCCGACTGCATGAGTTCCGCTTGAGCGCGGCAATTAATTCGACCAAGGCATCCCGCTCTCTGAACGGCATTTTGCCAAAACGCACGATGATAATTTTCGGGTTTTCCTCCACAGCTTTGTCGAGACATTGAATCGGACTGGGAACCCATTTTTCACGGGGTGATGACAGCATACCCACGTTGCCGCTGGTATCGCACAACAAGAAGCGAAGGGCTCTCATCTCACCCTTCTCATTTGCGCTCATTTTGTTTCTCATTGCATCACTTTCCTTTCCGTGTCTGTGCCGCCATCAGTCGGCCGTCTCTGACCAGCTTGACCAGGCTGACGATCGCCACAGTGAACTCCAGTCGTCCAAGAAACATAGCGAGGATTTCGGTCCACAGGGCGGCTTCGGGCATTTGGTCCGAGGTCACACCCACCGAAAGCCCCACGGTCCCGATGGCTGAGGCAAGTTCGAAAAGAGAATCTTCCAGGGAATAGCCGCATGCGCACAAAACCATTACCCCGAGCCAATAGATTGCCAGGTACAGAAAGATAAAGACGCTGACCTGGCGAACCCTGGCGTCATTCACAAAGATACGCCGATCGCCCTCCCAGACAGGATGTTCCAAAACAGCGGTACGGGGCATGAGAGCGCGTTTGATCTCCCAGACCAACAGCTTCCAAACCAGAACGACGCGAAACTGTTTTATGCCGCCGGCAGTCGAACACGTTCCGCCGCCGATCAGCATCAGCCCGATCAGTAGGAGCACTCCAAAAGCATTCCAGTTGCCGTATCCAACGGTGGAAAATCCCGTTGTGGTGATGGCCGATACGGTTTCGAACAGTGTCACGCGCACGGATTTTTCAAGCTGGGGATAGAGTGCTTTACAGGTGAAAAAAAACAGGGCCGCCGCGGACACGGGGATCAGCACAGCCAATAGACGGACCTCTCCGTTTCGAACAACGGGCCGAACCTTACCGCGCCACAGAAACCAGGCGGTCGCGAAGCTCAGGTTGCCGAGCAGCATGAGCGGCAGGGTGACGGCCTCGATGGCCGCGGAATCCCAATAGCCGATGCTCTCCCCATGTGTCGAAAACCCTCCCG
>Ga0180434_10007922_pt1 | contig 11861 bp, 11 predicted proteins | sample SS_ome_7_FD_132453 | JGI IMG/M metagenome (GOLD analysis project Ga0180434, IMG submission 132453) | Hypersaline lake sediment archaeal communities from the Salton Sea, California, USA - SS_1_D_2 metaG | ecosystem: Environmental > Aquatic > Non-marine Saline and Alkaline > Hypersaline >... | reverse complement strand
TGGTGTTGACCGCGCCGATGGTGGCGATCAGCACGCCGCCGATACCGGGGCCGGTGATGTAGGCGAGGTTGAACACGGCTTCGTAGGCGCTGTTGGTCTGGTCCAGCGTCCAGCGGGCTCGGCTGGCGGCCTCGGGGAGCATGGACTGGCGGGCGGTCATCCCGGCCGGGTCGAAGAATGCGCCGAGTGCAGCCAGGCCGGCCAGGACCACGGTGATCAGGGCCCGCTCGCCGGCGGTCAGCACCAGAATCGGTACCGCCGCCACCGACACCGCCGACATCGCGTCGGCGAGCATGGACACCCGCCGCCGGCCCAGGAAGTCCACCGCGGTGCCGGCGATCAGCGTGGCGACCAGCAGGGGCAGCGTCGCCGCGCCCGCCACGATCGAGGCCGACACCGCGCTGCCGGTCCGCTGCAGGACCAGCCACGGCAGCACCACCAGCGAGATCCCGTTGCCCGCCCCCGCCAGGAACGCCGACCCCAGGATCAGCAGCAAGGGCCCCCGCGAGGTGCTCACGACCGGCAGCATAGATTCGCGCGGTGTCACTTCCGCATCCGCGCACCGGGCAGTTGTTCGACTCCCCGGTGCCCCCCGGAACCGGCTGGCCCGGCGATCCCGCCGGGGCGGGCACGCCGGCGTGCCGCGACGCCGGGGCGGTCGCCGCGGCGGCCGACAGGGCGGGTTCGCTGGCCGAACTGAGCGCCGCGATCAGCGTCTGCCGCGCCTGCCCGCGGCTGGTCCGGTGGCGCGAGGAGGTCGCCGTCGCCAAGCGCCGGGCGTTCGAGGGCGAGCCCTACTGGGGGCGGCCGGTGACCGGATGGGGTGCGCAGCGTCCCCGCATTCTGGTCCTCGGACTGGCCCCGGCGGCGCACGGCGCCAACCGGACCGGACGGGTGTTCACCGGCGACCGCTCCGGCGACCAGCTTTTCGCCTCCCTCTTCCGGATGGGCCTGGTCAGCGCGCCGCACAGTCTTGACGCTGCGGACGGGTTGCGCCCCAACCGTATCCGGGTCACCGCCGCCGTACGGTGCGCCCCGCCCGGCAACGCCCCCACCCCCGGCGAGCGGTCGGCCTGCCAGCCCTGGCTGGCCGCGGAGTGGCGGCTGGTCGCCCGGTATGTCCGGGTGGTGGTGGCGCTGGGCGGATTCGCCTGGAAGGCGGCGCTGACACTTCTCGGCGACCAATTCCCCACCCCGAAGCCGAAGTTCGGCCACGGCGCGCGGGCCGAGACGGATTCCGGGCTGCAGTTGCTGGGCTGTTACCACCCAAGCCAGCAGAACATGTTCACCGGGCGGCTGACCCCGGCGATGCTGGACGAGGTCTTCAGCGAGGCCGTTCGACGAGCCGGATAACCGGGATCGGCCGTCTGGTCCGGGCCTGGTATCCCTCGTAGCGATTGGCGTTGTTGGCGTTGACGATTCGCCACAGCCGCGCGTAGTCGGGGTCTTCGGGCAGCACCGGCTGCGCGGTCACCCTCAGCCGCCGCCTGCCGAGGCTGATCTCGACGTCGGGGTCGGCCCGGAGATTGTGGTACCAACCGGGAGCCCGGTGATCGCCGCCGTTGGAGGCCACCACCAGGTAGGAGTCCCCGTCGCGGGCGTAGGTCAGCGAATTGGTGCGCGCCAGTCCGGTCTTGGCGCCGACGGTGTGCAGCAACAGGCTGTTGGGGGCTCCCGGAATCCGGTGTCCGATCCAGCCTCCGGTGCCCCGGTAGACCGTGTCGTGCACCCGCACGAAAGCCCGGACCGCGGCGTCGCCGAGAGCGCTCACCGCTGCCCCGCCAGCGCATCGCGCAGCATCCGGCCGCTGGCCTCGCGGTCCGGATCGCGACGCAGCAGCATGCCTTTGACGAAGGAGAGCTTGTCGCCGTCCCGGCGCGGGACCACGTGCAGATGGATGTGGAACACCGACTGGAAGGCCGACTTACCGTCGTTGATGGCCAGATTGGCCCCGGTGGCGCCCAGTCCGGAGGACCGGGCCGCCCGCGCGACCCGCTGGCCCACCGCGATCATCCCCGCCAGCGTCTCCGGCGGGGTGTCGGTGAGGTCGACGAAGTGCGTGCGGGGAATCACCAGGGTGTGTCCGGGGGTGAACGGACGGATGTCGAGGATGCCCAGATAGTCCTCATCCTCGTAAACCCGGACGGCCGGGGCGTCGCCGGCGGCGATCGCACAGAACACACATGCCATCAGGCCACCGTAGCCGCCGCTACGGCTACGCTGCGACGGGTGGACGCCACCGATATCGCCTTCGCCGGCGCCGCCGAACAGGCCCGGATGCTGGCGGCGGGAAAGATCAGCGCCCCGGCGTTGCTGGAGCTGTATCTGGACCGCATCGCCCGGCTCGACCGCGAGTTGCGGTCCTACCGGATCGTCATGGAGCACACCGCGCGCGCCGAGGCGGCGACGGCCCAGGAGCGCCTCGACGCCGGGGAGCGGCTGCCGTTGCTCGGTGTCCCGGTGGCGATCAAGGACGACTCCGATGTCGCCGGGGAGTTCACCTGCTACGGCAGCAGCGCCTACGACCTGGAGGCCGCCGCCGACTCGGAGGTGGTGCACCGGCTTCGGGAGGCCGGTGCGGTCATCCTCGGCAAGACCTCGGTGCCGGAGATGATGCTCTGGCCGTTCACCGAGACGGTGGCGTTCGGCGCCACACACAACCCGTGGGACCTGGCCTACACCCCGGGCGGAAGCAGCGGCGGTAGCGGGGCCGCGGTCGCAGCCGGGCTGGCGCCGCTCGCGCTCGGCTCCGACGGCGCGGGCTCGATCCGTATCCCGGCCAGCTGGTGCGGCATCTACGGCCTCAAGCCGCAACGTGGACGGGTGCCGATCGGACCCGCGGAGGACCCCTGGTTCGGGCTGAGCGTCAACGGCCCGCTGGCGCGGACGGTCGAGGACGCGGCGCTGTTCCTGGACGCCACCAGCACCGGCAAGTCACCCCGTGGGGGCTTCGTCAAGGCCGCCGCCCGCAAACCCGGACGCTTGCGAATCGCGTTGAGCGCCAAGGTCCCACCGACACTGGTGGCCCGGGTCGGGCGCGCTCAGCAGCGCGCCCTGGACGGGATCGAGTCGCTGCTGCGCGATCTGGGCCACGAAGTGCTCTGGCGTGACCCGGACTATCCCGTGTGGGCGATGTACGGCCACGTCCTGCCGCGGATGTGGCGCGGCGTGTACACCGAGGTGCGCAAACTGCCCTACCCGGAGCGGCTGGAACCGCGCACCAAGGCGATCGCCCGGATCGGCTCGATGATTCCGGAGTCCCAGATGGCCAGGATCATGGCGGCCGAACCCACATTGGCGGCCCGCGTCGGGTCCCTGTTCGACGACTTCGACGTGCTCATCACCCCGGGCGCCGCGACCGGGCCGTCGCGGATCGGGCAGTACCAGCATCGCGGCGGGGTCAGCACGCTGTCGCTGGTCGCGGCGCGAGTGCCGTTCTTCGCGGTGTTCAACGCGACCGGCCAGCCCGCCGCGTCGGTGCCGTGGTTCCTCGACGGGGAGAACCTGCCGGTCTCTGTGCAACTGGTCGGACGGCCTTCGGACGAGGCGACGCTGCTGGCGCTGAGCGCCCAGATCGAGGCAGCACGCCCCTGGGCGAACCGGCGACCGGCGGTGTCGTGACCGAGGAGTCCGACCCGCTCAGCGGGCTGACCGGCCCGGCGCGGGCCGAACGGGCCGAGCTTGTCGCCTGGCTGCGGACCCAGGGCTTCTCGCAGGGGGAGATCGCGTCGTCGTTCTCGCCGGTGCTGCTGGCGGCCCGCCGCGCGCTCGGCGACGACGGTAGCTACGTGTCGGCACGCCAGATCAGTGAGTCGACCGGACTGGATCTCGATGCGCTGATCCGGTTCCAGCGGGCCGCGGGGCTTCCCCGGGTCGACGACCCCGACGCCGCGGTCTTCCTGCGCGCCGACGCCGACGCCACCAGGCACGTCCAGCGCTTCCTGGAGGTGGGCATCGACCCGGAACTGATGCTGTCGATCGTGCGGGTGCTGGCGCAGGGCCTGGCCAACGCATCGGAGGTGATGCAGGTCGCCGCGCTGGCTGCGACGCTGCGTCCGGGCTCCACCGAGGTGGAGACGGCCCGCGGGATCCAGGCGCTGGCGCGGGCCGCCATACCCCTGCTCGGCCCGATGATCGCCGACATGCTGCTGCTGCAGCTACGGCACAGCCTGCAGAACGCGGCCGTCGACGTCCGGGAGCGGGCCGCCGGTGTGCCGATACCCGAGTCGCGGATGGTCAGTGCGGCCTTCGCCGATCTGGTCGGCTTCACCACTCTCGGCGAGGAACTGCCCCCCGAACGGCTCGAGCGGCTGTCCAACCGGCTGGCCGACCTGGCCCACGACGTGGAGGCCGGCGAGGTGCGCTTCATCAAGGCCATCGGTGATGCGGTGATGTTCGTCTCCACCGACACCGGCGCACTGCTGGAGGCGGTTCTGGCCCTGATGGCGGCCGCCGAGCGGGACGAACTGCTGCCGCGGCTTCGAGTCGGGGTCGCCTACGGGCGGGCGGTGAGCCGGGCCGGGGACTGGTTCGGCAGCCCGGTCAACACCGCCAGCAGGCTGACGTCCGTCGCCCGGCCGGGAGCGGTGCTGGTCTCGCAGGCCGCCCGTGACGACGTCGGCGACGACGAACGGTTCCGGTGGTCCGACGCGGGGATGCGCCATCTGCGCGGCATCCCCGGAACCAGCCAGCTGTTCCGGGTCCGGCATGCGGTGCGGACCGGGCAGGAATAGACCGGAGAGCGGGTCAGCGGCCCCGCAGCACCGTCATGCCGCCGGCGACGGCAGCGGCCAGAAGCAGCAGGATGGCCCAGCCGGCCCCGGCCAGCCACCAGACCGCGGCGGCGGCCAGCAGCACCGGGGACACCGCGACCAGCGTCATGACCGGGTGCTGACGCACCACATCGCGGGCGGCCCGGGCCCGCTGGGGGTCGAGTTCCCTACCGGCCATCAGGCACCAGCCGACGAGAAGGCCGGGCGGGTCCCAGAGCACGTCCCCGCCGGGGCTGAACTGCGGCGCGCGGCGGTGGGGAAACCGGTTTCGGTGTCATGGCCGTCCTTGCGATCGGATTCCCGAATCCTACCCGCTGCTGTGCGGCGCCGAGCCTGCCAAGCGGGGCGGCCTGAACTCCGACACGCCGATCCCGCCGACGATCCCCGGCCCGGGGGCCGATCTCCACCCGTGGCAACGCCGCTGATGACGACCCCATTCGCGGGCTTCCGGCCATCCGCGACACCGCCGGCGGGCTGAGAACTCTCAGCGACTTAACAACTGCTTCTAAGGAGAACCGCCGACAAGAGCGGACAATCGGTGGTGGTGATGGCGGGCCGAGGCCGGAGATTCCTTCCTTCGGTGCTCACGACCTCGGGCCCTACCGGGTCGGGCAAGGCGGTGAGTTGCGGACATCCCTACATCCGCGATTCGCCCCCGCCCTCACCAGGCATCCCACGCGCCGCTGAGCCCGGCTTCTTTGGTCGCGCCGCATCACGCACGTGTCATCTCCCAATAGGTCCCCTGCCGGGCCATCAGATCGGCGTGGGTGCCGGCTTCGACGATCCGTCCGCCGACGACCACCGCGATGAGGTCCGCGTCGCGGACGGTCGACAGCCGGTGGGCGATGATGAAACTGGTTCGGCCACGGCGTAAGCCGGCCAGCGCCCGGCGGACCTGGAGTTCGGTGCGGCTGTCGACCGAACTCGTCGCCTCGTCGAGGATCAGCAGCTGCGGGCGCGCCAGGAATGCCCGCGCGATCGCGATCAACTGCCGCTCGCCAGCGCTGAGTCTGGCTCCGTCATCGCCGACCCTGGTCTGGTAGCCGTCGGGCAGTGAGCGCACGAAGGAGTCGACGTGGGCGGCCCGGGCGGCGGCCACGATGTCCTCCTCGGCGGCCTCGGGCCGACCGTAGGCGATGTTCTCGGCGATGGTGCCGCCGGTGAGCCAGGTGTCCTGCAGGACCATGCCGATCCGGGACCGCAGCGACTGCCGGCTCACCGCCCGGACGTCCACCCCGTCGATCAGTATCCGGCCGGAGTCGACCTCGTAGAACCGCATCAACAGGTTCACCAGCGTTGTCTTTCCGGCGCCGGTGGGGCCGACGATCGCCACGGTGGAGCCGGGCTCGGCCACCAGCGAGACGTCCTCGATCACCGGTGTGCCGGGCCGGTAGCCGAACCGCACGCGCTCGAACTCCACCCGACCCGGGCCGGGGGGCAGTTCCGCCCGCGGGTCGGGGCTCTGCTCGGGCTCGTCGAGCACCTCGAACACCCGCTCCGCGCTGGCCACCCCCGACTGCAGCATGTTGTAGAACCCGGCCAGCTGGGTCAGCGGCTGGTTGAACTGGCGGACGTACTGGATGAACGCCTGAACGCCGCCCAGGGTCATCCGCCCGCCGGCGACCTGATAGCCGCCGATCACCGCGACCGCGACGTAGCTGAGGTTGCCGATGAACATCGTGACCGGCGCGATGAGCCCGGACAGGAACTGCGCCCCGGAGCTCGTCTGGCGCACATCGGAGTTGAGGTCGCCGAACCGCTGCTGTGCCGCCGCGCGGTGGCCGAAGGTCTTGACCACGGTGAAACCGCTGTAGGTCTCCTCGATGTGGGCGTTGAGGCGGCCGGTGTGGCCCCACTGGGCGACGAACTTGGCCCGCGACCGGCGTGCTATCGCCCGGGTGGCCAGTAACGAGAAGGGCACCGCGAGAAGGGTTATCAGTGCCAGCAGCGGGGAGATGCTCAGCATCATGGCCAGCACCGCGAAGACCGTGAGCACCGCGGTGAGCAGCTGGCTGATCGTCATCGACACCGAGGTGGCGATGTTGTCGACGTCGTTGGTGACCCGGCTGAGCAGCTCACCGCGCTGGCGGGAATCGAAGTAGGCCAGCGGCAGCCGGTGCACCTTGTCCTCGACCTCGGCGCGCAGGGTGACCACGGTCCGCTGGACCACCACGTTGAGCAGCCGTGCCTGGGCCCACAGCAGCAGCGCGGCGGTCAGATAGAGCGCCAGCGCCAGCAGCAGGGTCCGGCCGACCGCCCCGAAGTCCACGCCCCGGCCGGGGATGACGTCCATTCCGGAGAGCAGGTCGGCGAAGCTGTCCTCACCGCGTGCCCGGGCGTCGGCGACGGCCTGGGCCTTGGTGATCCCCTCCGGAAGCCGGCGCCCGATCACCCCGTTGAACAACAGGTCGGTGGCGTGGCCGAGCACCCGCGGGCCGATGGCCGACAACGCGATGCCGACGACGGCCATCGTCAGCACCGCGACGATGAGCCGGCGGTGCGGTGTCAGCCGCCCCAGCAGTCGCAGCGCCGATCCGGAGAAGTTCCGGGATCGCTCCCGGGCGGGGTCGACCAGTGACCGAGAGCGGCCGCGCATCGACGGCGCGGTCATGGAATGCCCCCGACCCCGGCACCGGCGGACTGGGATTCGGCGAACTCGGCGTAGGCGGGGCAGGCCGACAGCAGGACATCATGCCGACCGACCCCGGCGACCCTTCCGCCATCGAGGACGACGATCTGATCGGCGCTCATCACCGTCGAAATGCGCTGAGAGACAATGATGATCGTTGCGTCGTGGGCCGCCTCGGCCAGCGCCGCCCGAATCCGGGCGTCGGTTCGGGCGTCGAGGGCGGAGAACGGGTCGTCGAACAGATAGATCGGCGGGCACCGGATCACCGCCCGGGCGATCGCCATCCGCTGCCGCTGACCGCCGGAGAGGTTCGCCCCGCCCTGGGCGACCGGCATGTCCAGACCGGCGGGGTCGCGCCGGACGAAGTCGTCGGCGGCGGCCACCCGCAGCGCCGCCCACATGTCCTCGTCTGTCGCGTCGGCCTTGCCGTAGCGCAGATTGTCCGCCACCGTCCCGGAGAACAGGTATCCGCGCTGGGGCACCAGCCCGAACGTCGCCCACAGCTCTTCGGTCCGGTAGTCGCGGACGTCCACCCCGTCGACCCGGACCGCTCCGGCAGTGACGTCGAAGAGCCGGCAGGCCAGCGAGACCAGGGTCGACTTGCCCGAGCCGGTGCCGCCGACGATCGCCGTCGTGGTCCCGGGCCGTGCGATGAACGAGACGTCCGCGAGTACCGGGCGTTCGGCCTCGGGGTGTGTGAAGCTCACCCCGTCAAGGGTCAGGGTGCCGCGCGGGCCGGGCTGCGGCCGGCGCGGGACGGCGGGGTCGGTGACCGCCGGCGGGGTGTCGAGCACCTCGCCGACCCGCTCGGCGCAGACCGACGCCCGCGGCAGCATCACCATGACCAGGGTGGCCATCAGCACCGCCATCAGGATCTGCATGAAATAGGACAGGAAGGCGATCAGCGATCCGACCTGCATCTGGCCGGCGTCGATGCGCATCCCGCCGAACCAGATCAGGGCGACGCTGGAGATGTTGACGGTCAGCGTGGTCACCGGGAGCATCAGGGCCTGCCAGCGTCCGGCCGACAGCGCGGCCTCGGACACCGCGACGCTGGCCTGCTCGAAGCGCCGCCGCTCGAAGGGCTCCCGGGCGAAGGCCCGGACCACCCGGATACCGGCGAGCTGCTCGCGCATCACCCGGTTGACTCCGTCGATGAGCCGCTGAAGGGAACGGAAGATCGGGAGCATCCGCGTCACGATCAGGTAGTTGCCCAGCGCCAGGACCGGCACGCTGACCCCCAGCAGCCAGGCCAGGCCGGCGTTCTGCCGGATCGCCATGACGATCCCGCCGATGCTCATGATCGGGGCGGTGACCAGCACGGTGGCCGTCATCTGCACGATCGTCTGCAGCTGCCCGACGTCGTTGGTGGTCCGGGTCAGCAGGGACGGCGCCGAGAACCGGGCGACTTCGGCCCCGGAGAATGTGAGCACGTGGCCGAACAGGTCCGCGCGCACGTCGTGGGCGAAACCGGTTCCGGTGCGCGAGGCGAAGAAGACCGCGCCGACCGCGCACACCCCCTGTACGGCGGTCACGGCCAGCATCACCACTCCCAGCCGCGCGATCAGGGCGGTGTCCCCGACGGCGACGCCGTCGTCGATGATGGCCGCGTTGAGGGCGGGCAGGTACAGCGACGCCATGGCGCTCACGGTCTGCAGCGCGACCACCGCGGCCAGCGGCCAGCGGTACGGCCAGAGGTACCGCCGCAGCAGCGCCAGGAGCATCCCGTTACTGTCCCACACTCCTCCGGGGTGGCATACCGGCAGTTCAGACGGCATATTGGCGGGCCGGCGGGGGGCTGCGGTTACAGTGCATACCGTGACAACGGTGACGATGACCGCGAGCCGGACCTTCGCCCTCGCTGTCGCCGCCGCCGCGGCGGCCGGCCTGCTGGGCGGTTGTGCGGGTTCCGATGCCGACCAATCGGAGGGTGGCCAGGCCCAGGATGTTCCGGTCGCGGGGCAGATCGTGCACGGCCCGTTCTTCCCCGAGTGCGGCGGCATCTCCGACGAGACCCTCGCCGAGCAGACCCGGGTGAGCGGGCTGGTGAAGACGGCGGCCAACTCGGTGGGCTGCCAGTGGCTGGTCGGCGGCGGCATCCTGGGGCCGCACTTCTCCTTCACCTGGTTCCGGGGCAGCCCGATCGGCCGGGAGCGCAAGACCGAGGAGTTGTCGCGCACCAGCGTCGAGGACATCGAGATCGAAGGCCAGCCGGGGTTCATCGCGGTGGGCACCGACCCGATCCTGGGGGACAACCTGTGCGAGATCGGCATCCAGTTCAACGACGACTTCATCGAGTGGTCGGTGAGCTTCGCCGACGAGTCCTATCCGCCGGCCTGCGATGTGGCCAAGGAACTCACCCGCCAGTCGATCGTGAACTCGCAGTGACCGGCCGTCGACGGCTCGCCGCCGCAACCGCGATGCTCGGCTGCGTCGCGGTGCTCAGCGGCTGCGCCAACACGGTGGAGGGCACCGCGATGCGGGCTGGTACGGCGCGCAACAACGACTCGGCCCAGAAGTACCCGAACCTGCTCAAGGAATGCGACGTCCTGACCACCGACGTGCTCGCCGAGACGGTCGGCGCGGACCCGCTGGACATCCAGAGCACCTTCGTCGGAGCGGTCTGCCGCTGGCAGGCGCTCAACCCCGCCGGGCTGGTCGACATCACCCGGTTCTGGTTCGAGCAGGGCAGCCTGGACAACGAGCGGGCGACCGCCGAGAAGATGAACTACCAGATCGAGACCCGCGCTATCGCCGGGGTGCCCTCGATCGTGATGCGCACCAGCGACCCCAACGGTGGCTGCGGAGTCGCCAGCGACGCCGCCGGCGTGGTGGGCTGGTGGGTCAACCCCCAGGCTCCCGGCACCGACGCTTGCGGTCAGGCCATCACCCTGATGGAACTGACCCTGGCGACCAATTCCTGAGCCCCGCCCGCCGCGCTCTCAGCGTGGGACGTGGAACTCGGTCAGCGTGGCGGTACGCGGGGCCAGTTCGGGCCACCGGTCCGGCACCTGAAGAACGGCGATCCCCGACGTCGGGAACTTCGCCGCGATGCGGCCGGTGACCTCGCGGTCGCTGTCCGGTCCGGCCAGCCCGAGGGACACCGCGCTCATCGTGGGCTCGTGGCCGACGACCAGCAGGGTCCGCACATCGTCTCCGACCCCGTTGATCTCGGCGATCATCTCGCCCGGGGCCGCGCCGTAGAGCCGGTCCAGGAAACTCACCGGCGCCTCGACGGCCGTGCGCTGCAGGGTCTGGCGGGTCCGGGTCGCCGACGAACACAGCACCGCGTCGATCTCGGGCAGGCTGGCCCGGAGCCAGTCGCCGGCCAGGGCGGCCTCGCGCTCCCCGCGTGGGGCCAGCGGCCGCTCATGGTCGGCCACCCCGGCGGGATAGTCGGCTTTGGCGTGTCTCATCAACACCAGCGTTCTCACCCGTACCAGGTTAGGCCACATGCCGATTCGGGTCCGCGGAGTTGTCAGAACCCCGACCTACACTCGCGCGCAGGCCGGGAACGCCGGCCGGCGCACCGGAGAGGATGAGGGGGCGATGAAGTTCCTGCACACCGCGGACTGGCAGCTGGGCATGGTCCGCAAGCGCCTGGGACCCGAGTCCCAGCCGCGCTTCGCCGCCGCGCGCCGGGACGCGGTGGCGGCGCTGGGTCCCCTGGCCAGGGAGTCCGGGGCCGAGTTCGTGGTGGTCGCCGGTGACGTGTTCGACGCCAACCAGCTCCCGCCGGAGGTCATCAGCCAGTCGCTGGAGGCGATCCGCGCCATCGAGGTGCCGGTGTTCCTGCTGCCCGGGAACCACGACCCGCTCGACGCCGGCTCGGTGTACACCAGCGCGCTGTTCGCCCGGGAGTGCCCGGCCAATGTCACCGTCCTGGACCGGGCCGGGGTGTTCGACGTGCGCGAGGGTCTGCAGATCGTCGCCGCGCCGTGGCGCTCCAAACGGCCCACCACCGACCTGACCGCCGGGGTGCTCGCCGACCTGCCCGCCGACGGGACCGCACGGGTGCTGGTGGCGCACGGCGCCGTCGACGTGCTCGACCCCGACACGGCCAACCCGGCCCGGATCGCGCTGGCCGGTCTCACCGCCGCCCTGGAGCGCTCCGCGGTGCACTACGTCGCGTTGGGCGACAAGCATTCCCGGACCGAGGTCGCCGAGCGGGTGTGGTACTCCGGCGCCCCGGAGGTCACCAACTACGACCACGTGGAGCCCGACCCCGGACACGTGCTGATCGTCGACATGGATCTGGCCGACCCCGCGCACCCGGTTCAGGTGGAGTCCCGCCGGGTGGGCAGCTGGCGGTTCCTCACGCTGCGCCGGGAGGTCAGCGACAGCCGCGACATCGCCGATCTCGACCTCAACCTCGACCAGCTCCCCGACAAGGAGCGCACCGTGGTCCAGCTCGCGCTGCGGGGGACGCTGACCGTCACCGACCGGGCCAGGCTGGACTC
>Ga0180434_10007920_pt1 | contig 11862 bp, 9 predicted proteins | sample SS_ome_7_FD_132453 | JGI IMG/M metagenome (GOLD analysis project Ga0180434, IMG submission 132453) | Hypersaline lake sediment archaeal communities from the Salton Sea, California, USA - SS_1_D_2 metaG | ecosystem: Environmental > Aquatic > Non-marine Saline and Alkaline > Hypersaline > Sediment... | reverse complement strand
GAAAAACTGGCTTGCAAAGCTACCCCGAAAAGGTGTACGAAGTGGAGAGGTAGTGGCCGCCAGAATCACAGGTGTTTCCAGATGGATGATCTCCTGTGAAAGGGCGGAGAAACAGACAGGAGCATAATATGAATATCTCGAGGGTCATCGCAGCGATTGCACTGCTTATTATCACTATCGCGATAATCGCGTTTGCGGTAATGAATCCCAGCGAGCGTGTCGGTATCAACCTGGGCTGGATTGCCTATGAAAACGTGCCCTTGATACTCGCGCTGTTCATCGCCTTCGTGATCGGGATCATTCTCACGGTGCTCTACAGCCTGTACTACTTCGTTGACATGGGGCTTAACGTCAGACGCCTGAAGAAGCGGAACAGAGATCTCGAGGACGAATTGGTCGCTTTGAGAAACCTGCCGCTCGAGGAGCCTGTGGATGAGACTGAGGCCCAGGAAGGAAAGGAAGTGCGGCCGTGACCATCTGGATTATCCTGATTCTCTGTGTAGTGGCTGTCATCTTTCACCGGGTATGGGTCAGCATTCAGGCAAAGCGGAGGCGGGCGTCCGGCGGCAACCCTTATGTCGAAGGCATCTCTGCTCTTCTGGACGAGGACTACGATCAGGCCTTGAGCTCCTTCAGGCAGGCCATTCGGGAGTATCCCCAGGAAGTCGATCCCTACTTGAGGCTGGGTGACGCTTTCAGGGAGACAGGCGATGTGCGCAAGGCAACCCAGATACACCGGGAACTCACGGTGCGGCCCAATCTTCCCAAGCGCGCGCTGGCCAGGGTGCTCTTGAGTCTGGCCCGTGATTATGTCCAGGCCAAGCGGCTCGATCGGGCAGCGGCGAGCTTCGAACAGGTGATAGAGCTCGAGCCGCGGAATGAGAAGGCCATGAACGAGCTCCTGGATGTATATGAGGAGATGAAGGAGTGGGACAAGGCCTATCTTGTAAGGAGGGATCTCTCCAAGGCCAGGAAGGTGGATGACACCAGATTTCTCGCTCTATACAAGGCGTATGTGGGCAAGTCCTATCTCGATCAGGGAGATATGAAGAAGGCTGAGAGCAACCTTAAGGATGCTCTCAAGATAGATTCAGAGTGTGCGGCCGGGTACCTTTATCTCGGCGACCTGTATTATGCCAACGGCAATATCGACAACGCGATATCTTCCTGGAGACGCATTATCACCCTCTTCCCGAAAATCGCTTACATAACCTTCCGACGCCTGGAGAAGGCTTTCTACGAGAAAGGCAAATTCGAGAAGATAGTCGACCTGTATAATGACGTGCTCGAGAGGAACCCCGGAGATGTCCGGACCCTTATGACGCTCGCCAACATCCAGAGGAAGAAGGGGGATCTGGATGACGCTCTCCGTTACGTGCAGACGGCACTGGAATTCGATCCCGGGGCCACACGCGCCAAGCAAGCGCTGGCGAGGCTTTATTATGAGAAGGGTGATACGGAGCGTTCGTTGAGGGCAATGGTTGATGCCTTTAACGGTTTTTCTTCGGACGAGGAGCGTTACGTTTGCAGCAATTGCGGGTATGAATCAAATGAAATCCTGTGGCGGTGTCCCAATTGTAGGGAGTGGGAGACTTTCATTTGAGTCTTTGCCCCTGAGGCGGGCTTGCGGCCCGTGATCCCGTTTTAGCGCAATGGCCAAAGATCCCCAAAAGACCCCGATGATGTCGCAGTATTTGAATATTAAGAAGGACTATCCGGATACTCTTCTGCTCTTCAGAATGGGCGACTTCTACGAGACCTTCTACGACGACGCGGTCACGGCTTCCAAGGTCCTGGGTATCGCCTTGACCTCGCGGGCCCGTGAAGGAGACAAGAAGATCCCGCTGGCCGGCGTTCCCTATCATGCGGTAGACACCTATGTCGCCCGGCTTGTGCGGGCGGGGCATAGGGTGGCGATTTGCGAGCAGGTCGAAGATCCAAAGGCGGCCAAGGGACTGGTGAAGCGCAAGGTGGTGGAGGTCATAACCCCCGGAACCATAACCTCATCGCTACTCCTCGAGGATAAGGAGAACAACTACTTGGTCGCCCTTACCGGGGATAATTCCAAATGGGGTATGGCGCGAGCCGATCTTTCGACGGGGGAGTTCACAGTAAGCGAAGTCACCACCCAGGAACTCTATGAAGAGGTTGCCAAGAGCGCCCCCAGCGAGATACTTGTCGCCCGGGATGAGATCGATGAGGGCGTGCTTCAGAGACTGGAGCAGATGCTCCCCGACACCGCCATAACACATCTGGACGCCTGGCTCTTCCTTTCAGATGCCGCCGCCTCCATTCTCCGTGACCATTTCAAGGTGACCTCGCTCGAGGGCTTCGGGTGTCATGACATGGACCTTGGGGTGGGTTCTGCCGGAGCCCTAATATCCTACCTCAGACAAACGCAGAAAAGGCTGCTGCCCCACATCTCCCACCTGGCCGTGCACCGGAGGTCTCTCTACATGGAGATCGATGAGGACTCTCTGGCCAATCTCGAGATCCTCAAACCCCTTCATCCAGAGGATACGGACGCCTCCCTGATCAGTGTGCTGGATAACACGATGACCTCAATGGGAGGGCGAAAGCTAAGGGCCTGGGTAAGAAACCCGCTTACATCCCGGAGTGCGATCATCGAGCGGTTGGAGGCGGTGGACGACCTTGTGGCGGAGGAGATCAGGCGCAAGGACCTGAGAAGCGTGCTCCGTCAGATAAACGATCTTGAACGCCTGATAGCGCGTGTCTGCACGGAGCGCGCGGGCCCGAGCGATCTGGTGGCGATAAGGAATTCTCTGGATCTCTTCCCCGAGATAAGGAAAGTACTTTCCGGATCGACGTCGAAGGCCCTTGCCGCGGCAGCCGCCGAGCTTCCACTTATGGAGGATGTGAGGAAGCTTGTGGCGGAAGCCGTCAAGCCGGAGGCCCCGGCGCTTTTCAAGGAAGGAAACGTGGTGCGGGAAGGGTATGATGCGGAGCTCGACCGACTCAGAGGTGCCTCCCAGAACGCCAAGAAGTGGATAGTGGACCTCCAGACGTCCGAAAGAAAACGGACAGGCATCTCGACACTCAAGGTGGGGTTCAACAAGGTCTTCGGTTACTATCTCGAGGTAAGCAAGGCCAACCTCGGCCGCGTGCCGGCCGACTATATCCGAAAACAGACGCTTGTAGGAGGCGAAAGGTATGTGACCGAGGGCCTTAAGGAGAAGGAGGCCGAGATCCTCCAGGCCGAGGAGAGATCGGCCGCCCTCGAGGAGGAGATCTTCAAGAGAATAAGATCAGAGGTCGCAGGTTACACCGCTCCAATTCAGGACGGTGCCCGGATGGTCGCGGAGCTCGATGTCTTTGCCTCCTTCGCCGAAGCAGCCCGTAGCGGTGACTACGTCAAACCGCGGATCTCAGAGGACGGAGGCATAGATATACGCGAGGGCAGGCACCCGGTGGTGGAGCGTTTCCTCGGAGACGAGCACTTCGTGCCCAATGATGTTCTCCTTGATGAGGACAACCAGATCCTGGTCATAACCGGCCCCAACATGGCCGGCAAATCCACGTATCTCAGACAGGCAGCCCTGATCGTGATAATGGCCCAGATGGGAAGCTTCGTCCCGGCTTCGAAGGCGGAACTGGGCATCGTGGACAAGGTCTTTACCCGTATTGGGGCGACGGACCGGGTAGCGCGGGGCCAGAGCACGTTCCTGGTGGAAATGATAGAGACGGCCAATATCCTCAACAACGCCACGCGCCGGAGTCTTGTCCTGCTCGACGAGGTGGGCCGGGGTACCAGCACCTTTGACGGATTGAGTATTGCCTGGGCGGTGGTCGAATATCTCCATGATAATGAGAGCGTGCGGCCCATGACCCTTTTCGCGACCCACTACCATGAGCTCACCGACCTTTCCGGGATTCTCCCCAGGGTACGCAATTTCAACGTGCTTGTGAAGGAGTATGGTGATAGAATAGTCTTCTTGAGGAAGATCGTAGAGGGAGGCTCCGACAGGAGCTACGGCATTCAGGTCGCGAGGCTGGCCGGGCTGCCGGATGCCGTGATCGAGCGGGCAAGGGAGATACTCGCCAACCTGGAAGAGGATGAATACAGTATCGGCGACATCCCCAGGATAGCGCGGGGCGAGCATTCACCGGTCTCAGGGGATATTCAGCTCACGCTCTGGGAAAGCGAGAAGGAGCTTACCCGCAAGCTTTCGGAGATAGATCTCGACAACGTGACCCCTCTTGAGGCTCTTGAGATAATGGCCGATCTCAAGCGCATGGCGACTGGCGAACCCAGGGAAGAAGATGAATAGGATCCACGTACTGCCGGACAAGATCATAAATCTCATCGCCGCCGGCGAGGTGGTGGACAGGCCGTCATCGGTGGTGAAGGAGCTCATAGAGAACAGTGTTGACGCTTGCGCGACCCAGATAACCGTGGAGACCAAGGGCGACGGAAGGCAGCTTATAAAGATAGCGGATAACGGTATCGGCATGACGGAGGAAGACGCGCTGCTTGCCTTCCAGCGACATGCAACGAGCAAGATATCGAGTGTTGAGGACCTCGACAGGATAACCACTATGGGGTTCCGTGGAGAGGCCCTTTCCAGCATAGCCAGCGTCGCCGAGGTGGAGGTCGTAACCAGGCCGCAGAATGAGGATGCGGCCACGCGCATCGTCATCCGGGGGGGCAAGGTCGATGAACGTTCCAAGACTTCGAGATCCCCCGGTACTACGGTGAGCGTTACCAACCTTTTCTATAACGCGCCCGCCCGGGCTAAGTTCCTGAAGACAAGGGCTACGGAGGTACGTCATGTGACCCGGACCTTTGCCAGGCATGCCATGACCCAGTACGGGGTTTCGATGAAACTCATACGCGACCGTAAGGTGATCCTCAGCCTCCCGGCCGTCAACAGCATCGAAGAGCGGATAGGAGGCATCCTCGGCCGGAACTTCGGCGAGAACTCCATTCCTGTCGATGTCTCAGACGAGTATATCCAGCTCTGCGGTTTTCTTTCCCGTCCCGAGGAAGCGCGCAGCACGACCGGTTACACGTCGATATTCGTAAACAGCAGGCCGGTGGAAAGCCGGCTGATCTTGAGGGCTGTCTGCGATGCTTACGGGAATACGCTTAAGAGCCGGAAGTACCCGACGGGCGTCATTCTGATAAACATCGACCCCGGCGAGGTCGATTTCAACGTCCATCCCACCAAAAAACAAGTGAGGTTCCGCCGAGAGAGGGAGGTGCGCCAGTTCGTGTTCCGCTCGGTGCAGAGCGCGCTTACTACGCGAAGGATGGTGCCGCCGCTCATAAGCCGTCCGGTGACGGAGAAGAAAACTACCAGGGACATGCGCGCCAACCACATACCGCTTATGAGCCGGAAGGAAATCTTCGTATCGGAAGCCATGAGGGAGTATCGGGCGCCGACGCTCAAGGCCGAATCCGAGGTGACAGCGATTGCCCAGATAAAGAACGCCTACATCCTGGCCGAGTCCGATGCCGAGTTCTATCTCATCGACCAGCATGCGGCGCACGAGCGGATACTCTATGAAGAAGCCAAGTCAAGGCTCGACGGGCGGGAACCGGTGGTCCAGAAACTGCTCTTCCCTGAATCGCTCGAGGTCACGCCTGAAGAGGAGGACCTCATAGACGAGCACGTGGAAGAGATAAGACGAATGGGATTTGATGTTCGCAAGTTCGGGCGGAGGACCTACGTGGTCGAGGCTGTGCCTGCCCACTTCAAAAAGGCGCTTCAGAAGACAATCCTGACCGAGATGGTGGATGAGGTTATAGCGACCAGGGCGGAATCCGATGACATGAACCATCTCCTGGCCGCCGGTTTCGCTTGCCGTGCAGCCATAAAGGCGGGGGACAGGCTCACCCCGGAGGAGACCCAGTCGCTCCTTGACCAACTCTTCAAGTCAAAGATGCCGTTTGCATGCCCCCACGGACGCCCCACCATGATAAGGCTCTCCTGGGAGGAGATCGAAAGAAGGTTTTTAAGAAGGTGACGGCGAGGGGACGGGAGAGCGTGCTCATCTTGGTCGGCCCGACCGGAGTCGGAAAGACCGAGGTTGGGTTCCATCTTGCCCGGCTCACCGGGGGCGAGATCATATCCGCGGACTCACGCCTTGTCTACCGGGGTTTGGACATAGCAACAGCCAAGCCCGCAATGCGGATGCGTGACCAGGTCACCCATCACCTCATAGATGTCGTTGATCCCGATGAGGAGTACACCTGCAAGATGTACGAGAAACACGCCAGGCTTGCCGTCCGTGATATTCTCAAGAGGGGAAAGACGCCGGTGGTAGTGGGGGGGACGGGTCTCTACCTGCGCGCTCTTACGGACGGCATCTTCGAAGGCCCGGGCCGGGATGAGGCCCTGCGAGCGAGGCTTGAGGCCGAGGCGGAAGCCGGGGGCAAGCTGTCACTATGGGAGAGACTCAACTCGGTCGATCCGGTCAAGGCCGGAATGATAGACCCGGAGAACCTGGTCAGGGTGATAAGAGCGCTCGAGGTCTACGAGCTCACGGGAAAACCGATGAGCGACCTCGAGCAATCGGCCGAGCCCTTAGGGATTCCTTATGTAAAGGTGGGGCTTACGCGTGCCAGGGAAGAGCTCTACCGGTTGATCGACGGCAGGGTGGAGGCTATGTTCGAGGAGGGGCTCGTCGATGAGGCCAAGAGGCTGGTGGAGGAAGGCTTCGGTGATAGGGCGGTGCTCCGCAACACCCTGGGCTATCAGGAAGTGCTCGCCTATCTGGACGGTTCCATCACATATGTCGAGGCGGCCTACCTCCTTAAGCGCAACACCCGCCGTTTCGCCAAGCGCCAGATGACCTGGTTCCGCAAGGAGAAGCACATCACCTGGTTTGATATCACCGGTCGCACCGACTTCCCCCAAATCGCGAAGCAAATCGCCCACAAAAAATAAGGTTCCAGGATACCTATTTCGCAGGATACCTATTTCTTCGTAGCGTTGCCACTCCTGTGGCAACGGATGTAGCATCGGGGCTCTGTGCCCGACGTTCTTTCCGTGTCAATCTCGCAGTTGACACGGCGACGCGGGAGTTATAGAATGCCCAAGGATATGGGGATTCGCAATCCCGAGTACGCAAAGGAGTTTCCCATGAATAGACCGGGCAGAGATAAAAACGCGGCACCTGCCGCCCGCGATATCGTGATTGCACTCATTGTCATCGGATCGATTTGGGGTTTCTTCGAAGTCGGCCTCGGAGGAGCCATGAAGGCAGGTAACATACCGTATAAGGGCGACATTCTCACCGGCCTCGGGATCGGGCTCATGGCCTTAGGCTTCGCTCTCTTCAGGAAACCTGTCATGCTCATAGGTATTGCCGCGGTCGCCGTCCTCGTGAGACAAACCGCCATCCCGATACTCCATCTATCCACCTTCTGCAAGGCCAACTCCTGCCTGGCCGTTATGCTGGGAGGAGGGGCCCTCGCCGGAAGCGTCGCTTTCGCGGGCCGCCGGATCGGAACAAGCAAGGTCTCCCGCGTGGCAGCCGGTTTGTCGGCAGGCCTCATGGCGGGCATAGGTTTCTACTTCATAGGCATGCGCGTCGCCCCGTGCAGGTACCTTATGTCCTTTAGCCGTCCGGGAGGCTTCGTGGCCTGGATGGCGCATGAGGGATTAATATGGGCCGGGCTCGGTGCCGTATTTTTCCCTCTCGGCTACCTGGCGGGAGAGCGGGTGAGGGACCGGGTGCTGGATCTGCGCCTTGCGAGCCCTAACATCTACTACGCCGCATCCGGAGCCGTCATCGCATTTTGCTGGATGGCAAGCGCCTGGGCGATAGCCTCCGGCTACTAGTAGGCCGACAAGAAGTGACCATCTACTTTGTTCGTTGCCACAGGAGTGGTCGTTGCCACAGGAGTGGCAACGCTACGAAACGCACAGCTTCTGACCGGTAGATTGCATAGCATCGTCATTCCTGTGACGACGGAATAATCCTCACTCACACCAAAATTACCGCGGGGTCAAAAATAGCTTGACTACCGAACAATTGTTTGGTATATTGGCATCAGGAGGAACAGATGAGATCGCTTACCAAGAGACAGAGGGAGATACTCGACTACATACTCTTGTCCATAAGACGGAGGGACAGGTTCCCTTCCTACAGGGAGATCGGGCGCAGGTTCAGGCTCACCTCCTCCGCTACCGTAAGCCAGCATCTCGACGCCCTTGTGAAGAAGGGTTTTCTCACCAAAACGGGCGGGCAGCTCATGCTTTCACCCGAGGCCCGTGGCTTCCGCGGTGTACCCATAGTAGGAAGGGTGGCCGCGGGACTTCCCATAACGGCGATCGAAAACAGGGAGGGGCACCTGGATATGGAATCGCTCTTTCCCGAAGATGCCGTCCACTTCGCCGTAAGGGTAAACGGAGACAGCATGGCCGATGCCGGTATCTTAGACGGCGACTACGTGATCGTAAGGCAGCAGGACGATGCCGAGGACGGCGAAACCATAGTCGCCTATTTGGGTGAAGATGAGGAAGCCACGGTCAAGGTGCTGCGCAAGCACGCCAGGTACATAGACCTGGAACCCAGGAACAGTGCCTACCGGGCGATAAGAATAAGACCGGGACGGGACAGTATCCGCATAGGCGGTAAAGTGGTCGGCTTGGTGAGAAAGCTATAACACGGATCGCACTATAGCAAGGTGTCGAAGATGTCAGTAACGGAACGTAGCGTTGCCACTCCTGTGGCAACGAACGCAGCAGGCGCGTGTTTTTCAACAGCCTTGTGACTCCGGGGGAGCGATGCTGGTCGAGCGACTGGATGAAAGCATAAGGGTAAGGGCGGACTTTAAGGGCGGTACCATCAAGCCCCTGGTTTTCGTGCGCCGGGGCCAGATACACCGGATAACCAGCGTCAACTGCCGCTGGATGGACCGCGAGGGCACCGCAAAGATCCACTACTTCTCGGTGACATCGGATTCCGGAGATGTCTATCAGATACACCTTAATTCAGGAGACATGACCTGGCATCTCGACCAGGTGATGATTGAATCATGATAAGAGTCGGAGCAAAAAAACAGCCCAACCTCATAATGTACCTCGATATCGACGCCTTCTTCCCATCGGTGGAGCAGGTCAAGTTCCCGCACCTTAAGGGCAAGCCTGTCGTCGTGGGTTCAGGGGTGGTGGCAAGCTCCTCTTACGAGGCAAGGCGCTACGGCATCTCCGCGGGGACCCCTATAAGCCGGGCCGTGAAGCTCTGCCCCGAGGTGGTTGTACTCAAAGGCCACCAGCACACCTATGCCTCCTTCGCCGAACGCATATTCGATAGGTGCAAGCTCCTTACACCTCATGTCGAGGCCTACCTGGATGAGATCTTCTGCGACCTTACCGGTACCCCGGCAGCCCAGCGCCCCACCCTCGAGCTCGGGCATGAACTGAAGCAAGCCATAGCGGAAGACCCTGGCATAGGTGTCACCATAGGCTTCGCCTCAAACCGCATGCTCGCCAAGCTTGCGGCCAAGGATGTGAAGCCCGACGGTGTGGCCGTGGTCCGGCCGGGCGAGGAAGAGGCCTTTATGGAAGACCGTCCCATAGGCGATGTCCTGGGCATAGGCAGGAAGGCCAGGGGCCGCCTCGAGCAGATAAACGTCAGACGCGTCCGGGACCTCAAGGAGTTCCCCCTAACCTACCTCGAAAAGATTTTCGGCAGGAACGCTTTCCTCATCCACGAACGTCTCCGGGGCCGCGACCCTTACGTGCCTTCGCTTACACCCAAGTCCGTGTCGCGCGAGACCAGCTTTCCCCGCGACACGATAGATATGGAAGAGATAATGGTGGTGCTCTATTACCTTACCGAGCGGGCCTGCCGCTCCACGCGCACGCTGGGGCTCGTACCCCGCCGAGTGACGGTCAAGGTCCGCTATGGAGACGGGGAAGGCGAAACGGCTTCGGGCCGCGTTCTGGACGCCGCTGTGCTTGATGCCGCCATCTTCGGTATAGCCAGGGATACTTTTAAGCGGATCTACAGGCGCTGCCGCCTTCACCTTATAGGCATTGTGCTCTCCGAGTTTGTGCCAGCGCGGGACACGCAGCCCTCGCTTTATCCCGATGGACACGGCAAACGACTGGGCGATCTCTATGGCACCCTGGACCGCATACGCTCGCGCTTTGGACATTCATCGGTGATTGCGGGAAAATCCATAAGCCTCATGAGGAAGTTGGAGCGAGACAGCTATGGCTACATCCTTCGTACCCCTTCGCTTACGAAGTAGAGGGAGCCGCCTGGCCGGGACAATCCCACCGGGCGAGCTTGCCGGGCATCTTAAGCGTCTGGGCTTTACGGCCGGCGCCCTCGTGGACGTGGGCAATCTCTACGGAGCCATAGAGTTCTACGAGGCCTGTCTCCGCGAGGGCATAAAACCCATAATCGGTGCCGAGGTGACCTGCCCGGTCTTCGGCAAGAAGGCGGGGCTCATCGCGCTCTCCCGCGAGGGCTTCGCCAATCTATGCCGGGTTGTGACCGAGGTGGAGCTCAGGGACGATCTCCTGCTTATCGAATCCATCAGCTCTGGAGCAGAGGGGCTGGCGGCGCTTACCCAGGATCCGGAGTACGCGGCCCATCTGGCCCGGATCGTGGGGCCAGATCAAGTCTGGGTGGAGATCGTACCCAACCGGCAGAGCGCTTCAAGCATAAGGGACCGCATGACGTCCGCCCGTCGCCGTGACCTCAAGGCCCTCGCAACGTGGGAGGTGCTCTACCTCGATACCTCGGAACGAACCATATCACGTATGCTCAAGGCTATCTCGGAAGGCTGCCTGTTCTCCCAGGTAGAACTCCGCGCCTGTCAAGCCTCACTCGAGGAATCGCTTGGGCTCAAGCACACCGGGGAACTCCATCCCGATCTACTCAGAGAGACCCTGGAGCTTGCCGATATGGTTGATCTCAAGCTCGATCTCGGCCGGCCCCACTTCCCGAGAGCAACGGCCTCACGTGACGAGTCCCTCAGAGTGCTGACCGGCCTCGCCGCCGCCGCCCTCCGGCGGAAGTACCCGGACGGAAAGCAGAGAGCCCAACGCAGGCTGAGGTCCGAACTCGATGTCATCGAAAAGCTAGGCCTTGCCGATTACTTCCTCGTTGTAAACGAGATAACGGGGTTTGCCAGGGACAAGGGTATCGCCACTACGGGACGTGGCTCAGGCGCCGGTTCTCTCGTGGCATACCTTCTTAACATAACCCAAGTGGATCCAATCCTCCACGGCCTTATCTTCGAGCGTTTCCTTAACGAGCACAGGCCCGACTATCCCGATCTCGATATCGATATCTCCTGGCGAAGGAGGGATGAGGTCATTGCCTACGCCTACGAGCGCTATGGCACCGACAAGGTGGCCATGATCTCGACCCACAACTCCTTCGAGCTCCGTTCGGCCGCCCGGGAAGCGGCCAAGGCCATGGGCTTGAGCCCCTATGAAGCTCAGACCCTCTCAAGCCGCCTGCCATACCGGAGGCCCAAGACGGGGGGTACCGGGATAGGGCGTGTGCTTGCCGCCGTAAGGCCCGAGCTCGGGACTCGCGAGCGCAGGGAGCTTGCCCGCATGGCCGAGGCCTTGATCGGCTTTCCCCACCACAGCAGCGTCCACTGCGGCGGAATCGTAATCTCCGACCGGCCCATCACTTACTACACGCCGCTTGAGATGGCCGCCAAGGGCATCCAGGTGACCCAGTTCGACATGCACGCAATAGAGAAGGTTGGGCTCGTAAAGATCGATCTCCTCGGAAACAGGGCCCTAAGTGTGATAGAGGAGGCCACAAGGGATATAAAGGCCAGATACGGTATCACAGTCGCCGTGCCTCCGGAAGACCACGCTACGGCCCGAATACTCACCGCCGGACGTACCATGAGCTGCT
>Ga0180434_10007919_pt1 | contig 11863 bp, 15 predicted proteins | sample SS_ome_7_FD_132453 | JGI IMG/M metagenome (GOLD analysis project Ga0180434, IMG submission 132453) | Hypersaline lake sediment archaeal communities from the Salton Sea, California, USA - SS_1_D_2 metaG | ecosystem: Environmental > Aquatic > Non-marine Saline and Alkaline > Hypersaline >... | reverse complement strand
CTTGGGGCGCGGGTCGCTTGACCAACGATGCTGTGGAGCCTGCCCTGCTCCAGTACAGGTACAACGCGCACAAGCCTGAGATCGACGCGATCCTTCGGTCGAACCTCCCCGACCCCGACAAGGCTGCACGCATCTACGACCTGCTCTCGGACCTCGGTGTGGACCGCTTGGCGAACAAGCCCATCGACCAGCGCCGTGCCCTTGAGGCCGTCATCCCCGGTGGGCCCGGTCGCCTTCGGGGCCTCGCGGAAGCAGCGGCAGGGAACGGCACCACGGCAGACGCGCTTGCCGCCCTCGACCTACAGGTCAACCGCAAGTACCTGCCCGTGAGTCCCGATGCTCCTGCGATGCAGATGCTCCACGACTTCGGGCAGCAGGTCTACACGCATGGCCGTCGTATCGGGGAGGAAGAGGCGCAGGTTCCCCTTCGTGGTCCCGCAGCCGAGTCGTTCACGCGACGGCTCGAACTCGGCACGGAGAGGACGGTCCCCACTCAGGCGGGCGTCGTCGAAGAGACGGTCCACCACGCCTACCGCACGAAGCCTGAGAAGTTGCGGGAAGCAGCCATTGGCGCGGGTGGCCGGGTCATCGAGTCCACGTTCGAGAACCTCGTACCCGAAGACCTCGTGTTCGTGACGGACACGCTGATGGTGCCGCGACAGGGCTTGACCCCGGAGGTACGGTCGCAGGTGCGGCAGACCATGACCCCCATCTTCGAGAAGGTGCGCGCGGTTCCCACTCCCGCCCTCAACGGGCAGAGGGCCGTGGGCTTCGTGTGGGACGTTGACCCTGATGATGTGGGACGACTGTTCGGCGGTGTCGAGGCCATCCGTCGCTCGCCCATGAAGGAGAGCATCTTCCTCTCGGTGTCCAAGGGCGCTCCCCTCACCGCTTCTCAGCACCACTTCCTGCAAGACGCCTTCCTGTCCGATGCGTACCGCCGCGCCATGGGCCGGGATGCAGTCGAGGCGGTACTCGCAGGTCCGCAGACGCAGCAGGCACGCCAGCCCACCGTGGGCCTCGGGCTTCTCACCGCAGCAGGTACCGACGTGGAGACCCGCCCTCGACAGGCACGCGGGCTGGCAGAAGCGCGGGAGCCCTCGTTCCTGTCCGTCATCCCGCAGGGCATCGCCATCACCCGCAACACCATCGGCTCAGGTGTGCGGGCGGCATCGAAGCGGTTTCCGAAGGTCAAGTACACGAAGACCAAGTTCAAGGGACAGACCCCCTTCGGCCTTGAGGCGACGGAGCAGCGGGTGCGGGAGCGGGTGAGCGCCATCCCCGACAACTTCCAGCAGGAGGTTCGCAACGCTGCGGCTGTGGCCGCCAATCCCGAAGCAGCCTTCGCATCCATCATCCAGAAGCGGGTGAACGCCAACGCGGAAGCGGCCATCGAGGTCTTGTCCCGACAGGCGCAGCGGCTCATGGAATCCGGCATGTCGGAGGCGGAAGCGTACTCCACCCTCGCCTACCAGCAGCGCGTGGGCGTCGGAGAGGCGGAAGCCCTCGGGGAGCAGATCGCTCGGACGGGTGTGGTGCCCGACGCCCGTGGGATCGCGGAGCGGTTCGCGCGAGAGTCCGCAGTCGAGAGTGCGTGGCAGTCCACCCTCAAAGCGTTCTTCGGCCCGTCCATCTACGGGCAGTTGCTCGCCCCCACCGACAACGCCCTGTACCCCTACATCAAGGTTGGTGAGAACTACCGTCCGCTGACCCCTGAGCAGTTCCGTGCGGTGCTCGGGCTCATTCGGGATGACAACCCTGAACTCGTCGCACGCGGCCTCGCTCGGGCCAAGTTCCCCGGTGCCATCGCCATGTCCGGTGCGTTGCAGTGGTTCGACAACCCCGACCCCCGGAACCTCGGCAAGATCCGTCTGGTTGACGATGCAGTCGTTGACACCCTGTCCGGCTGGGCCATGGGTGCCGACCGTCAGCGCATCGTGCAGGAGGAAGCGACCCGGCTTCTCGACACCGACCCCTACATCCGTACCGACCTGTTCCCCTCGTCCCATGCCGCCGGGCGTGACCGCATCATGCAGGAGAGGGAAGCGGTGATGGGCGCGCGGTACAACGTGAACAGCGCCCTCGGGCGGCTCAGTGTTCCCGGCGACGCCCCACCTTACACGCGCACGTTGATGGGGATGCTGGGCGGCATCGCTGATTTCCGGCAGGAGTTCTCGGGTCTGTCTTCGGGGCGGCGGCCTGTTGACTCCCGCGTGGCAGAGCGGGTGCAGCGACCCGGCACGCCCTTCATCGTCCCTGTGGAGCCCGGCACCGCGAAGGTGGGCAAGTACAGCGCGCGCCTCGACAACCTCACTGTCCGCGAGTACCGCAACCTCAATGCGGGCGCTCGGCGTGACCTCGTGCGCTACGTCTACGGGAAGATGCTGGAAGAGGGACGGTCCACGCCGGACCTTCGAGTGCTCCTGTCGGAGAACCTTGACGACCCGCAGTTGAACCTTCTCTTCTTCGAGAAGCAGGCAACCACGCAGTCTTTGCTCCGCCTGCTGGGTGACATGGACGCGGAGTTCGAGCGGGTACTCCGTGCGAACCAAGGCACCCCGATGTCGAAGGAAGTGGTGGACGACCTGCTTGAGCAGGCGTTCCCCTCCCGCGATGACCGGGCGCTCTACCGGATGATTCTCGAAGCGAAGCGGGGCACCGACACCCTGGGCCGCCCCATCACGAAGCAGCAGATCGCAGTCTCCATGCGGAGAGCCCTGCTCCAGAACGCGGTGGACGAGTTCATCGAACCCACGGTCACTGAGATGCAGGCGAACGCTCGGGCATACGGGTGGACTCCTGACCTCGACGCGACCCGTGAGGGCATTGTCACCCTGGTTGACCAAGTGAACCCGATGGACCCGCGCTTCGCGGTCGCAGGGCAGGACTTCGTCGATGCGGTGTCCGGTCTCCAGGCCGCGTCCAAGGACGGCAAACTTGCCGAGAACCTTGACGCCTTGCAGAAGTCCGACCGACTCGCACGGGCGCTCAAGGGAGATCGCAGGGCAGCAGGTGAGTACGCCTTGCAGGTGGCCTCGGAGGCTCTCACCACCCCTCGGACCATGGCCGCAGCCGGGCTTCTCGCCGGGGGCTACTACCTCCAGAACACCGGAGCGACTACGCCCGATGGCACTCCCATCGTGTTGCCGGTGCCGTTGCCCAACACCCGGTACATCGGGACGAACCTCATCACCGCCCCGCTGATCGCGGCTACCACGCTGGGCACCACGGGAGCCATACGGCTGATGCCGGGCACCACAGGGGTGACGAGACAGGCGGGAGAGGTCGCACGTCAGGCGGGCGCACAGGCTCTCCCAGCGTTCCTCAACCGTCCCCTGTTCAACAGCCTGGAGGCCAGCGCCCCCGATGCTGTCATGTTCGAGTCTCGCCTCGGGCGACAGTGGACCCGTGGTGAGTTCGAGCAAGCGGTCGCGGACCACAACATCAACATCACCCGTGGTGGTGTGGAGTTCGCCAACGCCTTCGCTCAAGACCTTGCCCGTGACGCCCGGCTGACTGCGGAAGGCGTCAAGGCTCCTGCCCTTCGGCAGTACCTGCTCCGCAACCTCGACCCGACCCGCACGGGCTTCTGGCAGTACTTCGCCAACGCCACCGACCGGGCCTTCCGGCAGAACGTGTTTGCTTCTGCGCTCAAGGAAGGGATGCCCCCGGAGCAGGCGGCGCAGTTGGCTCGGAACGTGGTGCTCGACTACGGCAACGTCAAGTACACGCGCGGGCTGAACAAGTACGTCATGTTCCTCGCCTTCCGTGAGTCCATGACCCGTGAGGTCATCGAGGCGATGGCTCGCGATCCCGACTCGCTGAACCGCACCATCCTGCTTCACCGTGACCTCCAGAAGCAGATGGATGACGAGATGGGTGCCGACCACAGCAAGTTCCGCCTCCCCATCGGGGGCGTGTCCATCTTCGACCAGACCGCACCGGCTCGGAACTACGGCCCCATCAACCCTGCGCTCGACATGTACGGCGACCTCGTGAGGTTCGCGGCCATGGGCTTGCAGGCCGGGGCCACGGACATTCCTCCCGGCACCGTGGCGCAGGCTGTGGCCGATGAATCCCTCACTCCGCTCGTCGCCGTTGCCATGGCAGACGCTCTCGCTCGCCCCTCCATCGGCGGCAAGGGGCAGAAGGTCGATGACGTGTGGGTCGCATACGCCTTGCAGAACGGGCCGGATACCCTGTGGCCGTGGCTCAAGGACAGGTACAACATCATTCCCATCCGCCGCACCGAAGAGCGCAGGGCCGGGAGACTCGAAGCAGTCGACCCTGAGTTCCCGACCTTGGGGAGGACTGAGTTCAGGTTCGAGACTCCGACCGACCACAAGCGGTTCGTGCGGGACATGGCGATGCTCCAGATTCTCGGCTTCGAGCGGACCACCATGGACTACTCGAAGATGGGCTTGACCTACGGGGTCGAGGACTTCATCGACCCGAAGCGTCGAGGGCTGCCCACCACCTTCGGCTTCGCCACCGGGCTTGAGACTCCCATCGGTGTCGGTGACCAGATGTCCGCAGCACAGCGGGCTCTCCGACAGCAGGAGACACGAGCGCGAGCGAAGCAGCCCCGTGAGTGATAGACTCGAACCACGACTCCAGTAGGGAGGAAACATGCCCGCACGTATGCGCCACTTCCTGCACGACTCCGTGCAGGCCCCGGATCCCGCTCCCGTCCTCGGGACCGCGTTCGACCCTGCCGACGTTCACGTTCACGACCTGACCGCTGGCGCGGTGCCGTTCCTCGCAGAACGCAACTTCCAAGGCATCGTCAACGGCATCCACGTCCGGCTGGGCAGCGCCGCCAGCGCGACCAAGTTGACCATCAGGGTATGCGCTGACGCCGACGGCGACTACACGCTCATACCGGACACCGTGGCCACCCTCGTCGCAGGGGTCACCACGGCCACAACCAAGTGCGCGGCGTTCAAGGTGGACCTGCCCCTGTTCCAGATCCTCGCGGGGCCGGGCAACGGCAACCTCTACCTGTTCGCCCAGGTGGACGACGCCACGAGCAACCCGACCTTCGCCCAGTCCTGCGTCACTTGGCGGGAGTAGCCGATGCCTGTCGTCCCCTGCTTCGATCCCACGACAGGCGCGAGCGGCGGCCCCTCCGGTGGCGGCGGCGGCGGTGGTGGCGTGCTCTACAACGTGCCGTTCGACGGCCCCATTGACCTCACCGATGGGACGTGGACGCTCTACGACCCGGACAGCCTGATCCAGTCCGTCTCCTTCGCGGCTGGCTGGCACACGGTCGTCTGGAACGCTCTCGGAGCGGGCTCGCCGAACTACAACTGGTCGGCGGGGACAACCCACCGAGCCCCTCGCTGGTACAAGCCGGCTGAGATCGACGGCACTCGGCTGACTTCCGACGACATCACTCAGGCCATCTTCTACATCCAGACCGACAACGTGAATCGCGGGGACTTCGACAACGGCATCGTCCACGGCATCTGCGCGGATCCGACCTCGACGACGGCTTCCACCATCGCTGCCTGCGGACTCTACGCCAACGCGATTACTATCGACACCAACACGGCCCTGGGTGTCCTCACGGTCAACGCATCTGCAACCATCGCAGTGGGTACTTCCGACCGGTGCCTGACGACCGCCCAGTATGGAGGAGCCCACTGCGGATCTGCGTGCTTCACGGTGGTCAACAATGCCGGTCAGCGCGTCCAGAACGGCAGCCGGAACGGCAACGTGGTCCTCCCGGCTGCCGCCGACCTCTACTGGATGGTAGGGCTCGGCACGCTGGGCAGCGTCCCCATCGCCCTCAACGACGAGAGCCAGAGGTTCAAGACGTTTCGGACGGCTGTGAAGACCGACCTCGCAGGAGTGCTCTGATGCCCAGCGTACACATCGACCAGTCCCAGGTCCGCGTCGAGTCCGTCCAGGCCGCCGACACCGATGGCTCCCAGGTCACGGCGACGGCGTTCATCGTCCCCGTCATCATCCCGCTCGACCAAGTCGGAGCCTGGGAGGCGGCCTACGACCCGTCGTCGTCGACCAGCCCCTACGCGGCAGACAGCCGCGTCATCGCGCGGGCGGTACTCGACGCGGTCAAAGCCGCCTCGGAGGCACAGTGATGGACGAACTCGTACCGCAGATCACCGGCCCTGCTTCGGCTCTGGTGGTCTGCCTGCTCATCGGGCTCGGGGTCTACAAACTCCTGAGAGACTTCGTCGTCCCGATGATGCAGCGGGCCATCGACCGCCATCTCGACCAAGTGGACGAGATCATCAAGAAGCACAGCGAGGAACACCTGCGCATCATGTCGGGCCTTGAGGCCATCGAGGCGCGGCTACGGGACGGTGTCTGCGAGACGGACTGCGAGTTTCGGAAGGAGGCGTCCTGATGCCCAAGAAGCAGCGCACCGCGTGCAACAAGCCCCGCCGCATCAAGGCTGGAGAGCCGGGAGCCGGGCGCAAGAAGAGCGTCGTCACCGCCTGCAAGGACGGGAAGAAGAAGACCATCATGTTCGGCGACCCGAACATGAAAATCAAGAAATCCCAGCCCGGTCGTCGCAAGAACTTCCGCTCCCGCCACAAGTGCGAGACCGCAAAAGACAAGTTCACCGCCCGCTACTGGTCATGTAAGGCTTGGTAGCCCCTCACCCTCGGAGTCCCCGATGCAGTACGTTCGCCCCCGCAACATTCGATCCTCGTACAAGACCATCGTGCAGAAGTCCATCATCAACGGTGGCGCTGCCGGTGCCCACACCGTCTCGGGCATCCTGCTCAACGACCGCCTCGTGTGCGTGTGGGAGCAGGATGGCGCGTCCGGTCTTCTCACCGACCTGTCGTCCGAGTTCACCATCACCGCAGACGACACCATCGACAACACGGGCGGCACCGCCACGGCGGGCGACACGCTGATCGTCGAGTGGCAGACGGCGACCGTCTGAGGGCGTCGGAGGAAGCGATGTACAAGACCAATGGCAAGTACAAAGCGACGAAGAAGTCCAAGCCCACCACGAAGAAGAAGGCGCTCAAGCAGTTCAAGGCGTACAAGGCCAACGTGAAGAAGAAGGGGAGGAAGAAGTGAGCAGCGACGTGAAGGTGCCCGTGGGGCGCATCATCCGACTCGTGGCCAAGGCCATCCGTTTCGGCCGGGGCGGCTTCACCAAGGACGAGCGCCGGGAACTCGGGCTTGACCTGCTCGAACTCGCAGCCTTCGTCCTTGACGACATCCTCGACGACTCGCAGGAGAGGCTGTTCAAGGACGCTGGGCTTTAGCCTGCAAAAGCAGAGACCCCCCACCGACAGGAACGGTGAGGGGTCAGGTGACTGGCTCTTGCTTGGCTCAGTCTATTCCATCTGCATCTGGTCCGTCAGGTAACGCCCTTTGACCCATTCGTAAATGGAGTAGAGGGCGAGCACGATCCCGAAGAGGCACCCGACGAAGATGACCCCGACAAGCCCGGCGGTGATGGACTGAGCGACGGCCATGCCCCAAGTGTCGCCGGCAGCGACACGGGGAGCGGACGTACCGACGATCCATGCGATGACGCAGGACCAGAACAGGCGAGCGGCATCAGCACTCATCGGACACTCGGGGGCAGAAGGTGGGCGATGGAGGGGCGGTTGCGGATCCCGTGAATCAGTTCCCACTCGGACTGCATCATCGAGAGAGCCTTGTCGATTCCGTAGGTGAGGAACTTGTCGCGCGACACGCACTCGTGCCAGAAGGGCAGGTGCTCCGTCTCGGTGAACGCCTGCTCGCAGGCGCGCGACCAGATTTCGGACCCCGGCACCGCGCCCTCGTCCATCGCGGCCTCGTAGACGCGCCGGTACACGGCGGTGAAGGAGTCGGACGTGCTCATGCTGCACCTGCCGCTTCGACCGTGTCATCAGGGCGACCGTCCCCAGGCATCTTGAGCGCAGCCTTGACGTTGGGGGTCTGGAAGTTGATGACCCCGTGGTCCCGGTAGAACTCGGCCACGACGCGAGCGGCTTCCTCGATGTCCGTGTAGCACCCGAGGTACTTGGTCTTCCGCTTCCAGCAAACCATGGTGTCGTACCGGACGGAGCCGTCCTTGCACTCGCGGGCGTACACACCCTTGATGCCAGTCGAGGGGTTGTGGGCACGACGGGCGAAGGCGTTGGCCGAACGGGTGATGGCCCGCAGGTTGCTCCACCGATCATCGCTGGGGTCGTGGTTGATGTGGTCGACCTCAAGGTTGCCGGGGTCGGTCCCGGTCTGGAGGTAGTAAGCCAGTCGGCTACGGGCGTAGGACTTGCCCTTGAAGTGGATGGACCAGCGGCCAGTGCGGCTGTTGAAGGTGCCTGCGGGCTGGTTGACCCGGCGTCCGCGACCGGAGCGGAGCCAGAAGCAGTTGCCGCTGTCCGGGTCATACATCAGTTCGCGGGACACGAGGGCATACGGCGGCATCGGGTTGGCGGCCATTGTCATTCTCCGTGGGGGTTGCGTCTCTGCTTCGAGACAATCAGAGTCTACAGCACTAATAGTAGTACCGTCAACTACAATCGGAAAGAATCTTCCCGAGCCGTCCGGGTCTGGAAGGGCGGGTGGGCAGCGCTGAGCCCGTCGCCGGGCATGGCGTCGACCCCACTCGGAAGGGGCTTGTAGTACAGGGTGCGCCCCCGCTGCTTCTTCGTGGCCTTGCGGAAGCCCGCCTGCTTCAAGGCGTTGGAGAGGGTGTACCCGATCTTGGAAATCTGGCTGGGCGAGAGTTCGTGGTCCACAGCGGTCGCGAAGTCGGAGGTCGTGATGGCGTTCATCATCCCGCCACGGTTCGCCTCGAAGACGAGCATGGCCGACTCCACCCACACGGAGCGGTGCGTGAAGCGGTCGTTCACGTCGGCGCGCTGGGCATCCTCTTCTGCGGTGAGCCACCACTCCTCGCCAGCCTTGAAGGCGACCACGGCTTCGGCAAGCAACTGGTCCCGGTTCGCGGTGAGCCAGTCGATGTCGGCGCAGGGCTGGTCGGGGTGGGAGTCGGGCAGGTTCTTGAACGACGGGGCCTCGACGAGCCAGTACCTGCGGGAGCCCGTCTTGTCCTTGAGCACGTCGTCTTCGTTCGACGTGGCCACGATGACCGTGTGCCGGGGGACCGTCTGCATGGTGCGGGAGTACGGGGAGCGGAAGGTGTCGGCCTTGCTGGAGAGGAACGCCTTCTTCGCCTCCTCCTGAGCCCGAGTACCGGAGGCCATCTCGGCGTCTTCGTAGATCCACGCGCGGGCCAGGGTGAGGTACTTGTCCTTCGATGACATGTCGAGGGGGGTGTCCACGAACAGGTCGGGCATCGGGCACCACTCACGGAACATGGTGCTCTTGCGGAAGCCCTGTCGTCCCGTGATCCCGAGCACGGTGTCGACCTTGCAGCCGGGGGTGTAGGCCCGAGCGACGAGGCTGATGGCCCACTTGCGGCTGATGGTCTCCGCGTAGGACGCGAAGTTGCTGGGGATCGGACAGCCGACCGCAGCAGCCGGGGCGTACACGACGTGGAACAGCCACTCGTTCAGCCGGGGCGTGCCGTCCCATTCGAGGGCGTCAAGGTACTCGGTCACCGGGTTCCGCTTGTTCCCCTTGGCCGCAGCGTGGATGGCGTTCCAGATGGCGTCCTTGCTGGGCTTGTTCCGGTGCCAGTTGTAGTCGATCTCCAAGGTGACGATGACGCGGGTGTACTCTTCATCATCGACAGGGCTCTCACCCTTCATCACGACGCCACGGAAGTCGTCGTACCAGTAGCCGAAGGTCGAGTCCTCAAGCAGGATCCGGCACAGGTTGACGTGGAGGGGCTGGGGGAAGCGCGGCCCCATGGGCACGGTGACCTGCTGCCCGTCCACAGTGCGCCGCTGTGTCCGCTGGTGGGCCACGGGGATCGCGGCATAGGTGCGGGCAGGGGGAGGCGGCGGCGAGCCAGCAGGGGGCGTCTGAGGCGGCGGGGGAGGCGGGTTGCCGGGAGGCGGGTTGCCGCCCCCATCGGGCGACGGGGTGAACGTGTTGAAGTACACGGTCGACGTAGCGTTGCTCACCATGCGGACCCGCCCGTGGTCGTCCTTGGCGAAGAACGCAGATCCGACGCTGCTCCCCTCGAAGGGGCACACGACGTTCATGCGCTCCCCGTTGCCGAGCGCGTCAGCGATGGCCTGCCAGCACCGCCCGTCGTTCAGGTGCATGGTGGTGAAGTCGACGCGCAGGTGCGTGCTGCCGGTGGCGGCAGGTGCAGCCGACTGCGTGGCGGGCGGCACGTTGCTCACATCGACGGTGATGGGCTCTTCGGCCACGGGAAGCCCGGCGACGATGGCCTCGATGTGCTCCATGCGGAAGCACACTTCTTCATTCTCGACGATGACCGCGACCTCACGGGGCTTGCCGGGAGCCTTGGTGTTCATGCTGCCCGGCACCCGAGCGAGACGAACGCCCACGTCGTGCGTGGCGTCGAACGCCTTGGGCCAGTCGCAGGGGTACTGCCCGTGCTCAAGGAAGACCTGCCGCACGCGGTGGTTCAGGTGGGCGATGATGCGCTTGCAGTGATCTTGGAGGATCACCGGGTCGCACTCACCCTCGAAGGCGTAGTGGAAGTGGAGGCCCCAGCCGGAGTCGATGATCGCGGTGGGGTCCGACTCCATGACCTCGGACAGAACCTCGGCGCACTCGAACAGCATGGCCTTGAGGTTTTCGACCTGCGAGTCGGTGGCGCTGTAGAGGACAGCCTTGCGGTCCTTGACCTTCTTCTCAAGGGTCTGCCCGGCGGCCACGCGGATCGCGTCGAGCAGGCCCACGGCATCCACGTCGAAGAACAGGGAGGTCACCTGCACGCAGTTGTCGTGGCTCCGACCCTGCCCGTTGTGCCCGAGGTTCGAGTCGTGGAAGTAGCCGGTGCTGATGTAGTCGCCGCCCGCGAAAGAGCAGGTGGCGTAGGAGTGATTCGCGGGTGGCACAGGCCACACCGAGTGGGTATGATGGGGGTGAGTCACGGGGTTACTCCGTTCGCTTGTGACTTGTAGAGGGTGGTAGAGAGGGTTGCTCTGCCACCCTCACTTCGTGGAGGGAATCTGGTAGCCGGGTGTAGTGATGGTCTCACGGATCTCCGCTTGCAAGATCGGGAGGATGACCCGGTCAAGGTAGTGCATCTGCGCCTCCTGCTCCAAGGCGGCGACGAGGCGCAGGGCTCGCTTGAAGGCGGGGGAGACTGAGACGGTGGTGTGGGTGCGCTTGGCCATCGGGGTTTCTCCGTGTGAAGTGGGTGGGGCACCTGTGCGCCGTGCCCCCCTGCGCGATGGGGTTCAGGGTTCGAGAACCGCGTTCAGCCAGTCGGTGAACGTGCTCCTGCTGACGGTCTTCTTCCCGTGCCTGAACATCGTCGCCAGCCCGGTGAAGGCGTTGGCGAGGAGATCGGGGTCATCCATCACGTCCGCGCTGTTCAGCATGGCGTCGAGGGCGACACGAGAGGCGAGCGAGCGGCTGACGCGCTTCGGGAGGGGCTTGTTCATCACGCCTCCAGCCCGGTGAAGAGGGCGTAGTCGCGGTCGAAGTCGAGCAGGGGCACGACACCGTAGAACTTGCTGGGGTCGGTCCCGCACACGTTGACGGCGACGTACCGCTCGCTGTCGCCGATGAGGTAGGCGTTGACGTACTCGCCGTGCTCGCTGTGGTGGCGGGCGACGACGACAATGGGATCACCGCCCGTCGTCTTCATCATGTGGTTGCTGAGTTCGTGCAGGTCCGAGACCGTGATCTCGCCGTGGGACTGGTCGCAGTCGAGGATGAAGTCGTCCCCGGTGCTCTTGGTGAAGTGGAAGGAAACGTCGATGGGCATGGTTACTCCGTGATGGTTGGGGTTGGGTTTTACTGACTAAAGCCGGTCAGCGCGGCGCGG
>Ga0180434_10007917_pt1 | contig 11865 bp, 10 predicted proteins | sample SS_ome_7_FD_132453 | JGI IMG/M metagenome (GOLD analysis project Ga0180434, IMG submission 132453) | Hypersaline lake sediment archaeal communities from the Salton Sea, California, USA - SS_1_D_2 metaG | ecosystem: Environmental > Aquatic > Non-marine Saline and Alkaline > Hypersaline >... | reverse complement strand
CCGTGCGTTGGTTCATGAAGTCGATTGATGCACCTTAAAAGTGTTGATTTGCCGCTGCCTGACAGACCCATAAGGACAAATATCTCCCCCTCAGCTATGCTAAACGAGGCATCTCTTACCCCTACCACGCACCCGGTTTTATCCAGGAGCTCCGTCTTGGTTATGTCTGGGTCCAGCGTATTCCATTGATCTATAACCCTTTCAGGATTTGGACCAAACACCTTCCAGAGATCAACACACCGAATTTTTGTTGATGAGTTTTGATTCATATTTACTCCAATTAGCAGGCCAAGCAGCTAATCTATAGTGAAGCTGTCTATGCCCGGTTTGTGAGATCAAAGTGTCGAGGTTTTCTGCATAGGAAGAGAGAAGGCTAATCTGGGAATCAATATTCAGGAAAGTTGCCAGGGGATAATGGGTTAATCCCATATCCCCATAGCAAGAAAGTTCTGCTTTCTTTTACTGTAACCCTTTCAGCCAGTCAGTTACAATTTTTGGGTTTTTATCTACCCACCATTTTACAACCTCAGCTGGCTGCTTTGGCGGATTGCCCGGGATATCGGCTAGTTCAGCGATCATGGCACTCTGCTCTTCCATAGGCATATAAACGTTTTGAAAGAATTTATAAGCCTTGTTATTCTTTTTTTTCAGGTGTGCGCCATAGCCAGTATAGACCTTAGCAGACCTCCAGCCGCAGGTGATCTTGCTCGCTTCCGGTTTCTTTGGAACAAATTTCCACTTAGACTCATCCCATTCGGGGAGTTCCACCCATGTCAAATCATACTTAGCCCAGATCCACTCAGGGGCCCAGTAGTAAAAGGCTATTTCTTTATCTCTTCTCATAGCCTCTTTGAGCTGAGCGAGAAAAACCCAAACTTCAAGAACTAATGGACTGAAATGTTCCTCAAGGCCTAGATCTCTCATCTGAATTTTGGTGATTTGAGTTGACGCCCAGCCTCCGCCTCCACACCATAGATCTCCTTTGCCATCACCATTTATATCGAAGACCTTGGCATGCGGGATGAGATCCTTATATGTCTTGATGTTGTATTTTTTTGCCACCCATGTGGGAACGACCCATCCCTGGGGCGCATTTCCAAACAGTAAGCTCGTTTCTACGGTCTTTCGTTTTTCCACATATTTTTTATAGAATGCGTCTTCATTGGGCCACCAGATTTCCGTTTTGACATCAATACTCCCGTCGCCCTTGTCGAGGGCTACCCAGGTTGGAGGCTGCCCAATAGACTTCACCTCGGCTGGGATATTCAGCTTGTTTTCCAATACATATTTAAAGACATGCGCTGTAGCGATAGATCCATCCCATGTTTGCTGTGCAATTACTACATTATCTTCAGCATTGCTTACGCCCCCGCTGACTAATACAGCCATCAAAATAGTTGCCACGAAATACGACTTGCTTTTCCTCATATTTTCCTCCTTCCTGACTTTGTATTGAGTAAATGATATTGATTGAATTTATGCGACTCCCTTTTGTGCTTTGATAGGGAGCCTTTTTGACACCGCGGTAGCCCATGATTATTTGCTTACATACCCTTCGATGATAAAGAATCATTCATGGTAGGTAATGAAATCGACATAGTTTTTATTCCGCCACAGCTTGTGCTCACTATTAGGTTCGGAAAGTATAGTGTCGATTTCATCGGTACCGAGGAGGTCAATGATTTTGTTTATAGCCCCAGCCAGAGACTGAACTTGTTCTGGGCCAAGGTTTTCCAATCCCGAGATGAGCTTATTTTCTATCGGGTCGGGTAGTTGTTTGGCGAGGATTTTCCCACTTTCAGTTAAGCTGATCAGAGTTACTCTGCGGTCAGCCTTCTGTCGGATTCGCTCAACCAGGGCTTTTACCTCAAGGCGATCGATGACGCCGGTAATATTGGCTGGTGTCATAAAGAGATGCCGGCTAAGGTCAGCCGACGACATGGAGCCGTAGGCAAGAAGTGTTCTCAAGACATCTCCCTGTGTTTCGGTGAGACCGAACTGCCTGCCTGCTTTTATGTAATAATGGTATACGAGCCTTCTTAACTTGCGAATTCCCGCTACTATTTCATCTATAAGTGCTTCATTATTGGCGGCCATTCTACCTTTTCCGTTGCTTATATCTTGTCTATAATATATTTAATGTTAAAATGTCAATACTAAAGTATTCAGAACTCTAACTATTTTAACTTCATTAATTATAGATAACATTGATAATACGACTACAAGGGTTGTGAGACATGGTTTAGTAGGTATTAGGTCTAAGGCAATGATTGGGAAGCAGGATCTTGGGATGCAGGTAAATTTTTTCAGGCAAGAAATGAAAGGCGGTTCTTTATACTTACTTCAGCATCTCCCGCATTGAATTTTCATACGCAGGGAAATACCGACCGATCACTGGCAGATCGAAGGAGCTGAGAATGCTGGTATTGCTTTCCCGTTCAAGGAGAAATTCAAATGATTTTTCTACAAGCTCCTCCTCCGGAATCTTTCCGCCAGTAAGCTCCTTATAATATGAAGGGCTTAGGCTAACTGTATGATTGGTTGTCGTTTTGCTGCCCTTTACTGTTACCTTGAAGGTGCCGGCATTAATCTTCTCTACCGTTATCATTGTGTCCCCCTTCTGCTTAGCTCTTTCACTCAATGAGGTGGGGCGAATTAGTTTGTTGCCCCCTCCACCAAATTCTGGTATTATATGATTGCACTTTTTGAGCCAAAAGTAAAGTAATCGGCCTCCCTTTTTTCAATTTAAACATGGTAAATGAATTTGAAAAAGGCCAAAGCCCTCTTGAATCATTGAAGATCCTGGGGCATTATCTTTGATAAACGATACGGGGTAATTGTATGGATGATGACATTTGCAAAAAGGTTAAAGCTCTTATTAGAGAACAGGGCGCCTGTGTTCTTGCCACTGCCTCTGAAAATATACCTCACTGTTCCTTGATGGCGTATGCCTCTAACTCGTCATGTGAGGAAATTTATCTTATGACACTTAGTGATACACGGAAGTATAAAAATATGTCTGAAAATCCGGCAGTCAGTATTTTGATTGATACAAGACAGGCCGCTGTGGAATCTGATCATAAAAATGCCAGGGCCCTGACCGTTTCAGGGCGATTTTATAGGATCACTCAAGGCGCGGAACGGGAGGCAATACGCAAGCAATTGATACAGAAGCACCCGGAATTCAAAGACTTTTTTGAAGACCCAAGAGGAGAGCCGGTTAAAATAATCCTTGAATCATATACGCTCTTAGAAGGCCCTACAAAGGCTTACCATGGAGATATTTCAGGGGGTATAGCGTAGGTTTGAGGGGACATGAAATGCAGTGAGCAGGTTTACTGCTTACAAGTATTTGCAAAGAAGAGACAGCGAGTATGATTAGCCCTGTGCCGCCTATTCGTATAACTGCTTGTAACAGTAATCGAGTAAACAATGATGGTGACTTTGTTCTTTACTGGATGATTGCTGCCAGGAGGCCTTCATGGAATTTTTCCCTGGATCGTGCGGTAGAATGGTCCATGAAGACAAAGAAGCCGCTTTTGGTTCTGGAGGCCGTGCGCTGTGACTACCCCTGGGCAAGCGAAAGAATACATGCCTTTGTGCTGGAAGGCATGGCGAACAATGCAGGTGAATTGGCTAAGGCACCTGCTCTCTATTACCCTTACGTTGAGAGGGTAAACGGTGAGGGTAAGGGGCTTGTCGAGGCCCTGTCATCGAATGCCTGTGTCATTGTAACGGATGACTTCCCCTGTTTCTTCATTCCATCCATGATTAAGGCCGCGGCTAAAAAGGTCAGGGTATTTATGGAAAAGGTTGATGCCAATGGCCTTATCCCTTTACGCCTCTCTGGAAAGGTCTTTCAGTCTGCTTACCATTTCAGGCGGTTTTCCCAAAAAAACCTCCTTGGACTTCTCAGGCAGCAACCAAAGGCGCTGCCCTTTGCCGGGCTTAAGCTGAAGGCCCTTGAGGCCATACCCAAGCATGTTAGCAAAAGGTGGCCTTCTCTGGTTTTCGAGCAGAAAGCGGGCATCAGAGGCCTTTTAGATACCCTTCCAATTGACCATCAGGTGAGGCCTGTGAGGTACTGCGGTGGGTTGAGAGAGGCAAGATCAACATTAAATATATTTATGGAAAAAAGACTTCCATTTTACAAGGAATACAGGAATCATGCAGACCAAGACGCTGAAAGCGGCCTTTCTCCTTACCTTCATTTTGGTCACATCTCTTCGCATGAGATAGTACAAATGATCCTTGACTGGAACTCATGGTCGCCAGAAAATTTCCCCGGGAAGGCGTCTGGTCAAAGAGAAGGATGGTGGGGGGTAGATGAAAACTCTGAGGCCTTTCTCGATCAGCTCATAACGTGGCGAGAATTAGGGTTTCAGTTCTGTCAAAAGCGCAAAGACTACGATAAGTATGAATCTATTCCCTCATGGGCATTAACGACGCTTCAAGACCACTCGAAGGATATGAGGCCATCGGTTTACACGCTGAAAGAGTTTGAAGAGGCACGGACTCATGATCCTTTGTGGAATGCGGCCCAAAAACAGCTATTAGAAGATGGCGTGATTCATAATTACCTGCGTATGTTTTGGGGTAAAAAAATAGTGCACTGGTCGCCCACACCAAGGGATGCCCTCCAATTCATGGAAAGGCTAAATAACCGTTATGCCCTCGACGGCAGGGATCCAAACTCGTATACAGGTATTTTTTGGGTCCTGGGGCGTCACGACAGGGCCTGGGGCCCTGAGAGGGCAATCTTTGGAAAGGTGCGTTATATGAGCTCGGAGAACACGAGGCGTAAGGCACGCGTAAAACGGTATTTAGAGAAATGGGCTTGAGCTGCTCTTTTCAACGTGCCCCTCTTTGAGTTTTTAGGAAAGGTAAAAGTCGTGTGGGCTTTACTATCCTCCACTATTTTTGCGGCAGGTTATTATTTGCGATTTTCCCCCGTATAAGCGATGCAAATATGCCGGCAAAACAGAGAAGAGAAAAGACAATAAATGCCACATTCATACTTTTCAGGAATTCCGCGCTGTGTTTCATGGTGATCTGGCTCCTCCCAATAAATATAGCAAATATAAGGGTGGCAATACCCATGCTGATCATCATCCCCATTAGCCGCATGGTTCCTACTGAGCCGGATGCCAGGCCGTAAAATTTCTTTTCAACAGAGCTCATAATAGCATTGGTATTAGGTGATGAAAAGAGGGCAAAACCGAATCCTAACATAATCAAGCGGGCGATGATCATCTCCAGCGTTGAATATTCATTTAAAAAGATGAATAGAAAAAGTCCTATTGTTGTAAGCACCATGCCTGTTGATGCGACTATCCGCGGTTCAATCCTATCGGAAAGTCTTCCCGCAAAGGGTGAAAAGATAGCCTGCACGACTGGCTGGGAAATTAATATCAAGCCCGCGTTTTGAGCACTCAGTCCCCGTATGTGTTGAAGGTATAAGCTCAAGAGAAATGCAACCGCAAATGTAGCGCTGTAGTTGATTAAGGCTGCAAGATTAGAAAATGCAAATACCCTGTTTACCTTAAACAGGGTCAGGTTAAAAACCGGGTTTGTAACCTTCATCTCCCATTTCACAAATGCAAAGATACCCCCGACCCCCAATACAATGATTAAAATACTTATTTGCTTTGGCAACACTGAAATGCCATACATTAGTGCTACCAATGAAGCAGCGTAGATAATAGAGCCTGGCATATCAAATTTTTCATTTTTTGCCTCTGCCCATTCTCCTTTTAACCGCAAAAGCACAAGGCCGATGATAATGAACCCGAGGGGTATGGTAAAGACAAATATGCTTCTCCATGTAAAATACTGGGTCAGGAATCCACCCAAAAACGGGCCTATAGAAAGCCCTATATAGACAGCTGCTACATTTACGCCCAGGACCCTGCCCCTTTGGCTTACAGGAAACACAGAGATGAGTATTGCTATTCCGGTGGCAAATATCATGGCGCTTCCAATCCCTTGAATAATTCTTGAGAAAATCAACATGGAGGCGGAAACAGAAAAGGCAGAGATAAAGGAGGCAATGGTAAAGATCGAGATGCCCCAGGTAAATACCCTTTTTCTCCCATAAATGTCTCCCAGTCTGCCAAATGGAACAAGTGATATAACCGAGGCCAGTATATAGGAGGTAGCAACCCAGCTTAACAAGACGGCATCAAGACTAAATTCTTTTTGTATCGCCGGAAGCGCTATGTTAATTGAGGATCCCATAAATGGGGTTAGAAAAGCGCTTAAGGTGGCAATAATTAATGCTGACCTTCTATTACTCTCAACATTCATTTGCATTAGGCAAGCTGGCTGTTTTCAAGGGGAGTGGAAAGTTGGCCGGCAGTACGATGATTCGCAAGCCCCTTTTCATAACCGTTAGATAGCGAAATTCGGCTTTTACACGCATCTAAAATGCCATACAACATATCGCTGTATGACATATTTTGCAGTTTAGCCATTTTTGCCATGTGCCCATCCCAGCACCATCCGGGGTTAGGGTTAACCTCCAATAATCTGGGTGTGCCGTTTTTATCGAGTCTCCAGTCAAAGCGTGCATAATCTCGGCATTCCAGGCGTTCAAACAAATTGATACAACTTGCACTTAAAAACCTCTCAACATCTTCTGACAAGTTGGCGGGGATAGAATTGATTTTCCAATATGGTGAGCTTGGGTCCCACTTAGCCTCATAGCCGCATATTTTGGGCAATTCTTCGGGTAAGCGAGAGTAATCTTCCTCAATTACGGGCAGTATGATATAAGAGGTAGTTGGATTCCCGATAATACCGACTGTTAAATCTTTTCCAGTCAAAAACTCTTCTACCAGAACAGGATTGTTGTAACCAAATTTTTCTCTTATGCTTACAATCGCACTTTCTAGTGACTGAAGATCGTAACAGACATTTTTTTGAGTAATGCCAAAACTGGAATCTCCATAGTTGGGCTTGACAATAACAGGAAACATAAGGGGCAATTCAACAAATTGTATATCTTCTGATTTTATCATAAATGCGCGTGGCACAGGAATGTCCATTTCCTTTGCTATGCCTCGTATGAGGGATTTGTCGTAACAGTAGGCAAGGCACTGGGGAGTGCCTCCTGAATAATGAAATCCAAGCACCTCCAGGAGTGCTGTAATATGTAATTCCTTTGAGGCTTCATTGTTAAAACCTTCATCGCAAAGATTAAATACAAAACTGCATTTCCCTTTCATCTTTAGAAGGTCTTTTATTAAGGTGTCATGGTTGGAAAGATACATAAAATTATATTTTAATTGCTCGGATAAAGCTCTCTTTAATTCGTTTATAGTATGATAATCGTCATCATCAAAGGTTGAATCAGGCTTAACCAAATCTTTTTTATTAGGATCACCCATCAAAACAAGTATGGACTCCCTTTCTTTAGAATATTTTTTGACAGGCGACCACTCCTTTTTTGCGATTGCAGTAACGATTATACGCTCGGCCATCATTCCTAAATCTTGATTGCGTTTTGACTCGGACCGCACCTTTGGATAGCTGCAAAGCTTTTCAAATCCTGCCTTTAGCATTAGCTTTTTAAGCTCATCATTGGAGTAAAGCCGTTCAGCATAAAATTGATCCGCGATGACCCCCTTAGTTACATGAGTTATAACTTCTCTGGAAACCAGCCTTTCCTTGTTTTCAGACAGTGATCGTTCTCGGCAGACAAAATAGTTTTTGTCAATCCACTCCCAGCTACGAGGTTGAAAATTTTCCCGCATGTAAGCGCCATCTGTAATGTCTATCAACAATTTAGAATTGGGCTTCAAGATTCGCATGATTTCTTTAAAGATTCTCATGTCATCCTTGACGGAGTCAAAGTAACCAAAACTGTTTCCAGCAATTATTACAGCATCAAAATAGTCATTTTGGAACGGCAGGTTTCTGGCATCACCCTCTTTGAAAATGACATTTAGGCCATTTATTTTGTTAATCTTTCTTGCCCTGTTTATCAGGTAATGCGACCGGTCTAAGCCATAGACGTTTGTGTACCCCCTTTTCGCAATCTCTATAGCATGACGTCCCTGGCCGCAACAGAGATCAAGTATCCTGTTTTCCTTGAAGACATCAATAGCAGAAAGGAAGGCATCTACCTCCTTTTTAGTAATATCCTCATCTTCAACAACATCTCCATCCGTTCTAAGGTAATTTGCATTAAAGAGGTGACGCCACCAATCAGCCTTTACGTAACTTTCTAAATTGTCAACCGGCCCTAATACCTCTATTAATTTTTTATTTCCGTTTCTTGTCATTTTTGACATGTGTTTTTCCTGAATCCAAAAGGTTATTCAACATTGTCGGCAAAGCCAAAAAAGTCCTTCAGTGTGAGGCATTTCATTCATCCTGTCTATTTTATTCTATCTCCTCAACGGCCTCTGAACCCTGGGCGTTATTTTGTACTGGTAACTTTCGGGTTGTCCGGATTTTTTTGTTCATAATAATAAAACGAAGAGATCCAATAACTGCAACGATCAAGCCGAGGGCGATTAGAACCCAACCTGCAACATCAGCGTAAAACATGTCAAAAAACCTAATAGATCCTGCCCCTGAGAAAATAAGGGCTAAACTTGTCCTGCAGTAAGACATGAAAGTACGCTCATTGGCCAGGACAGTTCTATCTATTGCCAGTTGATCACGAAGGATCAGGTGTGTAGTAAGGAATTGATCATATGGATTTCTAATCTGTCGGTGCTGTGTGGGGTAAGATTCTCTGTTTTTAGGGCTTTGTTCAGGGCGTGAGGGCTTTATATTTCGTCGCCATAATTTTGAAAAAATTTCATTGAATTTCATATTGGTTCTATTGATCCCTCTCTTTATATATTTCATTAATAATACGTGTAAATATACCCACCATTAAGCTATAACACAATATATTTGAGCAATGTATTTCAAAAGAATCAACAGATTCTACCTGTTTTTTTACCACGACCGCAGAAAGCCACGGCTTTAGCCGTGGATGAATGCGCCTATAGTCGGGATGTCGCACCACTAAGCCCCGCCGTTCGCGAAGCGAATCGGCGAAACCAAGTGGTGCCACGGGCTTGCCCGTGGGGCTCCACTATCTGATTTTGGTTATTTTTGCGGGTAAACAACTCAGCCGGAGCGGTTAAAGAACAAGGATTTTTGAAATTGCCTTTAGTTAAAATGCGTTATCAGCCTAATTCCTGTAAATAAGTATCAGAGCCATTTTTTCCTTCTAAAATATATTGCTAATATGACGGGGATTGCAATAAATGCGGCCCATAGTGTCGGGTAGGCCCATCTCCATTTAAGTTCGGGCATATATTCGAAATTCATACCATAAATACCGGCTATAAATGTTAGTGGTATAAAAATAGAGGCAAATATGGTTAAGATTTTCATGACCTCGTTCATTTTATTGCTTGTTATAGACAAATAGATATCCAGCAATGCAGAGAGCATATCTCTGTCTGACTCAATCGCATCTGTAATACTTAATATATGGTCATATATATCCCTGAAATATATATGGGTTTTTTCTTTGATTAATGTAGACTCGCTTCTCAAAATTGCTGTTAAAAGCTCCCTTAGTGGCGAAATGGATCTCTTTATGTGTATCAATTCCCGTTTGACCCTTTGAATGGAGGAAAGTGTCTTAGGGGTTGGATCGTTAAGCAGTTCCTTTTCAAGAGAGTCAAGAATCTCGTCAAGGGAATCTAACAGGAAAAAATTTTGGTCAACGATAGTGTCTATGATTGCATATGTTAAATAATCTGACCCCTCGTTTCTAAATCTTCCTTTGCTATTTTGTAGTCTTTGTCTCAATGGAAGAAATAGGTCATCCTGTTTTTCTTTGAATGTTAAAACCAAATTTTTAAGAACCAGGATGCTTACCTGCTCATAATTAACCGTAAATTTTTCATTTCCCAGGGATAAGCTCTTTAAGACAATATAAAGGTAGTCGTCATATTCTTCGAATTTAGGTCTTTGATGGGTATTCAGTATATCTTCGAGTACAAGTGGATGGATGCTGAAAAGCCTGCCAACAGATTCTATTATGTTGACATTTTTTAACCCTTCTATATTAACCCAGGTTACCGTGCCTTTCTCTGTGAACTCTAAGGTTTGGTCTATTGACTGGATCTGCTGCTCTTGGATCTTCTCTTTATTATAATCAATAATTGATATTCTTGATTCCTCTTCCAGGGTATTGCCTACATGAACTAGGGAACCCGGGGGCATCCCCGCCTTTTCAGAAATATTGCTTAAAGAATCAGGCATTTATTATTATCCTTGTATAGTTAATGAATAAAACGTATCCAACACCGGGTTGCAATTTAGACAAAAAAGCTGTTACTCGCCCTCTTGCGGTGTAAGGAGTTATTTATTTAGCCGTCTTATTTCATCCCTTATTTCATCTACAACCTCTATATTCAAAATCTCCTGCCCCTTTCCAAGCTTAAATGAAAAAATAGAGAAGATTTTGCCGCCATGTTGGCGGGTAAATTCCTTTTGGGTCTCAGCCGATGGATTATTTTCCTTAAACGTTTGAAATGACTGAAAGCCTTGATTGACTGGTTTTATCTGTATTCCTATATAATTTCCCTTGACTTCAATAAAGAAATCAACATTGTATTGGCTGCCCCAGTCATCAGGGGCCGGCTCTATCTTAACTCCGAGTTTTTTTTCAAGGTGCTCATAAACAATTCTGATTTCCGTCATATAGCTATCAAAAGTCCTGTCAATAACCAGCTGTGTAATGTAATCTACGCAATCCTTTTCCGTGATCTCCGTTATATCAGTTTGATTGGCTCCAGTGATTTTCCTATAAAGTCTTTTACCAAGTGCTTCAATATGTTCTTTAGAACTTACTTTTGTAAAGTAGTATTCACGCCATTCATCAATGGTCTTTGGTGCGCATTCCCTTATTTTCTCAGAAGTCGGACCAACATTTTGCTTGAGGCTAGCTCGAAAAGGTTCCATCTCTTTTTTATCAATAAACTATTATGTATTTTAAACGCTTTATTAACTGCCGGTTTTTGTAATCTCTGTGCTTATTTAGGGTCATCATTGCTTTATCAGGATTCTTGGAATCCCATTTGCCCGATGATTCCATGGTATGTCCCTTATTCTCTCTTTCGGGGAATGGGAGACAAACCCTCGCCAACTCAGTGCCTGTGTGCCTCGGACCCTCACGCTATCCCTTTCAGGGATAGTAGTTGACTTATACTAATCCGTGTCCCGTTCCAACCCCTTAGAGGTTTTTTTATATCTTTTTCCACAGGCTGTGCATATGAGATTATCTTCCAGTGTCTCCCCACATTCGCAGACCCATCCGATTGGCCTTGCGGGGTTTCCCGCAATTAAGGCATGATCTTGGACATTCTTTGTAACAACTGATCCAGCGCCAATCAGGCAATAACGGCCAAGAGATATACCGCAGATAATGGTTGCATTTGCGCCAATGGTAGCACCCTTTTTTACTAAGGTGCCCCTAAGCTGATCCATCTTTCTAATCTCTGCCCTAGGGTTATAGACATTGGTGAAAACCATTGATGGCCCACAGAAAACACCGTCCTCAAGGGTTACGCCTTTATAAATACTAACGTTGTTTTGCACCTTGCAGTTCTTTCCAATAGTAACATCAGGGCCTATAACCACATTCTGGCCAATGTTACTCTTCTCTCCGATTCTTGAGCCGGGAAGAATATGAGAAAAATGCCAGATTTTTACCCCGTCCTGTATTGAAACATCTTCTTCCACTATGCTAGCAGGATGTATAAAATATCTTTTTTTGGCATCCGGCACTATATATTTTTCTGATACTTCTTCAATATTTACTAACCTGCCGTTTTCTTCAAGTGAAAACTG
>Ga0180434_10007916_pt1 | contig 11867 bp, 10 predicted proteins | sample SS_ome_7_FD_132453 | JGI IMG/M metagenome (GOLD analysis project Ga0180434, IMG submission 132453) | Hypersaline lake sediment archaeal communities from the Salton Sea, California, USA - SS_1_D_2 metaG | ecosystem: Environmental > Aquatic > Non-marine Saline and Alkaline > Hypersaline >... | reverse complement strand
TCTGCCGGATGAGAGCCGCACCGGTGGCTGTGACAGAGCTCAGAAAAACCTCCTCCTTCGGGCGTGAAAGGCTGATCTGCTCGTGCAGAATCGATGACGGGTCCGGCCAGATGCCCGCAACGATCTTCGGCACCCAGGTGGAAAAGCTCCTTGCCGGGAACCGGGAGGGAGATGGGGAACTCAGGGAGGATTTCAGGACGGGTGCGGATGCCAACTTCATAGGCGTTCTGGTGAACGATCGCCTGAGGGTATCCCGGGTGGAGATTCCCGATCCCAGAGACGAACTTGTTTCGGTAATGAGTGAAATGACAGAGGATAACTAATGGAAGGGGAAGACGAGACGGAATCTGGGGCTGAGATAGAGAGCATCGAGGACCTCCCATCTATGGGCCCATCGACGATAAAGAAGCTCAGCGAGGCGGGTTACAAAACCCTGGAGGACATGGCTGTGGCCTCACCAGTGCTTTTATCCGGCGAGATCGGACTGTCCGAGGATATTGCCGGCAAGATGGTCAGGTCTGCCCGAGCGGCCCTGAAGATGGGATTCCAGACGGCCGAAGAGGTCCTCAGGAAGAGGGACCTGGTCGAGAGGATACCAACGGGAAGCAAGAGGCTAGATGACCTGCTTGGGGGTGGAATCGAGACGCAATCGATAACCGAGCTCTACGGCGAGTTCGCCAGCGGGAAGACGCAGATAGCCCACCATGCCGCGGTCATGGTTCAGCTGCCCCGGGAGGAGGGGGGCCTGGAGGGCAAGGTGGTATACATAGATACCGAGCACACCTTCCGGCCTGAGAGGATAATACAGATCGCCGAGAACATGGGAAAGGACGCTTCCAGGATCCTGAGGGACATAAGCGTCGGGAACGCCAAGAGCTCGGACCACCAGGTAGAGCTGGCGAAAAAGGCCGGCGGGATTGCGAAGGACGGCAACATCAGGCTTCTGATCATAGACTCCCTGACGTCGTTCTTCAGGTCCGAGTACGCGGGGCGGTCACTTCTGGCCGAGAGACAGCAGAAGCTAAACCGGCACGTCCACGATCTGCAGAAGCTGGCCGATCTTCACAACCTGGCTGTGCTTGTAACGAACCAGGTTCTAGCAAAGGTCGATGTGATAATCGGGGATCAGGTCGCACCGGTGGGCGGGAACATAATAGCCCACCAGTGTACCCACCGTGTTTTCTTGAGGAAGGCGAAGGGTAACAAGAGGATCGCCCGACTTGTTGACAGCCCATATCTTCCCGAGGGGGAGACGGTTTTCAGCATAGGCGAGGGCGGAATAGGCGATTAGGCCGGGGCTTAGACACCCGGAGTCAGGAGCGTGTGCAGGATCAAGGGCGGGAATAGATTTGATTTCAGGCAGATTGAATACCTGGTGAAGAGCGGTAAGAGGCTGCTGGTACTAAACGCTGACGACATGGGAATGAGCACAGGGGTAACAGATGGGATCGCCAGGACATATGAAGAGGGGCTGGTTACCGATATAAGCCTGATAGTCAGCATGCCTGATTCCGAGCGGGCGGCGAGAATAGCCCGGGAAGGGGGATACAGCGTCGGAGTCCACCTCGACCTTACGAGGCAGAAGAGGGACAGAAAGGTCGGCCGGCCGCTGATGGGCGGGGAGGTTCCCTCACTGATCGATGAGGAGGGTTTCTTCCACGGCTCGGGGGAATTCAGGAAGAGGATGCTTGCTGGGAAGGTCAACCTGGAGGAGATACGCTCGGAGATTCGGAGCCAGGTTCAGAGAGCCCTTGACTGGGGCCTGGAGCTCACCCACATCGATAGCAATGAGGGCATGCACAACTACTACCCGGAAATACTCCGCATGGTCGTGGAAATTGCCAAGGAGAAGGACTTGCCCGTGAGGTGGCCGAACCCGGTTCACCTGGACTGGCTCAGGCGGGAGGGAATCCTGACGACCGACCATCTGAACTACAACTTCTACGAGGTGCCGCCCGAGGATAAGAGGGGAACCTTCCTGAGGCTTCTGGGAGAGCTGGAACCCGGTATAACGGAATTCATTTTCCACCCGGCCAACCCGGATGAGGAGACCAGGTCGCTTACCGCGTGGGATAGGCGGGAGGCCGAGTTGGAACTCCTGCTGGACGGGAGCTTCCAGGATACCATGAGGGAGTTGGGAATAGAACCGATAAGCTTCGGGCATATCCGTGACAGGCAGCGGGATATGAGGGAGAGGGGGGTGGGCCTCCTCAAGGCGGGCACGGCAAGGGTGAAAATTACACCACCGTTCCCCACCCAGATGGGAGGGTACTTCGACAGGCTTGAGCTGTCCAGGGGCAAGCATGAGGACCTCCATGCCCGTGCCCTCTTCCTAGACGACGGAACCAGACAGGTTCTCCTCATATCGGTCGAGGTGCTCTACGTTGATTCCAAGATGGTGGGAGAGGTTCGCAGGAGAATCTCGGAAAGCACCGGACTGGGCGAGGAGTGTATCATGGTCTTCGCGACCCACACGCACTCCGGGCCGGAGGGCCACACCGAAATAGCCCGGTTCCTTGGATTCTTCCCTAACCCGACACTGAGGAAGTTCCTGGTCGAGAGGATCGCCTGCTGCGCGCTAATGGCCTTCAATGGGTCGAGGCGTGCCAGGCTGGGGAGCGGGTCATCGATTGCTGGTGAAATGTCCACGAATCGGCAGAGGGCCGGGGGTCCAACGGATTCAGAGCTGGGGGTGATGAGGGTAGAGGACCTTTACGGGGAGGTCATCGGGGCACTGGTTAATTTCACGGCGCATCCTGTTATACTTAATTCGGAGAACCTGCTGTACTCCCCCGAGTACCCCGGCCATGCCATGTCCATCCTCGAGGAGGTGCTTGGTCAGGAGGCCGTGTGCCTCTTCGCTAACGGTGCATGTGGAAACGTGACCATCAGGCGAAGGAAATCCAGCTTCTCCGAGGTCTGCAGAGTAGGCGAGATTTTGGCGGGCCATGGCCTCCAGACCATGGGGGGGATAGATACCAGCGAGGAGGTCAGCATTGGGGCAGCATGCTCTAGCATGCCGCTGAACTTCAGGGGGCTACCGACCTTGGTGGATGCCAGGCGGGAGGTAGAGGAACTGAGGTCCGAGATAGCGAAATCTGGGGGCGGTGATGCTAACCTGGCCAAGAAGCTGAAGAAGGCAATGGGCACGATGGCCCTTGCGGAGAAGTCCTCATACATAAGGTCCTTCCTCGGCGATGACCTGACGACACAGCTCCAGGTCTTGAGGGTAAACGACGATTTCTTACTTGGGGTGCCCGCGGAGCTATTCGTGGAATACGGGCTGAGGTTGAAGAAGGAGCTTGAACCGCGCAGGACCTTCCTGATCGGGTACTGCAATGACATCGTTGGTTACGTCGTTACCCCTGAGGCGAGTGAGGAGGGGGGATATGAGGCCGGTTCGACCCTTCTAGATGACCAGGCCGGTACCAGGATAGTGGACGGCCTGATGTCCATGGTGGACACGAGAACGGCGGATGAATGAAGGGCTACCTTCTCTTCCTGTACTTCCGGGACTTTCTTCCGGGATGCGGCGGGGGGCCCTCCGGTTTCTTTGCCGGCTTGTCAACGCGTCTGACGCCACTGGTGGCATCCGGCTGGACCTTGATATCTCCGTAGCGGTCCCTGAACCTGTTTGAGTACTCGGTGTAAACGAAGATTGCCATTATGGCCAGTACCGCAAATGATATTGTCCAGGCAACCCTTGCCCAGTTGTAAGCCATGGTGGGTTTCCTGTGGATCGTCCATCTGAAAAATGGTTATGCTTCTGGCTTCGAATCGTGGGGAATACGTTCCTCGAGTGCCCTGGCGGCCCTCAGAAGCCTGCCCTCCTCGAAATACCTGCCCACCAGCTGAACGCCGATGGGAAGGCCATCCTCGAATCCAGCGGGGTAGGAAAGGGCAGGGATGCCAATCAGGTTGATTGGAACCGTGTCTATATCCTGGAGGTACATCGTAAGGGGATCCGCCATCTCGCTCAGGCGCCACGCCGGGCCGGGCATGGTTGGGGTCACCAGGAAATCTACATCCTGGAAGGCGCGGGTGAAGTCCCTCTTGATCAGTGTCCGGATACGGAGGGCCTTGCTGTAGTAGGCGTCGTAGTACCCCGCCGAGAGGGCATAGGTTCCCAGAATGATCCTGCGGCGCACCTCAGGGCCGAAGCCCCTTCCGCGGGTCTCGGAGAAAGCCTGGATCCAGTCGGCCTTGGATGGAACGGAGAACCCGTACCTGACCCCGTCGTACCTGGCCAGGTTCGAGCTGGCCTCGCACATCGCTAGGATGTAGTAGGTGGCAAGGGAGTACTCAAGGGATGGTATGGATGCCTCCTTCCTCTCAGCTCCCATGCCCTCCAGGGCGTCCGCGACGTGCCATACCGCTTTCTTCGTTCCCTCCGTTGTTCCCTCTGCCAGGAACTCGCCGGGAACTGCAAAGCTTTCCCCCTCGATGCCCTCGGAGAGGGTGGAGAGGTAATCATCCACAGGACGGTCTATGGAGGTGGAGTCCATGGGATCCTTGCCCGCGACAACCGAAAGTAAAAGTGCAGAGTCCTCGACATCCTTCGTCAGGCACCCGATCTGGTCGAGGCTGCTCGCATAGGCTATGAGCCCGTAGCGGCTGACCCTGCCGTATGTCGGCTTTAGCCCGATAACGCCGCAGAAGGCCGCCGGGCACCGAATCGATCCACCGGTATCGGTTCCGAATGCGATTGGGGCCTCATCAGCAGCGATGCACGCGCCGCTACCACCGGATGAGCCACCCGGAACGCGGTCGAGATCCCATGGATTGTGGGTGGGGCCGTAGTAGCTCGACTCCGTCGTCGTACCCATGCAGAATTCATCGCAGTTGGTCTTGCCGATTATCACCGACCCCTCGGAGATCGTGCTTTCCACTACGGTCGCCGAGTAGGGCGGGATGAAGTCCTGGAGCATCCGGCTCCCGCAGGTCGTCCTGAGGTGCCGCGTAACGATGCTGTCCTTGACGGCGATGGGGACGCCTGCCAGGATACCGGGGTCATCGCCCCTTTCGATCATCTGGTCAACTTTTCCCGCCCTTTCCCTGGCCCGATCAGCATCGAGCGTGATGTAGGCCTTTACACGGCCATCCACATTCTCGATCCTCTCGAGAACGGACTCGAGGAGCTCGAGCGAGGTCAGGTCGCCGTTTTTGATGGCCTCAATGCACCCGTGTGCCGTGAACTCGTAGGGTTTCAATCCTTGAGGCGACCGGCCGGGATCATCTTAAATGTTGCCCGTTGTTTTCCACCAGTTTTCCGGCCTCCAGAGCCCGTGAAGGAACGAGAAACACTTAATTAACGCTCCTCCCGACTCAGGCCGTTCTGGCTGGACGTGAAAATGGCTGTCAAGGCTCTTGACAAAACCTTCGACCCCGTGGCCCTAGAGACTGAAGTTCAATCAAGGTGGGCCGAGAGGAAAATATACTCCAAGGTGAAGGAGAAGAACTCTGACAAGCCCGTCTACTACTACCTCGATGGCCCCCCGTACTGCAGCGGAACCATCCACATCGGGACCGCCTGGAACAAGATCATAAAGGACACGGTACTTCGCTACCTCGGGATGACGGGGAAGAACGTGACCAGGCAGCCTGGCTGGGACTCACATGGCCTTCCGATCGAGGTCAGGGTGGAGAGGGAGCTTGAGCTTAAATCGAAGAAGGACATCGAGAACGTAGTGGGCGTGGAGAACTTCATAGGGGCCTGCAGGAAATACGCCCAGGACCACCTGGAGAAGATGACCCAGCAGTTCAGGCGACTGGGGGTCTGGATGGACTGGGATGATCCCTACATAACCTTCATGCCGAAGTACATGGAGGCAGGCTGGGACGTCCTGAAAAAAGCCCACCAGAGGGGTCTCCTCGTGCAGGACATGAGAGTAGTCCACTGGTGCCCAAGGTGCGAGACGGCCCTGGCCGAGCACGAGGTCAGGGGTGAGTACTCGGACCGGGAGGACCCCTCAATATACCTTAAATTCCGCATAGAGGACAGGAAAAACGAGTACATACTGGTCTGGACCACCACGCCATGGACCCTCCCGTCCAACATGATGGTCATGGTGAAGCCGGACTTCGAATATGCAAGGGTGCGGGTCGAGGACGAGATCTGGATCCTTGCCAAGGAGCTAGTGGAGACGGTCATGGATAAGCTCGAGATCGGGGATTACGATGTCACAGAGGTCGTCCCCGGGAGCGAGCTGGAGGGCCTCAGGTACCACCACCCGCTATTGAAACAGGTCCCGAAACAGGGTGACTGGGCGAAGGAATTCCACCGGGTGGTCACGGCTGAATACGTGGACCTGGAGGAGGGAACGGGCTGCGTACACACCGCTCCCGGACACGGCGAGGAGGACTTCGAGGTCGGCCGCGAATACGGGACTCCGATATTCTCTCCCCTGGATGCCGGGGGCAGGTTCACGGAGGAGGGAGGCAAGTACGCTGGGATATACGTCAAGGACGCCGATCCAGTCGTAATCGAGGACCTGAAGGAGAACGGGGTCCACGTCTACGACGAGAAGATAGTGCACAGCTACCCCCACTGCTGGAGGTGCCAGACGCCTCTGCTCTTCATGGCCAGGGAACAGTGGTTCCTGGAGATAAGCAGGATCAAGGACAGGGTCATAGACGTGAACGCGGGGGTGACCTGGGTCCCATCCTGGGTCTCGGAGAGATACGAGAACGGTGTGGAATACGTCGGGGACTGGTGCCTTTCGAGGAACAGGTACTGGGGAATACCGATGCCCATCTGGACCTGCGCCGAGTGCGGCGAGATGGTGGTCGTGGGGTCATTCTCCGAGCTTGCGGAGCTCTCGACCAGCGAAATAGATGTCGGTAGTTTCGATCCGCACAGGCCGGCGGTGGACGAGATCAAGCTGGGGTGTTCCTGCGGGGGAACCATGGAGCGGGTTCCGGACATCGTTGACGTCTGGTTTGATTCAGGCATCGCGTCCTGGAGCTCACTCGGGTACCCGTCCGATCCTGATGCCCTGTCGATCTGGCCCGCTAACCTGGTAATCGAGGGGTCTGACCAGGTGGGGAAGTGGTTCTACTCCCAGCAGGCCGCCAGCGTTATCACCTTCGACAGATCCTGCTACGATAAGGTCCTAATGCACGGCTTCGCCCTGGATGCGGAGGGAAAGAAGATGTCCAAGTCCCTCGGTAACGTTGTAGATCCCGATGACGTCGTGAAGAGGTACGGGGCAGACATCTTCAGGTACTATCTGCTCTGGGCAACCCTGCCCTGGGAGGACCTGAAGTTCAACTTCACAGAGCTAACAACCGTCCAGAGGATGTTAAACGTCTTCTGGAACGTCTGCGTCTTCTCCACCACCTACATGGAGCTTGACGGCTACGATAGCAGCATCCGAATAGAGGACCTAGGGGATGCCATGAGGACGGTCGACCTCTGGATGGTATCCAAGACCAACTCCCTCGTAAGGGACGTTACACGGTCCATGGAGGAGATGAACTTCCTCCACGCGACGAGGAAGCTACAGCAGTTCATCCTGGACGATCTGAGCAGGTGGTACGTCAGGCTGGCAAGGGGCAGGACCTGGGTCGAGTCGGATGACCCGGACAAGCTCGCCTGCTACTTCACTCTCAACTACACGATAGACCGGGTACTCAGGCTTCTCGCCCCCATCGTGCCCCACGTCACCGACCACATCCACGGGAAGATAGCGGCAAATGGGAGCGCCGAGAGCGTGCATCTCAGGGACTGGCCCGTGGTTGATGAAAGCCTGATTGACGAGGGCCTCGAGAGGTCAATGGAGGTAATACAGTCCCTGGTCGAATCATCCCTGGCCGCGAGGCAGAGGGCCGGGGAAAAGCTTCGCCACCCGGTGGGAAGGATAATGGTCGAGACCGGTAGCGAGGACGTGAGGAAGGCCATGGTACTGCTGGAGGACGTCTTCCTGGATCTCACAAACGCCAAATCGGTTGATTTGGTGAGCAAGCTTCCATCAGTGCAGGAAATGAGCCCGAACATGGCGGGCCTTGGAAAGAGGTTCAGGTCCGAGGCCATGGACGTTGCAGAGGCACTCTCCGGATCGGATCCCGACGAGGTGAAGTCCGCTCTGGAGGGTAATGGGGAATATCAACTCAGGCTGGGGAAGAAAGCAGTGAAAATTTCAACCGAGGATGTCGTCTTCTCGGAGGAACTGCCCGAGAGCATGGTTGGTATGGAGGGCCCGATGGCAACGGTGGCAGTGGACCTGACCAAGACGGAAGAGCTTCTATCCGAGGCTCTCACCAAGGAGCTCGTGAGGCGCATACAGGACATGCGAAAGGACATGGATCTTCAGATCGATGATTTCATCGAGGTGGCAATACATGGCCCGGTGGGGCTGAAGAGGATCGAGTCCAGCGTCGATTACATCGCAACCGAGACGAGATCCAGGGCCGTGAAGCTGGACGGGAAAATGCCGGGGGATGCGAATACCAAGGAGTGGAAAGTGGAGGGTGAGAGATATGTCATCTCGATCAGGAAGGTCCATTAGATCGGGCTGGAGGACCGCCGGCACGGCCATAATCATCTATGTCACGCTCTGCCTAGTGGCGGCCCCTGCCACGATATCACTTGAAAATCCGTCGGCTGCCTTCCTTGAAACCCACCTGGAGGACCAGCTCAGCCTGGAGGATTACTGGCACGCCGCGGTTTCATTCAGGGAACTGGGCTTCGTGGCCAACCTACTGAGCCCCTACACTGGTTTCCAGAGAATCTACCCCGAGAACCTGACGGACTTCGTCTCAGTTCTCCTGATCACTCCCCGGGACACCCTCAGCATGGGTAACGACATCGACACCATAGCGGGGTACGTCGAGGGTGGGGGTGGAATAATCATCGCCGGCCAGTCAGGCACCAGGCAGTACGAGTCCTGGGCAAGGGGGGCTGTAAACGAGCTGACCACCCTATTTGGAATCGAGTTCCAGAGGGACATGGTCTGCGACCCGGGTTCAACCTACCTATCGGATGAGAGGTACCCCCACTGGCCCGTTATCACGAATCTGGAGGACCACGAGGCCGTAAGGGGCCTCGAGGCATTCAGCTACCACTCTGGGTGCTCCCTCAACGTGTTCGGAAATGCCACTGTGGTTGCCAGGACCTCAGAAGGTGGCTGGTCTGACCTGGACGGGGACATGGAGCTTGACGAGGGAGAGGGATCGGGCCAGAGGGTGGTCGCGGCCGTATCCACCTACGGGAAGGGCCGGGTCGCATGCATCGGGGATAATAACCTCTGGAGCAGCAGGTTCCTTGACGGCTACGAGAACAACGAACTCCTCCTAAGCTTGCTCGACTGGGTATCACAGGATGTTCCCAAACCCGACCTCGAGGTCCTTGCCCTGGACGTTAATCCGGGGGTCATGCCCGATGAAGACGGTAACTACACGGCATCTATACCGGTTGTCATATGGAACCAGGGCGATGCAGCTGTGGAAAACATCACAATTTACCTCAGCAGCGGGGAGGAGATAGAACTGATCGGGGAAAATCACACCTTTTTCGAGCTGGGCCCGGACCAGTCGATAGACCTTGATCTGGGGCTGTTGGGCCAGGTTCCGGACTGCAAGCACCTTTCCCTGGCCGCAGAATATTACGAGGATGGCGTAATGCGCCTGCTGACCTTGCCAACAATCAGGCTTGCCCGGGATTATGATCTGTACCACATAAGTTCGATCTTCAATAACTACACCGAGGTGGCCTACGGCTCCCCAGGGGGGTGGGGGAATTACACCGCAGTGGAAATGGAGACGTGGGCCAACGAGACCATGGATCTGATCGCCACTAACGAGTTCGAGTGGGAGGTACTCAACCACACGGAGGTGGCTACCAGGACGGCGGAGAGCTACGCCATCAAGTCGGTCCATCACCGTCGGAACATCGTCGCGATAGGAGACCCGGAGTCGAACTACGTCTCCGGCTACATTTCCCAGAAGGGCGACCTGAGGGTTCTTGATAACGAGACATCCCCGGTGCTGCCCAGTGGATTCTCACTCAGCTCCTCCGAGGAGACAATGACCTCGATACCCAGGCTGGCGGGGAACCTCTCCGAGTGGGGGTACATCTCACTCATGTGCGAGAAGACCTTCAGGGAGAGGAGCGACAACAGGCTCGCAGCCGGGGGATTCGGGAGGCAGGGGATGGAGACCGCGCTGCACGCTCTGTGGGGTCTATTCAAGGGCGAGATGGAGGGGTACAGGGAGGAGTTCTCCGGCACCTTTGCCCTATTCAGGGGGATATACGAGGGCGAGGAGCTGGTGGGGCTCGAATTCAATTAATCAGATGTTTCTACAGAATCAGAATAAAATTAACATATCTGATTAACATAATATAATCTGTGAAAACTGAGACTATCAGATTAGGAAAGAGAAACGCCATCTACATTCCCAAGGGTTTCGTCGATGAACTTGGAATACAACCCGGTGATAGGATCCAGATAACCCTCGAGGATAGGGCTATGAGGATGGAGGTCCTGGAGGATCCATTGAGACTCGCACTTGAAGGGGAGAAATTTGCCAGCATTTCAACCGATGAGATTGAATCCACAAGCCTCAGGGAGCAGAGAAGACATGTTGGAAATTCTCCTTGACACTTCCTTCATTCTCCCTTCACTCGGGATCGATACCGGCGAGCAGACAATGCTTGGCCTGAAGAAGGTCAACGATTATTCTGGCGAAGTGGGGATATGGTGCTCCAGGTTTAGCATTCTTGAATCCACATGGATTGGCATGAAGTTAGAGAAGCAGGGCAATCTGAATAGGATTCTCTTCGAAAGGGGCATCAAGAGCCTTTACCGGGGCGGAAGATACCTGATAATTGAAGAGGGTCCGGAGATATTCACCGATGCATTTAAGCTGGCATCACTGGGCCACCGGGACATGATCGATAACCTGCTCTATTCAATTTCTCAGAGGCAGGATTTGAAATTCCTCACTCTGGATGCGATGTTCAGGGATTTCTTGGAGAAGAATGGCCTGGGAAAAAACGTAATTCTCCCAGAGGAAATTTGAGAGAGGCCATTATTTGATCTCAGAAAGATTTAATTTTCCCGAGCTCGAGTAACCACCGCGCTGGGGTCGCCTAGGGTGGAGAAATCCACGGGCAATCTGGTTAGGGCGCTGGCCTGCTAATCTCATCCGAGCCGTGAGTCAGTTGCCGCGAGGCAGCAGGGGTTCAAATCCCCTCCCCAGCGCTTCTTTATTTTCTCCTCGATATGGGGTTCTCCATCACCACATAGATTCCTAGACACGGAAAGGGAAAACAGATTTATAGCCACTATATGCTACTATAGCCATGGCGGAGACGACCACGGTCCAGATCAGCAAGGAGACCCGAGACCAGCTCAGGAGGGCAGGAGGCAAGGGAAGATCGTACGATGAGGTAATCCGCGATCTACTCGAACTGCGGGAAGCATTCATCTCCGATCTGAAGGCTATCTGGGATGAGGCCCGGGAGAACCGGGAGGACCTCCTGACTCTTGAGGAGTATGCCGGGCGCGAAGGACTATGACATTCTACCTAACCAGATGGGCCCGCCGAGATCTGGAGAGGTTCCCCAGGACCGCGCGAGGTCGAATCATCCAGGCCCTCCGGGCACTAAGGGATAGGGGTGAAGGAGACTTACTTCCGCTAGACAATGACATATTTCGTCTCCGGGTTGGAGACTACCGCATCTTCTACGGACAGGAAGGCGCGGATATCTGGGTTCTGAAGGTGATGCACCGGAGGAAGGGGTACTCGCCCGAGCTCATCGATACCCTCATCAAGCGACTCGAGATGCTAAAAGACATAGAGTGATGGACATAATTGTTCCCGGTAGACCCTGACGGATATTATCCCCTGTATCTGGTTGTACCTGC
>Ga0180434_10007912_pt1 | contig 11869 bp, 8 predicted proteins | sample SS_ome_7_FD_132453 | JGI IMG/M metagenome (GOLD analysis project Ga0180434, IMG submission 132453) | Hypersaline lake sediment archaeal communities from the Salton Sea, California, USA - SS_1_D_2 metaG | ecosystem: Environmental > Aquatic > Non-marine Saline and Alkaline > Hypersaline > Sediment... | reverse complement strand
TTTTAAGGAGCGCAAATGGCGCCCGCGAATAAAAATCTTCCGCCTCCCGTCGCCGTGATATACGGCGCCGAGGACCACAAGAAACTCCAGTTGTTGCAACAGGAGATCGACGAATTGCTGCCGCCGGAGGTTGATCGCGCCCTGGCGTTGGCGGAGTACGACGGGTCGAAATCCGAGGAGCATGGCGGTCCGAGCTTGGCGCAGGTCATGGATGACTTGTTGACGCTGCCTTTTTTGGCGCCGCGCCGCGTCGTGGTTGTCCGCGACGCCGACAAGTTTATCACGGCGCATCGGGAGAAGCTCGAGCGTTATGTGGCGGCCCCCTCGTCCACCGGTTCGTTGATTTTGGTTTGCAAGAGCATGTCTAGAAGTACGAAATTGTACAAGGCGGTCGCGCGTGCGGGGGGGCGGTTGGTTGAGTGCAAGAAATTAACGATACGCGGACTGATAGAGTTTGTGACGGCGGAAGGCCGCGCTCGCCAAAAACGCATCGATTATCCGGTCGCCGCCCGGATCGTCGAACTAACCGGACAGGATCAGGGGCTGTTGACAAACGAGGTAGAGAAGCTGTGTTTGTATGCCGCCGACCGCGTCTCGATAACGAGCGACGACATCGACGATCTGGTCGGCTTGACGCGTGAGGAGAAGATTTTCGCGGCTATGGACGCAGCCGCCGCCGGTCAACTTCCTCGAGCGCTCGAGCTTTGGCATCAAGTCACGGTGACCGACAAGGACGCGGTGTATAAAGCTCTGGGAGGGATGGCGTATAAAGTGCGCGGTTGGCTGACCGCGCATCAGATGGCGGCGGACGGAACTCCGGTCGCCGTAATCGCTCCCAAGGTGGGCATGTGGAACCACGAGCGGGATTTGGCCAGCCTGTTACGCCGCCTGAATCCGGTTCAGACCAAGCGCCTCCTGGCGCATATCGCCCGCCTGGATTCGCAAGCCAAGTCGGGTTTACGGTCGATAGAGACAGGGATAGAGGCATTGTTGACCGAGGTGGCGACTCCGGCCACCTGATGGATTTACGGAGCGTTTGCATGGATGCAACCCAAGTCGCTCGCGCGGCGTCTGTTTGTCTACTGCTGGGTACGATCGGCTGCGTCCCGCCCAACGGCGGCGTCAGCGCGCAGCCGGGGGCCGCTATCGACGCAACGAATACGCCAACAGCATTGAAATCGGAGTCGAGCGACGCGCCGGACGTCCAAACAGCCGGCGATATAGATCCGGCGATGGATCCGGTGCAGCGTTGGATTGATAGAATCGATGACATGTCGGCTCGGGTGAATTCCAGGCGGGAAGCCCCCGGCGCCGCTGATGGCGAAGCTGGATTTAACAACAACGCTTCGTCAGGCGCCGACGCCTGTACAGGCCAATCGCTATCGACATGGGATTCGCCGGCGGGCGCGCATGTACTTGACGCAACCGCGGCTGATTCTAGCCGGACCGTCGGCGAACCGAGTCATGCCGTCGTTGGGGCGTCGGCGACGAAGCAGGAGATAGTTGAGCCGCCGGTGTTGGGCGATGTCGCCGTGCGAGCGGCGACGCCCGCGCTAACGCCGTTTCAGACGGGGCCGTCGAGTCCGAAAGCAGAGTCGGACGCCAACAGTTCGGAGGCGGAGTCCCCTGGTGTAAACGCTCCGTCCACAGCCGCCAACGCCGCCGTCTCGGTCGATCAATTGCTGGCGCAGTGGTTGTCCCAGCCGCGGCAAAGTACTTTCCGCGCTCAGCTAGATCGGAGTATTCTGATGGTGTTGGCGGGCAGATATGAGGAAGCCCGAGGCCCGCTGGAGATGGTTTCGGATGAGCAAAGACGGATGGGACGGCAGTTTATCGAGGCGCTTATCAGTATCCGCGAGAGTCACGGCGGGGATCCGGAAGCTGAAGTCAATCGCGTACTGACGGAAATCGACGCGTTGTCGGAAACGTTGATCCCATTGGGCGAGCCGGTGATATCCAGCATCGTGTTGGCGCGGGCTGTAAGCGGTTTCGGGCGCTACGAAGCCTTTACGCCGCCGCATTTCATCGCCGAACGTCAAAACGAATTTGTCGTCTATTGCGAGTTGCGCAATTTCATCAGCCGAGCGGATTCGGACGGGGGTTATGAATCTGAATTCGGCATGACCACCACGATTCTCAGCCGCGGCGGCGACGTCGTGCTCGAACTGGTGGACGACCATATCACGGACAGGTGCCGCAGTCGGCGTCGCGACTGCTTCATTCCACGTCTGGTTCGCTTGCCGGCCACGCTTTCCCCGGGCGAATATGTGGTCAAAGTTTCAATTGTTGATAAAATCGGCGAGAAGGTTGCCGAGAATAAGACGGAGTTTCGCATTGTCGCGCGGTCATAGCCGTCCGCGGACAACGAGCGAACACGGCGCAGCGGCGTGTATCCATCACGGAGACGCACGTCGATCCCCCGCGGCCGGGCGCTCTTTTCGCGACGGCGTTTGTGCGATGCTCCGCACAATCGAGTTGGCTTCTCGGGCATCGAGGAAGTCTTAGGTGAACGTGCCTCGTTTTATCCGGCGCTTATTTCGCGCTCCGTTCGACGGCCTGCGCCATTACGGCGTAGTCGCCGAGGGCGTGCTCTATCGCTCCGGCCAGCCGCGGCCGGAAGAACTGCGCGACATGATTCAGCGCGACAAATTGAAAACCGTGGTGGCTTTGCGCGGCAGCCGCGATCCCGACGATCCCGATTCCTGGGAACAGAATGAACGCGCCGTGTGTGAAGAGAACGGCGTCGAGTTCGTCACGTTGCCGTGCAACCACAAGAATCCGCCGACCCCGGAGCAGTTTCAGCAGTTCATGGACGTGATGGGCGCCGAGGAAAACCATCCGGTTCTGGTTCACTGCCGGATCGGTCAACAGCGGACGGGCGTGTTTTGTGCGCTATATCGCGTTCACTTTCAGGGCATGGATCCGGAAGAGGCGTTGCGCGAAATGGACGAACTCGGCTTCCACATTCACAATCGCCGCCATCGCCGACTGCTGGAAGCATATCGCCGATACGCGCGACAGCAGTCAGCGTAACGCACGGCTTGCGCCACCGGAATTACACCCTTAATTTTTTCCATCCTCCGTGCAACATGCGTCCCCATCCGAGGAGGAATTTTGCGAGGTTGTCGGCCCACATGCCGATCCAGGCGCCGATCAGGCCGCCGCCGAACGTGACGCCGCCTAGGTAGGCCAGCGGGAGGCGCAGGAGCAAACCGCCGATGAGCGAGGCGATCATCGTGTAGCGGGTGTCGCCGGCGCCGCGCAAGGCGCCCAGGTAGATGATTCCCATGCAGAGAAAGGGATGGATGAAGGCGCCGATGCGGAACGCGTGCGCACCGACCGCGCGGACGGCGTCGTCCTGGCTCATAACGGCGTAGATCGCGTCGGCCGTCAAGAAAAAAAACACGCCGACGCAAGCCGTCAGCAATCCGCCCTGGGCGACTGCGATGTGTGCCGCGCGCGAAGCCAGTGCGGATTGTTTGGCGCCGAGGTATTGCCCGACCATGGTGGCCGCCGCCGTCATCCAGGCCGCGGCGGGGAGGTATGTGATCGCGGTCATGCGCACGGCGATCATATGGGCGGCGAAGTTGGCGGTGGCGGCGTCGCCGGTCGCCGTGCGGGCCACTATCGCGATGAATCCGATCTGGGTGATCCACATGAGCGTGGCCTCGGCGCCGGCCGGAGCGCCGATGCGCAATATGCGACGGATCATGTCCCAATCGGGTCGCATGCGTCGCGGATGCAGCCGTAGTCCGCGAACGCCGCGCAGCAGGACGACGAAAAGCATCACGCCGCCTAGAGTGCGCGCGACGACGGTTCCGATTGCGATTCCGACGACTCCCATGGGATCGCCGAACCAGCCCATCACGAGGGCGGTTGAGACGATTGCGTTGATGATGTTGACGACGATGAGGATGGTCATGGGCGTGCGCGTATCTCCGGCGGCGCGCAGAACACCGCCGCAGATGAGGACGGTGCTGTAAAACACGAGTCCGAAGGCGTCTATGCGGACATAGTCGACCATCATCGAGGCGGCGGACGCGGTTTGGGTGAGCAAGGCGGCCAGAAACGGGGCGCTGAAAAACACGATCGCGGCCATCGCCGCTCCAAGCATCACCGCAAGCACGAACGACTGGTTGGCGGCGCGGGAGGCGGTCCGGAAATCGCGGGCCCCGAATCCGCGCGCCACGAGAGCGGCCGCGCCGACGCCGATCAGCGAAAAACCCAGCGTGACGAACCAGCTCAGGTAACTGCCCGTGCCGACGGCGCCGGTGGCTTCCTTGCCGACGCGCCCGGCGAGGTAGATATCGACCAGCCCTACGCAGAAATTGACGATCTGCTCGCCAAGCATAGGCGCCGCCAATATGAACACCTGCCGGTTGAGCGAACCCGACGGGAGCGAGGCAAGGCGCGCAAAGGCGGAGGGCGTCGGGAATGCGGACGACCTCGTCGAATCGCTCTGATTCGCGGGTTCGGCGGTGATGCAATTCTCAGATCCGATCGTCATTGATATAGGTATCCTCTCGCGTCGGGGTTTCGATTCTAGAGCATTTCACGTTTTTCTGTAGCGGACGACGTCCCTGACGACCGTAGCGTGTCGATAATGTCGGGTCGCTCGCTGACGCTTGGGGATTCTGATCGTCTACGTCCGACACGGGGGATCGGACGCTACGGGTTAGCCGGACTCGGAGGACTTTGCTTGCGGCGCAGGGCGGTCCAGGCCAGGCGGGCGCCGAGGACGGCGATCAGGACGAGTTGCAGGAGGAGGATTTCGAGCGTGTTGAGTTTCAGGACGACCGCCGCGCCGGCCAGCAAGGCGTAGCGCGGCAATCGGCCGATCCAGTACGCCGCGGCGTATAAGCGACGGGGGTAACGTCTCAGGATCGCCAACCAGCGGACGAAATCGACGGGGATCGGGACGAAGGCGATCAGCGTCAGGGTTTGGAAAGGCGAGACGTCGAACCAGCGTGCCGCCCATTTGTAGACGTTAGTTCGACGGATTCGATAGCCGAGTCGTGCGCGCAGAAAATATGCGAAAACGTGATATTCGTTCAGGTTTGCCATCATGGTCGAAGTGGCGCCGATGACGGAAATGGCGGCGACGCGGAGCCAGACCGAATCGAACAGCATGACGTCGTCGGTGGCCAGCAGCATGAAAATCCACGACGTCGGCAGCGGCAGGAGCGTGTTGCAGAGCGTGAGGTAGAAACCCATCAACGCCAGCAGCCACAACGCCATGGCGCTTTGATCGCCGGCTTCGTAACGTGCGAATGTCGCCTGCGAGAGCGCGAACAGCACGATCAGCCACGCGAGGTACGTGCTGAACCACAGGCGCAATCCGTGCAGCTTGCGGACCGCCGGCTCGCGAGTCGGCGGGAGCGCGGCGGCTTCAGTATTAATCGCGGAATCGTCCATCCTGCATCTGTATAACGCGGTCGGCGCCGACCGCCAGGTGTTCATTGTGCGTGATCATAACGATCGTCTGGCCGAGACGCCGGTGAAAATCGCTTAGCAGTTCGAGCACGGCCTGGGCGTTGGTCGAATCGATTGCGCCGGTCGGTTCATCCGCCAGCAGCAGATCCGGTCGGCCGATCATCGCCCGTGCGATGGCGACGCGTTGTTGCTGCCCGACGGAAAGCTTGCCAGGTTTTTTGTGCGCGTAAATCGTCAGGTCGACCTCGGCGAGGATACGATCGACCTCGGCGTCGTGTTTCTCCCGGCGGATTATCAGCGGCAGGGCCACGTTTTTTCGCGCGCTGATCGTCGGCAGCAGATTAAAACGCTGGAAGACGAAACCGATGGTCTCGCGGCGAAGTCTGGCGCGGGCGCCGTCGGACAAACCCGCGGCGTCGCGACCGGCGACGTGCAACAGTTCGGCCCGCGTGGGGGCCATCATCAACCCTAGAATGTTCAGGAGAGTGGTTTTCCCGCAGCCCGATTGCCCCATGATGACGACGAACTCGCCGCGGCGCACCCGCAAATCCACCCCGTGCAGCACGGGTTCGTCCACGCCTTCGTGGCGATAGTGGTGGTGAACGTCCCGCGCGTCGATCATTAGTTCGTCGTTCATTCGTAGCTCAGGGCGGCGGCGGGGTCCAGACGGGCGGCGCGATAGCCCGGATACAACGCGCTTAATACGCCGCCGACCACGCTGACGAGTCCGGCGAACAGCAGCAGCTCGTTCGTAAGATCGACGGTGAGCAACGGGCGGGCGACGCCCAGTCCCCACTTGGCGAGGAATGAGATTCCGACGCCGATCGCCGCCCCGGCGACGGAAATTATCAGGGCCTCAATGATCGAGAGTCTCAGCAAATCGAAGCGCGTGACGCCGAGCGCCTTGAGGATGCCGATCTCACGCGTGCGCTGGAGCACGATCGTATACATCGTCAGGAGGATGAACAAAAAACATACGACCAACGCCAGGCCGCTGCTGGCGTTCATGTACATGTTGACCTGGGCGAAGCTCTCTTGCAGCAAAACGCCGTAATCGCTCTTCAATTCCACGCGGGCCGAGTCGCCCAAGGCGGCGGCGTAACGGTCGGCGGCGAAAACCGGATCGACGTCCGCTCGCAGCTTGATGAAGAACATGCTCGATTTGGTCTCGCCCGCCAACGCGATTTCCCGCAAGGTTTGCAGAGGAGCGAACACGCGCCCGGCCACGCCCGTCTCGACCACCCCGACGACGCGAAACATGCGGCCCATGACGCGAATTTCATCGCCGATCTGGTACGGAACGCGTTGACCGGTTTGTTCATCGAGTCGGCCGACGCGGCGCAAACGATCGTCGATGACGAGTTCGAGACCCGGTTCGAGAAACGCGTCGTAAACCGTCTCCGGAGCGTCGTCCGGCGGGTATTCTGTCGCCGGATCCTCCAATCGGCGAACGTATTCGACCGCGCGATCGAAGGCCTTGCCTTCGATCATTTTGCGGGCGCCGAGGAACAGCGGCATCTGGCTCGGATCAACCCCGAAGAGGCGCTGTTGCTGTCCGCCCATACGCAGCTGGCCGAAGAAGGCCGGTATCACGGCGTCAGCGAACGGGCCGGCGTCGTCAACCTGTTTTTCGATAAAGCGGCGAAAGGCGCGCGGGAACGGAGCGCTGTTAGTGAAGATTATGTTATCCTGGGCGGGAAGGACGACGAGCTCGGCGTCGACGCTCTGCATCCGCTCGGCGACCTCGGCGATCGAGCCGTTGGCGAGCCCCTTCGAGATTAGCATAAGCATGATCCCGAGCCCGACCGCGAGCGCGCTGATGGCGGTTCGCAGCTTGTTGTGCATCAGATTGGCCCAGGCCAGCGCCAGCATGCGCGCATCTCTCGAAAGCGTCTGTCCCCGCGCAAAGTCGGTGGAATCGACTTGGCGGGGCGGGGCGCCCGCAACTCGTCCGCATCCCCTAAGAGCGGCCAACCTAGGCGGGTCGGGGGGAGGCGTCAACTGTTTCGGCGGAAGGCGGCCGGCGCGACGGCGTCGAGGATCAATCCGGATTCTCGTCGTCCGTTGTGGCCTGGGCGCGCCAAGCTTCGACTTTATCGGATTTGCCCCAAGCATCGTACAGAGCGACGATTTTTTCGCGCGCGGCGTGCGTGTGTTGATGCTCCTCGCTTAGCGTGCGGATCAGACCCTCGTAGCTGTTCAGAAGCAGCGTTTCGGCTTGTTCGTGTCGTCCGAGTTTCGTCAGGCATTCGCCGTAATTGCTTTCGAAAATCAGCGTCATGTAATGTCCCGCGGGCAATGCGTCGCGGGCGGTCTCGAGCAATGTCGTATAGATTGGTTCGGCTTCCGCGGCGCGCTCAAGCCTCACCAACAGAGAAGCCAGGTTATTTTGAGCAATTAACGTCTGACGGTGCTCGGCGCCCACCGTGCGGCGAAATCCCTCACAAACGTCCCGGGCGATCGGCTCGGCCTCGCTCAACTTACCCTGATCGCGTAACAGCATGGCCAGGTTGTTCATCGTCGCGTACACCGAGGGATGCTCGTCACCCAGCGTGCTCAGGCGTACTTCGAGTATTCGTCGCAAGAGCGTCCCGGCTTCGTCGAGGCGATTCAGGGCGTTCAGCGCGGTGGCGAGATTATTCATCGAGATCAAAGTGTGCGGGTGATCATCTCCCAGAACTTCCATTTGCCGCGCGAGCACCTCGCGCAGCAACGGTTCGGCCTCGGCGAGCTTGCGTTGCTGCTTCAGCAATTGCGCCAGGTTGTTCATGGTGATCAACGTCGCCGGATCGTTGGGCGGCAATTCGCGGCGTTGTCCCGCGAGCGTGTCTCGCCACAGGCTCTCGGCCTCGGCCATGCGACCTTGCCGGTGGAGCGTTTCCGCCAGATTATTCATCGAATCGAGCGTGCGAATATTATCCGGGCCGAGCGTGCGCCGACGGACGTCCAACGTTCGCCGCAGCAATTGCTCGGCTTCGGTCCAACGCGATAAACTGATCAACGCGCCGGCGAGATTTGTCATTGAAACCGTCGTGTCGGGATGTTCGTCGCCCAACAGACGCGACCGCGTCGCCAGGGCTTTTCGCAGAAACGGTTCGGCGTCCGCGTGTAGACCGAGGCCGACGTAGATCGTGCCTATGGTATTTTGCAGCGCTGATTCAATTTCCGGTTGGCTGATTAGTTCCTCTTGGACTTTTTCGACGGCGCGTTCCAGAACGTCGGCCACCTTGACGTCGCGGCCGTCGCGCGTCGGATCCATCGCGGACAGCATCTCGTTAAAGAACTTGTTGACGGCGGCGAATTTGCGGGCCTCGGCCTCGGTTTGAACGAGCCGTTCGGCCGCGAGTCGGCGGGCGGCTATCGCGCTGTTTTTTTCGCGCGTGGCGCGGACGGCCTGCGTCGATGTTCCGATGACGCCGAGTACGAGGACGACGAAGACGGCGGCGACGCCGGCTACCAGGATCTTGTTTCGCCGGGTGAATTTGCGGATTTGATACAGCGCCGTGGCCGGTCGAGCCAGAATCGGTTCGTCGGCTAGATATCGTCGAATGTCGGCCGCGAGATCCGACGCCGATTGATAGCGACGCTCCTTGTCCTTTTCCAGGGCTTTCGAGACGATCGTATCGAGGTCGCCGTGAAAGAGTTTGTTGATCGAGCTCAGACGGACCGGATCGTCTTCGGTGATGGTGCGCGCAGCCTCCGGAATCGTCTTGCCGGCGAGATCGTGCGGCAAGCGGCCGCTCAGCAGTTGATAACAAACCACGCCCAGGGCATAGACGTCTGAGCGCGTGTCGAGTTCGCGCGAGTCGCCGGCGACTTGTTCAGGGCTCATGTACGGAATCGTGCCGATCAACTGACCGGCGTCGGTTTGCATGGTTGTGACTTGGACGTCGGAATCGGTGACGCGCGCCACGCCGAAGTCGAGGATCTTCGGCTGGCCGCTCTCGTCGACCAAAATGTTGCCGGGCTTGAGATCGCGATGAATTACGCCTTTCTGGTGCGCGTGCTGGACCGCGTCGCAGACCTTCGCGAACAGCGACAGGCGGTCGCGCGTTCCCAGGATCATGGCGGGGATCAGCTCATTCAGCGGCTTGCCGCGCACGTACTCCATGGCGAAGTACGGTTGCTCGACGGTCGCCCCGTCGGTCATGATTTCGGCCGTACCGGCTTCGTGGATCTGGGCGATGCCGGGATGCTGCAAGCGTCCCAACACGTTAGCCTCGAACTTGAATCGTCGCAGAATATTTTCAGAGGTCGCTCCTGGACGAATGACCTTCAACGCGATCGTGCGTTCGGGATTGTCTTGCTTGGCTTCGTAGACGACGCCCATGCCGCCTTGGCCGATCTTGCGGACGATGCGAAAACGACCGATGCGCTCGGGCAGGCGTCCCGCCCGCAGCCGGGCGTCAGTGCTCAGCGTGTCGGCGTCCGCGCGCACATCCATTCCGCCGTCGCTAAGTACATTTTTCGCGGAAACCGGCGGCGCGATCGGCAACGATTTGCCTTCGTGCTCGAGCAGCCCCTCGACTTCCGCGCGCAACTCGACGTCTTCGGCGCACATCTTGTCCAAATAGGCCGAGCGTATGTCAGGCTCAAGCCGACACGCTTCCGCGAACACTTGTTTGACTTGCTGGTAACGTTCAGGCGTCAACTTCTACTGTACGCCTCCGGCTTGCCGCCCGATTATTCGTCGTCGTTCAACGTCGCGTCTTCCTCGGAGATCAATTTGGCGCGCCATTCGGCGGCTTGCTCGGGCCGTCCCCAGACGCGATACAATTCGGCAAGTTCTTGCGCGGCTTTGTGCGTACGATGGTGCGCGCCGCCCAACGCGCCGTCGAGCCCCGCGTAGCATCCTTGCAATAATTCCTCGGCCTCCTCGAACCGCTCCATCCGCAGCAGGCATTGTCCGTAAGTAAGCCGCACGGTCCAACGGAACCAATGCCCCGGCGGCGCCGCCGCGTCGGTCAGCTCGATCGACCGCTGGAGAATCGACTCGGCGTCATCCAATTTGCCCAGTTCCATGAGCAACAATCCAAGATTATTCATGGCCGCGAGGGTGTGCGAACTGCTCTCGCCGTATACGGCCTGAAGTCCCTCAACAACTTGGCGCATGATGATCTCGGCTTCGGCGAGCTTGCCCTGTTCATTTAACAAACCGGCCAGGCTGGATAATCGATTGAGAGTGTCCGGGGCTTGCTCGCCATAGAGCACTCCCGAGAGCGTTACGGCGTCTTCCAGAAACGTTTGGGCCTCGGCGAGTTTGCCCGTGTTTCTCAGAATAATGCCGAGATGCGATATGGCCTTGAGCGTATCGGGATGCTCGGGCCCCAACACGTCCGTCGCCTGTGACAGAGCGGTGCGCGCCAGCGATTCCGCTTCATCAAGCATGTCGCGGCTGCACAACAGGCTGGCCAGGTTGATCCGGGCTTGTATGGCGGCGTGATGCTCTTCTCCAAAAATCTCCTGGTGTAATTGCAGCGACTCGCGGGCGAGGATTTCCGCCTCGGCGAGCCGGCCTTGCTCCTTCACGACGATCGCGAGGTTTTTCAGAGCCCGCAAACGCTGCGGATGAAGCGGCCCGTGCGTCTCGGCCCAGCGTTGCACGACCGTGCTCAATAGTTGTTCGACTTCATCGAGGTCTCCGCCGCGCTCGATCGTCAACGCGGCCAGTCCGTTCATGGCGTCGAGGAGAGCGTCGTCATGCTTGTCAAGATGCGCGTGCATTTCGGCCAGTACCGCGTGGAATTCTTCTTCGGCCTGCTCCACTTGTTCGCTTTCATGCAGGACTCCGGCCAAGTTATAACGCGCTGTCAGGGTTTCACGGTCCTTCGGGCCTATGGTTCGGTTGTAGCCGGCGATTTGTTCCTGATACATTTCGCGCGCCTGTTCCAGGCGTCCCTGGTCCCACTGAACTTGAGCCAGCCAACCCAGCGACGCCAGAGTCCGAACGTCGTCTGCGCCGAGGCGAGCCGCGCGCAAATCGAACGCGACCTGAAAGTGCGGCTCAGCCTTGTCGTACAGGCTGATGTTGCGATAAACCGTCCCGATGACTTGGTGAATGTCGGCCTGGACCTCGGGATAATCGGCCAACTCGGTCTGGATGTCCGCGGCGGCTTCGTCCAGCACGATTCTAAGCAACTCCACGTCGCGACCTTGCGCCGCTTCCGGATTCACGGATTCCAACATTTGCACGAGAAAATCTCGCACGGCCAGCGCCCGGGTCGCTTCAAGCGCGGCTTCCGACCGTCGCTGTTCAGCGAGTTGACGCGCTGTCTCGGCTTGTATAAAACGCTGTTGAGCAAGTTCCTCTGCGTCATGCGCTCGGAACGACTGCCAGGTGCTGACGATCGTACCAGCCGCCAGGACCAGTACGAACCCAATCAAGCTCGCGACCAGCACTGGGTTGCGCCTGGCGAATTTGCTGAATTGATAAAAG
>Ga0180434_10007910_pt1 | contig 11870 bp, 18 predicted proteins | sample SS_ome_7_FD_132453 | JGI IMG/M metagenome (GOLD analysis project Ga0180434, IMG submission 132453) | Hypersaline lake sediment archaeal communities from the Salton Sea, California, USA - SS_1_D_2 metaG | ecosystem: Environmental > Aquatic > Non-marine Saline and Alkaline > Hypersaline >... | reverse complement strand
GAAGCCTGAAATGCGGGTCGTCGGCGTCCGGCTGGCCGATGACCGCCAGGTGCACGTGCTGCGCACGCTGGGCGCCGAGGACGGCGGCGTCGCCCTCGGGGGTTGCGCCGTACACCATCTCGGTCCCGTCATCGGGGTCTATCAGTCGGATCGTCACGCCACCACTCCTCACCATGGCCTGGTCGATGCCTTCTGCCGGCCGAATACCGCGAGCACATCGTAGGCAGCGGCCAGCGCATCCACCTGATCGTCGTGGTCGTCGTCGATCCCAGTGAACGCCTCGATCTCGTCGAGCAGCTCCTCGAGCCAGGGGGCGGAACGCGGGACCATCACCCGCCCCTCGTTCCAGGCGGCAGCCACACCCTGCGCCCGCTGGAACTTGTCGCCCTTGGCCGCGAGGATGTGGGCGTTGACCCGGTAGGGCTCGCGGCGGAAGAGCTGGACGCTCCCCTTCTCCGTGCCGCTCGCGTAGATGTACGCCGGGCACCCCCACCGCGTCTGAACCGAACGCAGGCGGGTGGCGAACGCCGGGGCCTCCTCCTGCTTGCGCACCACGTCGACGATGAAGTACCGCTCTGCGTACCGGATCATGGCCAGGGCCGCCGAGTAGTCGGCGTGCGTCTTGGCCGTGTACGCGAGGTCGAAACCGATCGCCGTGCGATAGCCTGCGGTCGGCAGCTCGTCGTAGTAGGCGGGCGGGCCGAACACCCGTCCACCCTTCTCGAGCGGGTCGCCCTGCCACACCGACGCCCAGTCGTACGCCCCGACCCGGCTCTGCTGCTCGAGGAGCCAGCCTAGAGACTTGAGCTCGGGCCAGAGGGCGGCGCCGATCGGCGTGTGCGCCTCGTCCAGCATGCAGGCGACGGGATAGGGCCTCGGGTCGTAGTCGGTGAGCGGCCGGTTCTGGATCGCAGGCAGCCGGTAGTACGGGAACCCATGGTCGATGAACGTGCCCGAGATGTCCCGCTTGTGCCACCGGGTGGAGTTGATGAGGATCGAGCCGCCCTCGCGCAGGCGGGCGAGCCCGACGCCCGTCACGTAGCTCTCGACCCTCCGCCGATAGGCCGCGCTCTCCGCCTCCTCGCGCCCAGGGTACGGATCGTCGATCACCAGCACTTGGGCCGGCGAGCCCGCGCCCTTGCCGATGCCCGCGGCCAGCACCCCGCCGCCCTGGGCCGTCCGCCAGAGATTCAGGCGGTTGGTGTCCTGGCGGAAGGTGACTCCGAGCTCGGTCGCAATGCGCCGGATCTCGGAGCTCTTCTCGTTCGCCTTCTCCTGGGTGTGCGTGATGTACTGGACGGGCCACTCGGGGTGATTCCAGAGTAGCCAGGCGATGCCGTGAAGGTGTGAATCCGTCTTGCCGTGCTGTGGGGGGCAGTGGACCACGACCTCGACCCGCTCGCCGGCGTTGATCCTGTCGTAGCAATCGGTGATCGGCCGCAGGGGGTCGGGCCGCATGTAGCCCGGGGTCTTCCAGGGGATGAAGTCAGCGAGGTGCCGGCGGTGCGGCTCGTCAGCTCGCGCCGTCAGCAGCAGATCCAGCTCGGCGCGCTCCTGCTCGGTCAAGTAGGGCAGCAATTCGGCGACGTCGCTCGTCGTCCGACAGTCGCTCGTACTCCCTGACATCCACCGTCTCCGGTATCCCCAGCGCCCTGCGCACGATCTCCGTCGCATCCTTCAGCAGCAGGCGCGTCTGATCGACATCCAGCGTCCAGCCGGGATCGGCCTCCAGGAGGGCGAGGTGGCGATCGAGGGAAGTCATGCCGGCCAACTGCATGCGCTGGGCGATACGGATCATCTCGGCGCGGTGTGATGCCTCCAGCTCGATGGCCGTACTCTGGACTTCGGTACTCACGCGGTCGCGGTGCTGTCGCCGCTTGCCGGGCCAGTCCTCCCGTGCGCTGCGCCCCCTGATCGTGCTCTGGTGGCAACCGTGCTTCCGGGCCAGATCGCGGAGCGAGACCTCGTCAGTCGCCGTGACATACTCGTCACGGATGGCGGTCCAGTTGTAGGTAGGCCGCGGCATCACTCACCCCGTGAGCAGCTCTCCCGCTCCAGGCTGTCGAGGATCTGCTCGACTGTCCGCAGGTCGGAGGCCACGACATCGAGGTCCGAGGGGATCGTAGAGAGCCAGACCGGCAGCACATCGTTGCTCAGCGCGCCCAGGCTCTCGTTTTCGTCCGCGCGATGGTCGATCAGAGTGACCCGCTCACCTCGTGCCATCCGTGCTCCCCCCGTCCCCTGCATGGCTCTGGATTGCACAATTCGGGATCGTGGGTCAAATCGTAGCGGTTTACGGAACCGATGTCAAGGGCTCAAGCACTTACGATCACCGGATTTTTCGGGCCGTTACATGCGGGGGATGCCCACGGCCCGCAGGCGGGTGCCCGTGTCCACCGCGTCATGGACCGATTGGCCGGCGGCGATCATCGCCTCGAGCCACCCGTGGACCGCGCGCTCGGAACGTGGGAGCAGGCCGTCGAGGGCCTGGTTGATCGCCTTCACCCCCTCGCGGTACGCCTTCCGCCGGCGCACGAGGTCGGCGGACTCCTGGAGGTTCTTCTTCTTCATCCGCCAGAACTCGGCGTCGCGTTGCCGGTGGGACCGCCGGGCGTTGGTCTCCTCGGCCGCGTACTGCCAGCTCCCCACCACCAGGTCGACACGCCGCTGGATGGCCTCCCGCTGCTCCCGCGGCAGGTGCTCGAGGATGAGGCCGAAGTTGGCGAGGAACTCCACGAGCGAGGCGTGGGAGTAGGCGAGCTGCTGGCGGTCGGTGAGGATGGAGGGACACGGGAAGTCTGCTCGGAGTGCCACGTAGATGCGCATGGCCACGGCTCCCAGCGGCTTGCGCTGGCGGGCCGGCACGTGGAGCGGGTCCTCTGGCAGGACCTTGGGCTTGCTCGCCTGTCTCGGTGGCCGGTGCGCCCGGTAGCCCACGATCCGCACCCGCGGGTATCGTGCCTTGATGCGCCAGCGGCTCCCGTCGTCCTCGAGCTCGCCGCCGTACTTGGCGCACAGGTCGGCGAGCGCCTGCCTGTAGGATGGTGCACGGAGCTCAACGTAGTCGGCGCCCGGCACCCGCACGCCCCAGATCCAGGTGCCGTCTGTCAACGATCACTCCAGATGATCCTCGCCACCTCCCAGGCCGTGCCGATGGACACCTTCCCACCGAGGCCATCGGGCCGCCACGTGATGCGGACGAACAACAGCAGCCGCCTGTACCAGTTGCGCATCATGCCTCCTCGAGCGGCACCAGCTCCAGGATCACCGCCCATGTCTTGTTGTCCTGCCAGCAGGCGTCGTCGATGTCGTCGGGGTTGACCGCCCAGCTCGGCACGTTCGAGAACGTGTAGATCCGCTCGAAGGCCCAGGCGACGAGGTGCGAGCACTCCATCACCCGGCCCGACCGCGCCACACGCCGGAACAGGTAGGCGTCGAGGAGCAACCAGTCGAGGAGGTGGGCGACGAGCCTCCAGACCGGGTACTTGGCCCCGACCTTGGACAGGGCGCGTAATGCCGGCACCAGCCTCAGCTCCGCGTCAAGCCCGACCGGCCGGTACACGGCGACCCACTCCCCCAGGTGCCCATCGAGCAACGACCGCTCGACTACGCCCTGGCGCGCCGCTTCGATCACCTTCACCTGGTCGACGCGCCCGTGTCCCGAGACGATCCCGCAGTGGGTGACGCGGGTCGGGGGCTCGCCCGGGCTCCTCGTGAACCACCGGATCAGGCGCCCGAGCCACGAGGGGGAGCGCGAGACGAACACGTCGCCCGGCCGGAGCATGACGGGCCGGAGCATGACGGGCGCGCTCATGGGATCGCCCTCCACACGCTGTCGGCCCGGGCGAATCGCTTTCGATCCTCGGCGTCGGTCGGCGCGGTCGCCAGCCCCGCCTTCCACCTGTACACGTTGTGCAGCTCCCCGCACAGCCAATGCGTCTCGGAGTATCCCTGTCCGCCGCCGATCGCCAGCTCGAGAAGCGGGGTGCCGTAGTGCCAGGCGCACACGGTGCGGCCTTCAGGGAGTCTTGATGCCTGCGTGATGACCACATGGAGGTATGGCGGATGGATGGTCGAGCCGTAGATCCGCTCGTAGCTCTCCCAGCACGAGAGCCCGGCCAGCCGCATCCTGGCGGCGACCGCCTCGAACTCCTCCTGCGTCATCAGGGATGGGGCCACCTCCAGGAGGCCGAAGGTGGCGAGGATGACGACCCGCGGCTCGACCGGCTTCCGCTTGTGCTGGAGTCGATACCAGATCAGGGCGAGGGCGGCGATGACGGCGAGGGCGATCAGGGTTTTCATGGGCGCCTCCAGTGGTAGAGCCATTGCCCGATCAGCTTGCAGACGGCCTCGGGCATAACGAGGTAGGTCACTCTTCCGTCCGTGCCACCCTCCGTGTAGAGTTCACCGATTCCGTCCTCCCGCCAGCGGAAGCTCGCCCGCTGGTTCAGCTCCATCCCGTCGGGACCCTCCGCGCTCCAGTTCACAGTCACGATCGTTTCGTTCGCCACGTGTCACCTCCACGCAGGATCAGTCGGTTCACTCGGTAGACCGCCCAAGTCACGCTCCCCGCGACGACGGCCACGGCGGCAAGCGGCCAGGCCGCGGCCAGGTTGACGAGCGCCACCAGGCCGAAGGCGGCGATCACAGCGCCGACGATCGCCAGAGCCATCAGGTCGAGACATCCGGGTTTCACGGTGCACCTCCGCGCTTCCGCGGCGACGAGTACGGGTCGCCGACGACGCCGCCCTCCAGCCACCGGCCGGTCGGCTCATCCGACACCGGCACGTCGCACAGCAGCCGGTGGATGACGCCGGAGAGCAGGTGTTGCGGTCGCCACAGGTAGACCTCGACGGCATCGGCCACGGCGTAGGCGTCGAGCCATGCTGCCTGCTCCACGGTCGGCCGCTGGCGCTCCCGCTTCAGCTCGGCGACGATCACCCGCTCCCGCTCGGGGATCACGATCTGGACGTCGGGGAAGCCCACGGGGCACTTCCGCGAGTCCTGGGTGTGGTAGTACAGGAGGCCCGGGTAGCTGGTGCGCTTGAGGCCGAGGGCGAGGGACATCACCCGCTGCTGTAGGCCGTTCCGCCCGCGCTCGTTCATCTGCTGCGCGAGCTTGGCAAGGTAGTCCTCGCGGGTGATGGTCGCGGTGGCACTCATGTCGACACTCCACCCTTCAGTGCCTCAATCTTCTCGACGAGGGTGTTCAGGTTGTCTGTCGCACGGCGGATGGTGAAGGTGAGATCGTGCGGGATGTCGTCGCGGAGCTCCTGGAGCTTCTGGCTGATCCGCCAGTCGGAGAGCGGCTGCTCCGGGTCGAATCCCAACTCGACGATCCGCCGCTCGACGTACTCGAGGGTATGCGCCCGCGCTTCCGCCGCATCGGTCCGTTGGCGGAGTTCGGCGATCCGCTCGGAGATCTTCCCCTTCAGGCTGTAGTCGATATCCCGGGCCTTCTTCTTCTGCTCGAGCACGCGCTGCCAGTAGGCGATCCTATGGGCGCGGCCGTACTCCGGATCAAGGTCGCCGTCGCTGATCACAGTTCGGCACATCAGGAGGTAGAGAAAGAGATCAACGGGCGGATCGATCTCGCGGCGGACGGCTTTCTTCTTCGTGTAGAGACGCTTCGCGTTCGTCGAGCACACGAGGAGCCCAACGTTTGCCGGTAGCTCGCGAGGGTCGATCACGTTTGGGGGCGCGACGAAATACAGGACGTTGCAGAGTGCAAGGTAGTCGGTCCATTTCTCGTCGCGGAGGAAATCAGAGCGGCTGACCTTGATCTCGTACCCGTACCAGGTCATTCGCGACCAACTGCGGTTCATAGCCCAAGCGTCGAGGATGCGAAGACGGGAGCCTCCGGTTGTCGTCGGGCCGTTCTTGCATCTTGGGACGAAAACGTCCTCCGAGTGCTTCGCCCGCAGGAGCTCGGAGAGTTGGTGCTCCGTATAGTCCATTACCACACCGCCCTACTACTGCACCGCCACCGGCCCGCTTGTCCCGCGGCGCCGGATCTCCTCGGAAGCCGCCCGCCGAATCGACTCGGGGCGCGCGGCGCTCCCAGCGATCTCCCTCAGCTCGTCCATTGAGTGCACGGGCACCCCCTGCTCTCGGCGCCCGAGCTCGGCGAGGGCCGTCTCGTACTCGGCGGCCTCAACCCGCTGGCGGTCAGCCTCGGTCAGCCTGCCGTGGATCACGCCGGACACGCCGGCCCCGTTGATCCGGAGCGCGATGTGGTTGTCTTCGTAGCAAGCGAACCAGACGGCGGGGAGGTTCCCGCCTGCCGCCTCCGGGTACGCCTTGATGAGCTGATACTGCCCCTCTTCCTTGCCCGCCACGACCTGTGTGTCGTCGGGGAAGACGAGGGCGGCGATTGGGTTGCGGTCGTGGAGCAGATCGGTCAACTGCAGCTTGGGCTCGTTCTTCTCGGCCATGGTCACCTCCCGCGGTTTCTGCGTCGCGCCGCCCTCTGCCGCTTGCGCGCGGCCTTGCGACGGGCGTGCTGTTGATCGGATTGCCTGCGCTCCTCCAGGAACTCGCGCATCACTCCACCTCCGCCACGATCCACAGCTTCCCGCGCCGGGCGGCCTGGAACAGCCGCTCCCCGTCACACGGGTCGACCACCGCCCGCAGGCGGACCTCGGTCGGCCCACCCGGCACATCGCTCGGCAGTGTCTTGACCGCCTCAGGGATCACGACGACGGTCGGCGCGCGCTGGGCCTTCGGCCGGCTCGCCCGGTCGATCGCGAGCATGGTGGCGTCGAGGGCGTCGGTCTGGAGGGTGGGCGTAGTCATGCGCTCACCCCCGTCGAGACCACCGGCTTCAGCCTCGAGGTCAGTAGCTCGACGGTCGCCTCCACGTGTCTCCTGTAGGCGTCGTGGTCGGCCAGATCTTTGCGCCTGCGCGCCATCTCGCCGGCCCACTTGCGCATGAGGTCGCCAACCTCCTCGCGCAGCTCGATCACTCGGGCAACCGCCTCGAGCGCCGCTGCCTGCCACGCCTCGCCGTCCTGCTCCTCGACCCACGTGTCGGACAGCGTGTCGGCCCAGGCGACCAGGTCGTGCACGCGGTCGAACACGGGGATGCCGTGCAGCTTGCAGAACTCCACCTCGCGGTCGGCGCCCGACGACCGCCCCGGCAGGCGGAGGATGGCGTGGCACGTGCTCAACCACTGGAAGTCCAGGGCCATGTAGAACTCGGGCTCGCCCGGCTCGATCAGATCCCAGAGCATGGTCGTGTGCGGCACGTAGGGGGCGAACCCGAGCTCCCAGAGCAGCCGGCCCATGTGGACCGCCGCCCTGGTGCCTCCCACCGGGTTGCCCGTGTACGGCCCGGCGACGTACACGCGGATGCGCTCGAGCCAGGTGGGAGCAAGCTCCGGGTGCCGCTCTTCAGGCTCGTCCAGTGCGATCCGCAGTCCCGCCGGGTACTCGCGGTCCTCGGCCGACATGGTCGAGTTGTTGACGGTCTCTTCTCGCGGCGTGAAGTCGATCATCTGAACCTCCACTACGTCATCTGCATCTCGGCGCGCCGGTCAGCGCGCGTCGTGCGCCAGTACTCGAACTCCATCTCGATCACCCGCCACTCGAGCCGCAGCCGCTCCGCCTCCTCGACGGCCGCCGCGTGCGCCTCGCACCACTCGCGGTACTCGTCGGAGGAGTGGGCCTCGCGGGCCTGCGCGGACACCGTGTGGAAGCCTTGCCGCTCGGCGTCGATCTGGGCCATTGCGACGACCGCATGCTTGACGTTCTCCAGGTTGGCCCGGCGAGCGACCGCAGCCGCCAGCTCCGCGGCGTGCTGCCGTGCGGCCTCGAGCCGCTCCTCGCGCCAGTCCTCGTAGCTCTGGCTCATACCGCGGCCCTCCGGTGCTCGGCGATGTTGTCGACGACGGGCGGGCGTGCGGCCTTCGGGAGCAGTATCCGCAGGGCGTCGCGAGTGCACTCAAGGACCGTACAGTCGGCGACACGCATGACCGGCACGTGCCAATCGTCGATGTCGAAGAAGGCGCCCGAGAGCTTGATCTCGCGCTCGCGCACCCGGTTGCCGCCGCTGGTGCTCAGGAGGTAACCCTCCTCACCCGGCTCCGCACGGCGGATGAGCACCTGGCCGGCGTGCTGCAGACGGCCGACGAGCACGACGACCGCCGCCCCATCGTCCAGCAGCCCCATGTACCGGAGCACTTGGAGGGGGATGACGATGTTCGCGCTCCGGTACTCGCCGATGCGGTGGACCGCAAACCTGACCGTCTGCTTCTTCGACACCCGGTGCGGCTGGCTGCGCTTCTTGACCGGAATGAAGACCATCCAGCGTCCGGTGGGGATCGGTGATCTCATGAGGCACCTCCACGCTTGTTGGGCTTGCGGTGGTCGTCCCAGCGCATGGGGACCACCAGCCCCTCGACCAGCCGCGAGGCGATACGCGCGTCGATCCGCTCGCCGATCTGATCGAGGGAGAGGTTGGTGGTGATGACCGTGGGCCGCAGCTCGTTGTACCGCTCGGAGAGCAGCAGGTAGAGGCGATCGAGAGTCCAGTCGGTCTCCCGCTGAGCCCCCAGGTCATCGAGGATGAGGAGCGATGCCGAGATCAGGCGCGGCATGAGAGCTCCGCTGACCCTGCCCGCCACCTCCTCGCGCATCGTCTCGACCATCCGCGAGACCGCGATCCACCGGCCGCCGCGCTTGCCCCCTTCGACGAACCGCCGGAGGGTCGCGGTGGCCAGGTGTGTCTTGCCCACGCCGGGCGGGCCGGTGAGGGTGACCATCGTCTCGGACGGGTCGGCGCCCCGCCACTCGCGGAACCGCTCGAGCTGGGCTGCGGCGAACTGGGTGGTCTTGGCCGGCGGGTCCCACGACTCCCAGGACGCACGGATGAACCTGGTGGGCACACCGATGCGCTGGAGGATGTCCTCGGGGGCCATCTCGTCGGGGACAACCGGGCCGTCACCCTCGACGATCCTGAGCCCTGCGAGATCAGGCGTCGTATACCGCTGCATCGTAGCCTCCGGGGCTGGGGGTTGCGGTGGAGGGGCTCGAGCGGCTGGCGTGTCCGCGGTTCTGTGCCTTCTCCATCCATCGGTTGAGGAACGAGGTCATCCCGCGGGCCGTCTTCCGCTTGGCCGGGTTGTCCACACACCACTGCCTGGCCTTACGGGCCTCGGCCATCGCATTGATCCCCGGGTAGGTCTCGGCGTACTCGTCGAGCTTGCTCTGGGTGAGCCCCCACTCATCGGGAGATCCCACGACCGGATAGGTGAGGATCGGCGGCTCGGAGTCCTCGGGCTCCGAGCAAGCTACTCCGTTAGGAGTAGCATCTTTGTGTGTGGGTGCGGGTGTGGGTGTGGGAGTAGGGTGACAGTCACGGTCGTGTCCCGTGACAGTCACGGTCGTGTCCCGTTCCGTTCTCGGTTCTGTCCCGGTCTGCTCACGTTCACGCCGCCGTTGCCGCTCCTTCCTGGCCCTCGCCTTGACGTACTCCGGGGCGTGGTCATCGAGATCGTGGATCAGGAGCTCGCCGCGTTCGTTCACATCGAGGAACCCGGCGGTGACCAGCGCATCGGCGCACGCCCCTGGCTCACCGTCCCACCCGACGGCGGCCTCGACGGCACCGGGTGGTCCGACGTTCGCGTCGCCTGACTCATAGCCCAGCCGCCACATCAAGTCGAGTACTCCGGAGGCGGCGTAAGGCGAGCCAAGGAGCGCCACCAGGTGATAGAACTTGCGATGCGAGTAGAGGCTTGGGCGTGCCATCATCCCACCTCGCAGGAGACTAGGACGGGGGCCGGGACCCCCGCCCAATTTGCCGCCACCCGTCCACGTTGCTGTTGTGCTCGGGTTGCGACACGGCCCGGCCCATGCCAGGCCGCGGACTGTGTGAAAGAGCGTGCACCGCCTCGACCGGCGCCCCGGACACTCGGCCGGCGGAATCCTCGGCAGGCGGGGGTCATCGCACAGGGCGACCCCGCGCCCACATGGTCTCGGTGATGAAGGTGACCGGCGTCTTCCGCAGACGGTCGTACACGACCAGGAACGTCTTGCCCGAGTCGGTCACCCGGTGAACGCTGATCCTGGTGGACTGCTCCTCGATGAACTGTGACTCCCCGCGCTGGATGAGGTTCTTGATGCGGTTGAGGTCGTGCTCGGCCCACTCGAAGCCGAGTCGGCGGCGGGCTCGCCTGAGAGCATGCCTCCGCTGGTCGATCAGCTTGGGGCGCAAGCGTATGGGTCGCTCGAGGGCCACGGACGCCTCCAATCTGGAAGGGTGCCCCGGTCCCGAGCCGGGGCGTGGAATCAGTCGTCGTCATGTGTTGATCTCCCCGCCCGGGACGCGGGGGAAAGGTGAGCGGTTGCACCGCTCGTGTTCATTTCGTCGCCGTCCTCTGGGGTGGATTGAACACAAGAGCAGGGTCTGCATCAAACCTGGATTGCTCCACAACACAGATCGGAGGAGGAGAGTTGGTAATGGTTGAATGAAGTTGTGCAACCACCACTTCATCCTCTGCAATCAAAGCAGCTTTTCGCAGTAAGTGAAGGCTGCGAACGAATCGCTGTTCGCTCAACCATTCACCAGCGCAATGCGCATAGTGTCGCTGCGCGCGCTCGTTCAATGGGACCACCCAAACGGACCAATTAGAAGGATCATATATCGCGACAAAGCACGGCAGAGGTCCAGGACTGTAGTTGTCCGCCAAATCTACCAACGCCCGATATGTGGCGTGTGAGGGATTGATGGGCTGGGCATCCTTGTGCTTATACTCAACCAAGGCGCGCGCCTTCGCGTGGTTGTATTCGCATAGAACAAAATCGAGATCAACCGCCGGACAATTGAATCCCCATGTGCGATGACGTCGGCTCAATTCTTCGTCTCGCCAACCACTTCTCTCGTCACGACAAAATCTCATGCCATCACCCGAGCCCTTGCCAGAGATACATGCTCTGCGTCGATATCGCAGCCAACAAATCGTCGGCCCATGGCCAACGAGACAACCGCCGTTGTGCCGCCGCCAAGGAACGGATCGCACACCAATTGTCCGGGCTTGGTGAGCCGGTCAATGAGATCGGCCATTCCGCTCTCGGACTGGCCCCAGGAATGGAATCGCTTGTCGTTGTCGTTTGGCTTTGAGGATGCCACATCACCGAACCACTCCGCAGCAGTACCAAATAGCAATACAGGTTTCCATAAGGTATTGACCTTCGCCTGCCATTGCTGTACGGCTTGTCCTCCGGGTGTCATGTAAGCCAGCGTCCAGCGGTATTTCAGGTGTTCGCACAGGCGCCGCATGACTTCCGGCAAATAAGACTGCCCGCTCATGACCGCTACAAGCGGCACGTTGGCGCGCTTGCAACCTTCTGCCAATTCTGTGAAGAGCGGCAGGAATTCTTCCGGATACGGCGGGTCCGTAATCACGGCATCGGGCTTGATTCCGCTGGCGAACAGTTCGGCACAGGAACAAACGCGCAGATCGCAAACGGACTCGATGTTTTTCCGTTTCTCTGCGCTCACTTTCTCCTGCGCCTCAATGAGCGCGCGTCGATCCTCTTCGGCCTTGATTTCTTTCTTGGCCCTGGCAAGCGACAACGCTCCCTGTTTGACCTTTTCAAATCGCTTCGGATCAGCTTCGCGGATTGCCTTGGCCGTTGATACTGATTTGCCGGAAACGCCGACGGCCGCGGCGGCCAGGTCGCGGGATTGCTCGCCTCTCCGTCTACGGCCCGAACTTGGAGGGACATTTTCCTCCAAGTCCGTTCGTGCACCCTGTCGCCTCCGCGCCTCTTCCGCGAAGTACGGCTCAAGCTCGAGGGCAAGGGCGATCTTCTGTTCCTTTTTGAGATGCCGCCGTGCAAGGTTCGCGCCAATAATGAACGCGACCGGG
>Ga0180434_10007909_pt1 | contig 11872 bp, 11 predicted proteins | sample SS_ome_7_FD_132453 | JGI IMG/M metagenome (GOLD analysis project Ga0180434, IMG submission 132453) | Hypersaline lake sediment archaeal communities from the Salton Sea, California, USA - SS_1_D_2 metaG | ecosystem: Environmental > Aquatic > Non-marine Saline and Alkaline > Hypersaline >... | reverse complement strand
GAAGGCGGGTCATCAGTACGAGTTAATACTAGAAAGCAGATCGGATGTGGATAAGAAGAGAGATAATGATAATAGGCGCGTATGGCAAGCCGCAAGCGACCTCTTAATAACGGGGGTTTACTTAGAAATCGCCCCGTAAATAAGGGCGTATCCTCAGGTCACAGGTTCGAGTCCTGCTGGGCCCACCAGATAATAAAGCAGGTCAGAGTGGATACGCTCTGGCCTTGTTTTACTCTTTGTTATGCTCCTCGTTCTGGACAACCATCCGCGCCATAAAAGATGCGATCACTGCCATGAAGTATATCGTCGCCAGCTGAAACCACGTGTCGTGGCCCAGCCCGGCAACCTTCTTGTCCGTTGCAGCCGAATAGAGTCCAAGAATAGCGGTGATCTTCGCCCCAAGCGCTGCAATCCATGCATACATCGGTTTTGCCAATAGCCTTATCATTATCTAACCTCCTTTACGCTCAGCCGTGGAATGACCGATAGGGCAAGGGCCGGAACGACATGTTTCGGCCCTCAACGCTCAAATTAAGGCTGTTATAGATTCTTTTCCGCCTTCAGCTTCTGTGCCTCCGCCGCCAGTGCATCGGCGGCTTGGGTGTTTACTTCTATTTCCGTGTTCAGCTCCTGATAGGCGTTATTGAGCTCTTCCGGACATAAGTCCGGGTTGGCGTACTCATTGACCGCGTTATAAAGGAAATCCCAGGTCATCGTGATATTGCTCTCTCGCAGGTCGATCTCATCGATCCTGATATCGGAGTAGGACTTGTAATCGTCCACCCCCTGGAGGTCATATATAGCACTATAGCCGGCCCCGGCCTATCCGTAGTAATCCGTTATCATATTCTCGGAATCCTTCGTGAGCTCCAGGGCCTTCATGAGCTGTTCCTGCATCACTGTCGCGTAGTCCGGCTCCGTGGGAGGTTCTGAGATTTCAAGCGCTTTCTGGAGCTGTTCGTCCATAACTTTCTTGAACTTGGCCTTCTCTGCCATTGCATTATACAGGGCCTCGTCTCCCTTTTTTTATGTTCTTGATTGTTTATTCATGTGCAACCCCCTTAATAGATGGCATGCTCTCCTGCCACTATATTTATTATGCTTATTAAGTCGGTTTTCCTGTACGTATCCTGGAGTAATGATGTTTTCACTTCCTCTTATACACAACGGATTATATGCAGTCTTGTTTTGGTTGTACTGCCTTTAAATTCCTAGGTTTACATATATTGTATAAAGGGTATCTGTCTTATGAGGGCTATCTATTCCATCGAATCAGTATGGTTATCTTCTGAGTAAAGGAGGTCAGGTCATGGCTGAGACGTTACCGGAAGAGGAGGTCTTTATAAAGCTTCGTGAATTCCTCGACAGGCTGCCTGGAGGGTACCCAGAGACGGATAGCGGCGTGGAGCTCAAGATCCTGAAGAAGCTCTTCTCGCCGCAAGAGGCTGTGATGGCCATGCAGCTCACCCTGGAGCCGGAGCCTGCGTCGGTTATCGTCGGACGGTGCAACATGCATGAAGACGAGGCGTCGGACCTGCTTGAATCCATGGCGAGAAAGGGATTGATATGGCGTTTCAAGGAGGGGGATGAAATCGTATATCAAGCCGCGCAGTTCGTAATCGGTATCTACGAGCTGCAGGTCAAGGAGATGGACAGGGAGTTCGCGGAGATGCTTGAGGAGTACTTCCCCTTCGTGGCCATGGCCATGGCTTCCGTCGATACCATGCAGTTGAGGACGGTGCCTGTGAGTACTGCGGTTGAAGCTACTCATACGGTGGCCACCTATGACCAGGTCAGAGAGCTGGTGAAACAACAGGAACTCATCTCTGCGGCCCCCTGCGTATGCCGCAAAGAGAGGAGGATATTGGGAGACGACTGCGGCCATACCCTCGAGAACTGCATGGGCTTCGGAAGGTATGCTCAGCACTACATCGAATACGGTTACGGCAAGGAGATAAGCAGGGAAGAAGCCTTGAGGATATTGGACCAGGCGGAGGAGGAGGCCCTGGTTCTGACGGTCAGCAATGCTCAGGACATAGACTTCGTGTGCAGCTGCTGCGGGTGCTGCTGTGGGGCCCTGCGCATCATCAACCTGCTGCCCAATCCCGCGGACCTGGTGGTTACCTCCTTCCAGGCGGAGATCGACCCCGAGCTCTGCACCGCCTGCGGAGAATGTGTTGACAGGTGCCAGCTCAACGCCATCGTTGAGGGCGAGGAGTTCATGCAGGTGGACAAGGCCCGCTGCATCGGGTGCGGCCTCTGCGTTACGGCCTGCCCGGAGGACGCGGCTTCGCTGCAGTTGAAACCGGAAGTAGAGGTGCCGCCATTGGACTGGGACGAGACCTTGGCCAGGATTCTCGAGGAACGCGGCCTGGCATAGGGTGTTTTCCGGCTGCGTCGGCATTTCGAATCCAGCTGCTCGTTTCTATCCAGGTATGTAGAATCAAAGAGCAAACAAGGTACTGATAGCCCCGACGATCTACCACTATAATGAGAAGCATGGATAATAAACAGCGGATTCTTGAGGCCGAAAACAGCTTGCTGGCTGCTATCTTAGATAAAAACCTGGCCCTTTTGGACAACCTCTTCGATGAAGAATACATCTTCACCAGCGCCCGGAGAGAGTCATGGGGGAAGGAGAAGGCATTAGCGGACTTTCGTGATCCAGGATTCTCGATTCAGGAGTTGTCCGTCTCTGAACTCAAGGTTACCGTTCGTCATAGTACCGCCATCGTCACTGGCATTGCCCATGTAGAGGGACATGAAGGCGATAATCCTGTAACGGGCGAGTATCGTTTCACGCGGATTTGGTGTATGAGCGACGGCGATTTTAGAGTTGTCGCTGCCCATACTTCCCGCATTGATACATGAAGAATGAAGCTTTGACCCCTGGTTGACACCTTCTCTCGGGTAAATATATATTTGGTTGCACTGTTGTGGATGGTGGCAACATGAGGCACAGGGAGGGATATGGCGTACAGGTTTCCGACCCCGGTTGACATCTTTACCGCCCTGGGAAGGAGCGAATCGCTGCGTTTGCTTCACCGGCCGATAGGGCTGATGATGCCGCATTTGATGGGCAGGATGAACAGGAAGTTGATATGCGGCGTCATCAGGTTAGCGGGCAGAAGGATAGCCGCTCCATCCTGCGGTTCCCCCGCCACCCAGCTCACCAACACCACGGTCAGCGAGAACCTGCGCGACGGCAAGGTCATGTTCAAGACCATCGAGAAGGCCGTTACCACCTGGAGGATGGACGGTGATTTCACCTTCTCCGACCTCACCATCGAGCCGGAGGCCTGCGGCTGCGAGATAGAGATGCCCGATAACTCCCTTCCCTACGTCCTGACCCATCCTGTACAAACCCCCGAAGACCTGCGCTCTCTTCGTGTCCCAGATCCCTACCGGGACGGCAGGATGCCGGTTTTAGTGGAGTGTGTCAACCTGCTTTCCAAGAGGTTCTCACTGCTTACCATCACCGGGGGCTCGGGCCCCTTCACCCTGGCGAGTGAGCTGATGGGATCGGAGAAGGCCGCCATGGCCACCATAGAGAACCCCGATTTCCTCGAGGAGCTGCTGGAGTATTGCCTGGAGGTGAACCTTCGATACTTGAAGGCCCTGGCAAAGGCTGGCGCTGAGGCCATCTTGCTGGGAGAGCCCTCGGGAGCCATCCTCTCCCCGCCTTCCTTCCGGAGATTCTCCGGACGTTACATCAAACAGCTGGTGAAGGAGCTCGGTCGGCCCGTGATACTGCACATATGCGGAAACGCGTCCCACCTCATAGAGGAGATATGCGATACGGGCGCCTTGGGTATAAGCGTGGACGGGCCCGTTGACCTGGTGGATGCGGCCGCTCGTGTCCTGCCTCACACCCTTATTGTAGGAAACATGGATCCGGTGGAGGTATTCCTGGGAACGGACGCCGAGGGAGTACGATCCAAGACGCGGGACATGCTCCATTCCATGCGTGATTTCCCTTACTATGTGGCCGCATCGGGATGTGACCTCTCTCCAATTACTCCTTTGGAGAACATCGAAGCCTTTATCGATACGGTCAGGGATTACAGGTAAAGGAGGGAGAATGGATCAAAAAGAGAAGCTTGCCAAGGCGATAATCGAGGGAAAGATGTCCGAGACACCGGGGATCACCGAGGAGGCCCTGGACCAGGGCTTCGAACCGGGGATCCTGATGAACGAAGTATTGATCCCCGCCATGCAGGTCGTGGGCAAGAGATTTGAGTCGCAGCAATATTTCGTGCCCGAGGTCCTGGTCTCCGCCCATGCCATGCAGGGCAGCCTGAACATACTTCGCCCGTTGCTTGTCACCGATGGTATAAAAGCGGCGGCTCGTATCGCCGTGGGAACGGTAAAAGGCGACATACATGAGATAGGCAAGAACATAGTGTGTATGGTTCTCGAGGGGGCCGGCTTCGAGGTGGTCGACCTGGGTGTGGATGTTCCACCACCCGTTTTCGTGCAGGCGGCCGACGACGGAGCGGATATCATAGGTATGTCCAGCCTTATGACCACCTCCAGAAACAAGATGAAAGACACCCTAGACTCCCTGTCGGAGGCGGGACTGCGCGACGGGGTGAAAGTAGTCGTTGGTGGCGCGGCTGTAACGCCCGCTTTCGCCGAGACCATAGGCGCAGATGCTTACGGTAGGGACGCCAACCAGGCTGTCCAGATCATTAAAGACTTCTCTTAGAGGGACGCTCATCGATGAGCTTGTTCGAAGCGGTTATGGGAAGCGAGAGAAGGTTGGTCGTGCCCCTGATGGGTTCCGTGGGGGCAAGGTTAGCGGGACACGAGCTCAAGTCCTGCCTGAAAAGCCCGGATCAACACATCGAGGCCCTCGAAACCCTGGTGACACACTTCTCCCCTGACGCACTGTTCCCCATCATGGATCTCACCCTGGAGGCGGAGGCCTTGGGTCTGGCGGTGGAGTTCCCGAGAGATGAAGCGCCCAGTGTAGCCGAACATCCGATCTCCTCCCTGGAGGATCTCAACAACCTGTGGCCGCCCGATCCGTGGAATTCGGGAAGGCTGCCTTTCTTCCTCGAGGTAGCCGAGAGGATGAAGGATATCTCTTCCGCCATGACCGGCGCTTATGTTATAGGCCCCTTTACCCTGGCCGCCGAGTTGGCCGGGGCGGAGGACTTCGCGATGAGGGCGATAACCGATCCGGACTTCGTTCACGCCATGCTGAGATTCAGCTGCGATGCAGTATCCGGCTATGCCGGACTTCTCGCTGAGAGAACTGAGGCTGTGGTAATCCTGGAGCCCACCTCGGTTATGCTCTCGCCCGATCATTTCTCCATTTTTATCAACCCCGCTTTAACACGCCTGACGGGAATCATCAGGGATTGCGGGGCCTACCCGGTGCTGCATGTCTGCGGTGACTCCACTCACCTGCTAGAGAGAATGGCCGACTCGGGCGCGGATGGGTTCAGCCTGGACTCCCAGGTGGATCTGGCACAAGCGGCCACGAAGATACTGCCCAACCAGGTGCTGATGGGCAACATCGCATCCGTGGAAGTGATGCTGGAAATGAAAGCCGGCGAAGTGGAAAAGGCTTGCAGGCGGCTGCTGGGGGAAATGCGGGATGTGCCCAATTTCGTGCTCAGCTCCGGATGCGACCTGCCTATCGATACTCCCGAGGACAACATCGAGGTACTGATAGGATCCGTCCACGGTTGACCCCTTTGCCAACCTGAAGAATGAAGCTTTGACCCCATCTTGCGTGGTAATATGGGGCCGTAGTAGGAGCTGTCCAAGTATCTTTGGGTGATATCAATAGAACCTCTGCACTCTTCGGGAGCTGATTCTCTTTTCCTGGCTTTGGACGTAGGGTCCCGCAGCCTGAGGGCCGGGCTTTTCGACTACCTGGGGAAGATACTCAACACTGCGAGTAGGGAGATATCGGCCTTCAATCCCGAGGGCGATTATCACGAGCAGTCCTCCGATGAGATATGGGACATGGCGGTGGACGTCTTCGGCGAGGTCCTGGAGGCGGGGGACCGCGAGAAGGTAAAGGGGATATCCTTCGATGCCACCTGCTCCCTGGTGGTGTTAGGTAAAGATGGGAGGCCCATTTCCGTATCTCCCACCGGAGACCCCGAACGCAACATCATCATGTGGATGGACCACCGCGCCGTGCGGGAGGCGGAGGATATAACCTCCACCAAAGGGGAGCCCGTTCGCTACCTGGGCGGGGTGGTCAGCCCGGAGCACGAGCTCCCCAAGTTGCTATGGTTGAAGAGGAATATGGGGGAGACCTACAGGGAGATAGGGGAGGTGTTCGACCTCGCTGATTATCTCACCTATATGGCCACCGGCTCCAATGCACGTAGCAACTGCACCCTGGTCTGTAAGTGGGGATACATGGCTCACGAGCAAAAAGGTGGTTGGGACGAGGAGTTCTTTAAAGAAATCGATCTCGGCGATCTATACCAGCAGCATCTGTCGAAATACGAAATCAAGCCAGTGGGGGAAAAGGCGGGAACGGTCTCGGCCGAATTCGCAGCAAGGCTCGGATTGAGCCCCAACTGCATCGTGGCCACCTCGCTCATAGATGCTCACAGCGGAGGGGTGGGGAGCGCCGGGGCGGTCCTGGATCCCGACAAGGAAGACGAGTGGGAGGAGGCGCTTACCCAGACCCTGGCCATCATCATGGGCACCTCCAACTGCCATATGGCCGTCTCTAAAGACCCCGTCTTCATACCTGGCGTATGGGGCCCCTACTACGGCGCCATGCTGCCGGGATTGTGGTTGAACGAGGGGGGGCAGAACGCCACGGGCTCGCTTCTCGAACTCATCCTGCAGGAGAAGAGGCTCTATAAAGAGCTCACGTCCGGCACGGAGGAGACCATCTTCGACATCCTGAACCGTGAAGTCGAGAAGCTTCGCGAGGAGGATATCGATTTCAATAAGTTCCTCAACGTCCTCCCGTATTTCTACGGCAACAGGTCACCGCGGGCCGATCCCGATCTCTGGGGGATGATCGATGGCCTCAGGCTGGAGGACGACATCACCTCTTACGCCAGGCTCTACCTGAGCACCATCCAGGCCCTGGCCTTCGGTTCCCGGCATATCATCGAGGAGATGGAGAAGCAGGGATACCACATAAACTACGTGGTGGTCACCGGTGGGCATGTCAAGAACGAGCTGTTACTCGAGGAGCATGCTAATATCCTGGAGCGGCCTATTTATCTCGCAGAGGAGACGGAGAACATGCTGCTGGGCGGGGCCGTCAACGCCGCCGCGGCGGCGGGGGAATACGCCACCATCATGGAGGCAATGGCCAACATGACCCGGATGGGAAGGGAGGCATCGACGCAGCACGAGAGGTTCGATTTCTACCGCAAGAAGTACCGGGTCTTCAAGAAGATGTATGATTTCCAGGAGGAGATCAGGGGGATCCTCGCATAGACAGGAGGCGGGATGGAAAGCCAAAAAAGCAAGATCGGCGTCTTCTCTCCCAACGATTTCAGGGAATGGGTGAGAGTGGAGAATATCGACCTGATGATCGGGCACGAGAGCCTGCTTATCGATTTCCTGCGCGGCGAGGGCTACGAGGTGGCGCGCGGCGGCGAGGGATTCGAGAGGATGGACAGTATCGCCTGGAATACGGCGCTGGTGAGAGAGCACATAGAGAATATCGTCGATGCGGGAGCGGACGTCCTCGTCCTGAGCCAGGGCTCGTGGACCTTTCCCTACGACTCCCGGGATGCCGTGCAGCATTTTACCCATTTAAAAAGGAGGGAGAATCCCTCCTTCATTCCGCGGGTCCTGATTTTCTCCTACCAGGATACCCAGGTCCCCGGCATGGTCGCCGGGATGGCCGTGTCCGGTGCCTTGAGGAGAATAGGTATTCCCTATCACCTGGTGTATGGAAGGGTCGATGAAGACGAAGAGGTGCAGGAACGCATAAGAGAGCTCCTGGAATTCTACGACCGCAGGCGGGAGGCCTCAAGTCAGGCGGACGAGGTCGTGGACCGGCTACACCGGCAGAAATACGTCGCCTTCGGCGGCATGTCCCTGAAGATGCCCACGACCACCGCCGATGTCGACGCCTGGGCCAGGTTGTTCGGCATCAGCTACGAGGCGCTGGACCAGTCCGAGCTGAAGAAGAGGGCCCTGCAGTATGTGAACTGGAGCGGCAAGGCGGGCGAGAGCGAGCCGGTCGAGATAATTGACGAGCGCGTGAAGGTGGGCGTCGAAAACCTGGAGAGGAACTGCGTACTTGATTACTCCCTCGAGAAGTTCACAGACATCAACAAGCTCATCTATCAATTGAGCTATTTCTATGCGGCCCTCGACCTGCTGGATGAATATAGCGGCACCTTCGCGGGGATCAAATGCCAGGACGAACTATCCGCCGAAGAATGCACCATGTGCCTGGCCACCGCCTTTCTATCTAACGATTTCGGCCCGGACGGCCTGGGGAAGGAGGTCATCCCCTGCGCTTGCGAGAACGACATGGATTCATCCCTCACCCAGCTCATGCTGTCCTTACTTAGCGGGGGGAAGAGCTCCGGCTTCGGCGACTTCCGGGACGTGGAGGCCGATATCCTGGCCATCGTGAACTGCGGGCAGCACCCGCCCTGCTTCTTCGGACAGGAGGGCGACATGGTGGAGGAGAAGCTCTCCAACACCGAGTTCATCGGCCAGGAGGTCTTCTATCATGCCGGGGGCGCCGCGGTAAGGGGCAGGACGGGAGGGGGCCAGGTGATGACCATAGCCAGGATGGCGAGGGAGAACCTCAGGTACTACCTGGTCGGAACGGTCCTCAATACCATCGATGTGAGTCCGGAAGAGCACCGTAAATACAACGTCTCCTGGCCTATCATCCGGGGGAAGGTCCCCATGTCCGGCGAGGAGTTGATCGAGCTCTGGCCCTGCAACCATCTGGGTTTCGTGTACGGTGACTATACCCCGCATTTAGTAGAGCTGGCCGCCAAGCTGGGAATCGGATACAGGGTTTATGACAGCAACGGCATCCTGCACGAGAAAGTCAGTTGATGCCGTAGACATACGGCATTAAAGAGACAGATAACGGCTGGCTTCCCCCTGGTTAGACAATCACCCAGATACCTTTTATCGCGAGATATACTCCGATGATCAGCAAGACCACTATCTCAATCACCTTTGAGTGCCTTGATAACCAGACTTGAAGTGAAGCCAATACCTTTTCGGATTTTTTGGGTAGAGTGAAGTAGATGATGATGGGTATGAGGAGCGATGTTAAGGTGAATAACGTCAGGACAGTCAAAGCTACAATGTCATCGAAGGGTTCGAGCTTGGCCGCGCTTATGGCGTGCAGCCCGGAGATATAGATAATCAGTGTAGAGGTATTCACGATCATCGCGAAGCTACCCAGGGAAAAAGCCCTCGAGGCTTTTAAAACGCTTTCGACTTCTGTTGTCTCTTGCTTCTTCGGCTTCCTGATAGTAAAAAGTATCGCCAGCAAGCATAGGATCCCCAGCGCCAGGTCTATATAGCCGTTGACTTTGCTCGTTCCTCCGCCGCTTCCCAGGTGGAACACGAGGACTCCGACTATGCCTAAAGCCGTCAGGGTCGATGTATAACCCAGGAGGAATATCAATGAGTTCCTTCGAGCGTGGTGCTTGGACAATATCGAGATCAAGAACATGATCGCTACCGGGCTCACGCAGGCGGCCAGGCCGATTATTATCACGCGAGGGATCAAGGTATTCATGACAAGAATATATCAGCCGTATCTGCATTTTTCAGTTCTAAGACCTGGTTACAATCATAAAGCATCGTAAGCAAAAATCCGATAATCTTATTGAACCTTGAAAGTTCATTATCCCTGAAGGTGATAAAGGCAAACTCTTCCGAAAGGAGAGGGCGCAAAGCCATGGGTCTAAGACCGCGCAAGCGGTTATGATCGCCAGGCCGCCGCCTGAGAGCAGTAGCCTTTTCCATTCAGGAAAGGGCTGTTCTATTTCGGAACAGGGATCGGGAAAGTTGCCATCGGGCCTCGGGGACAAAAACAGGGACACAAAAGCCGCTTAAGGAGAGCATCTCCTCCCGACTCGAATGCTTATCACTTCACTTCAGGTCATGATCTCTCATTGCGTTGTCCTCTAGCCGGGTAGAGGACCGGCCGGACTTTCTGGACGAGGGAGACGGGCTGACAGCTGCTGACAAGCAGGACGGGTTACGGTTGAAGGAAATAGATAAGGTGGCCTAATTGCGACTGCACCTGGATGCGAAGACGCCTGCGTACTGCATAGTGCTCTCGCTAGCGCTGGTCATAACCGCTGTCATGCCCCTCTCCCTTACCGGGCCGGGACTCGAAAAGGCGCAGGCGGCCCTCCAGCCGGGGACGCCCTACCGGGAGAAATTCGGGGTCAACATGGCCCATCTCAAGCTCAAGGACATCCCCCTGGTCTACGGGGAGTTAGCGGTCATGGACGAGGCCGGTATCGACTGGGTGCGCTTCGATTTCGATTGGATCTTTGTCGAGCCCAACCAGGGAGAATGGGATTTCAGCGTATACGATCACGCCGTCGACCAGGCCCAATACTGCGGCATCAACATCCTTGGCCTCATAGGCTCCTCCCCGCCCTGGGCCAATGGGGGACAGGACTGGAACTATCCCGCAACTGATATGGCGGCATGGCGCGATTACGTCAGAACCGTGGTCACGCGTTACCAGGGCAAGGTATCCGCCTGGGAGGTGTGCAATGAGGAGAACATACACGCATTCTGGCAGCCCGAGCCCGACCCCGTCGTCTACGTCGAGCTTCTTCGCCACGCCTCTGAAGAGATCAGGATTGCCGATCCGGCGGCTAAGGTAGTGATGGGAGGCTTGGCGGGACTCGGCCCGGATTACCTCGCTGACTGCCTGCAGGCCGGCGCGGCCGATTACGTCGATGCCATAGCCTATCATCCCTACCCGGAGACCCTCACCCTCTTCAACTACACCCCGCAGGAAGCCCACTGCAGATATATAGTAGATTGGCTGCGAAACTGGCTCCTACCCCAGTACACCACCAAGGAGCTCGAGATATGGCTCACCGAGGTGGGTTGGACCACCAGCACTATCTCGCCCCCCGGGGTGAGCGAGGATACCCAGGCCGATTACATGTTGAGGACCTTCATCAACTACGCGAGCATTGACGGTGTGGACAAAGTTTTCTATTACGATATGTGGGATGAGGCCGACTGGGCCTGGGACCCCATGAGCAATTTCGGCCTGCTTCATCACGACTTTACTCCTAGAAGATCCTACTATTTCTATAAGACCATGGAGGCCGTTCTGGGCAACGCGGTGGCAAGTGCCGACGGCCTCTTCGAGGTGGAGTGCGGCGACCCCGGCAGCCTCGAGGCTCATCCTTTCCGGCTGGCCGATGGGAGCCTGGCCCTGGCGGTCTGGAAGGCCGACGACGCTGCTGATTCTATGAGCTTCACCCTCCTCGATGAGGCGATGAGCGAGGGTTCGTTGGTGGACCTGATGACCGGGGAGCTCTCGCCCATACCGGGACTTACCGCTGATGAACAGGGCAGGCTGTCGGCCGATGGGCTGGACATCGGGAAGACTCCGTTACTGCTGAAGTTTTCATCTCCCGATCCTGAACCAGAGCCTGAACCTGAACCAGAGCCTGATCCAGAACCCGAACCAGATCCTGAACCCGAGCCTGAACCAGAGCCCGAGCCTGAACCAGAGCCCGATCCGGATCCCGACCCTACACCCACGCCCGATCCCGATCCTGTGCCATCTCCTCCCACCACGGAACCGGCGGCCACCACCTGGTACATGGCCGAGGGATGCACCGTGGGTGATTTCGAGACCTGGGTGCTGGTCATGAACCCCAACGACCAACCGGCCGAGGTCTCTCTG
>Ga0180434_10007907_pt1 | contig 11875 bp, 12 predicted proteins | sample SS_ome_7_FD_132453 | JGI IMG/M metagenome (GOLD analysis project Ga0180434, IMG submission 132453) | Hypersaline lake sediment archaeal communities from the Salton Sea, California, USA - SS_1_D_2 metaG | ecosystem: Environmental > Aquatic > Non-marine Saline and Alkaline > Hypersaline >... | reverse complement strand
TGGCCCGCGCCGCCGGCGCCGCCGACGCCTGCCTCGACCTGGAGACGAGCGGCCTGTGGCGGGCGCTGGCGGGCGAGCCGGGCGGTCCGTGCCCTGCCTGGCTGGCTGAGGCGGACCTCGTCTTGGACTTCCTCACCAAAGGCATCCTGGCCGAGCGCCACGGCGACGGGCGGCGGGTGGTGACGGTCGATCCCCTGCCGCCGGACGACTGGGCGCGCCCCGCCGCGGCGTTCGCGGCGGAACAGGTCCGGGCGGCGCTCGGCCTGCCGGCGGCAGCCGAGGCCGACCGACCCGCGATTCCGCTGGACGAGGGGGCCGTCGAGACCGGCCGCAAGGCGCTGGCGGCGCGTGGCATCTCGCAGCGATTCGTCCTCATCCATCCCGGCAGCGGGTCCGTCCGCAAGAACTGGCCGATGGACCGGTTCGAGGCCCTTGCCCGGCGCATCCGACGCGACACGGGCCGGGCCGTCGCCTGGCTCACCGGACCGGCGGAGGCGGAGCGCGGCACCGTGCCGGCGGATGCCGAGACCGTCCTCCGCGACCTCTCGCTGGTGGAGGTGGCGGGCGTGGGCACCCTCGCTGAGACGTACGTCGGGAACGATTCGGGCATCACGCAGGTCGCGGCGGCGGTGAGGGTACGGAACTCGAGCGCGGCGGGTCCGGAGACCCGCCGCGCGACAGTGCCCGTGGTGGCGCTGTTCGGGCCGACGGATACCCAGGTCTGGGCGCCGCGCGGCAAGCACGTGCGCCTCGTGCGGTCGCCGGACGGGACGATGGACGCCATCGACGCGGAGACCGTGTGGCAGGCGGTGCGGGGGACGCTTTCATGAGGCTTGCCCTGGCCGGGTGGAGCCCCTTTTTGTTTGCCCGCACGGCGGGCGTGGCCTATAGTCGGCCCCGCGCGGCGGCGACGTATCCCCTCTCCCCTGGTGGGAGAGGGGAAGGGGGAGAGGGTGGCATGGCCACGCTTGCGCGGCCATGGGCGCTCGAGGCATCATGGCCACCCAACAGCGGGTGGCCGTGCCACTCGGCGTCAAGGGAGAGGGAGACTGGCCGCGCCGCCTGGAAAGGGTCGCTCCATGGCCAACCTCGCCACCGACCGCTGGAGCCGACGCGACCTCCTGGGCCTGGAGGGCCTCACGGCCGACGAGATCCTGGCCGTCCTGGACACCGCCGACGAGTACTTCCCGTTCGCGACCGGCGTCGAGCCCGCCCCACAGACCCTCCAGGGCCGGACCGTCCTGAACCTCATCTTGGAGGATTCGACGCGGACCCGGACCTCGTTCACGCTGGCGGCCGAGCGGCTGGGCGGCCGCGTCATCCAGTTCCACGCCGACACCAGCAGCATGGCTCACAAGCGCGAGACGCTGCTGGACACCGCCCGCAACCTGGAGGCGATGGGCTTGGACGCCATCGTCATCCGCCACGCCGAGCGCGGCACGCCGCACCGGGTGGCCGAGGCCGTCGCCTGCCCCGTCGTGAGTGCCGGCGACGACGCCCACGAGCACCCGACGCAGGCACTCTCGGACCTCTTGGCCCTTCGGCATCACGTCGGCCGGCTGGACGGGCTGACCGTGGCCATCTCCGGCGACGTACGCCACAGCCGCGTCGCCCGGTCGAACCTGTACGGCCTGACGGCGCTGGGGAGCCGGGTCGTCTTCGTCGGACCGGACCTGTTTCTCCAGGGCCTGGACGACATCACGGTCGAGGCCGAGACGGCGACCGATTTCGACGCCGTCCTCCCCGAGTGCGACGCCATCATGATGCTGCGGGTCCAGTTCGAGCGGCACGAGGGCGTGGACCTCGACCTGGCCGATTACCGCCGCCGCTACCAGTTGACGGCCGAGCGGCTGGCCCGGGCGAAGGCCGATGCGCCCGTGCTGCATCCCGGGCCGGTCAACCGCGGCACGGAACTCGCCGACGAGGTGACCGACGGGCCGCGGAGCCTGATCCTGCACCAGGTGACGTGCGGCGTGGCGGTGCGGATGGCGGCGCTGGCGCTCTGCATCGCCGCCGCCGAGCGGGCGTGAGCCCATAGCGCTTGCGCGGCGGGCCCTGCGGGAAAGCGCGGTGGGTCTCCTCACCCACCGCGCTTCGGTTGACATGCGCGGCGGGTGCGGAGACCCACCGCGCTCACTCGGTTGCGTCAATCGCATCCCGCGGGGTGGCCTTCCCAGGCCACTCCGCTCGTACGAACGCCGAGGACCGCGGCGGACTCGGAAGGCCGCCGCGCGGGAATCCCGAGGGACCCCATGCCCCGCACGCTCCTTTCCGGCGGCCGCATTATCGACCCCGCCTCCGGCCGCGACGCGCCCGGTGACGTGGTCATCGAGGGCAACCGCATCGCCGCCGTCACCGAGGCCGGGGCGGCCGAGGCCGAGACGCGGTTCGACTGCACCGGCCTACTGGTCCTGCCGGGCCTGGTGGACCCGCACGTGCACCTTCGCGAGCCGCCGCCGGTAGCGGCCGGCGCGGGCGCCGAGGCGACCGACTCTCTCCCCGAGACCATCGCCACGGGCGCCGCGGCCGCCGCCGCCGGCGGGTTCGCGACCGTCTGCGCCATGCCGAATACCCAGCCGCCCGTCGACTCGGCCGAGGCGGTGGCGGCAACCATCGAACGCGGCCGGGAGGCCGGCGCCGCACGCGTCCTGGTGGCAGGGTGCTTGACCCGCGGCCGGGCCGGCCGCGAGCCGGCCGACCTCGAAGGCATGCGCCGCGCCGGCGCCGTCGCGTTCACCGACGACGGGTCCGACGTGGCCGACGACGCGGTCTTCGAGGCGTGCCTGCGCGAGGCCGCCCGCCTGGACGTGCCCGTCCTGTGCCACTGCGAGGACGCGACCCTGGTCGGCGGGGGCGTGGTGCACGCCGGGCCAATGGCGGAGAGACTCGGCGTGCCGGGCATCCCGCCGGAGGCGAAGGTGGCGGCCGTTCGCCGCGCCTGCCTCGCCGCCGAACGTACCGGCTGTCACGTCCACATCATGCACGTCTCGACGGAAGGGGCGGTCGAGCAGGTCCGCCGGGCGAAGCGTCGCGTCGCGGCCGTCACCGCCGAGGCCACGCCGCACCACCTGGCGCTCACCGTCGACGCCTTGGCCGGCGGCGACGCCGTCTTCCGGGTCAACCCGCCGCTGCGTACCGGCCGTGACGCCGAGGCCGTGGCGGCGGGCGTCCGCGACGGCACAATCGACTGCCTGGCGAGCGACCACGCGCCGCACCCGGCGTCGGCGAAGGCCCGGCCGCTGACCCAGGCTCCGGCCGGCATGATCGGCCTGGAGTCGGCCCTGGCGATTTATATCGACACGCTCATCCGAACGCAGGGCTTAGAGTGGCTGGACCTCGCGGCCCGGCTGACCGCAGGCCCGGCCCGCGCTCTCGGCCTGGCGCCGCCGGCGCTGGCGGCGGAGGCGCCGGCCGACGTCACGGTCATCGACCCTGAGGCCCGGTGGCGGATTGAGCCGGAACGGTTCGCCTCGCGGGCGCGGAACTGCCCGTTCGCGGGGCGGGAGGTGCGCGGCCAGGCCATCCGCACCCTCGTGGCCGGCCGGACGGTCTTTGAGAGGTTTACCGCGTGATATGATACTGCTTGTTCTGCGCGACGGGGCCGTTGCTCCACGCGTAACGGTCCGTGTTCGCCGGCCCGCTTGCGGGCCACGCATGATAGGGTACTGTCGTCCTACGCCATGTCCAGGGCCAGGTCCTTCTCGAAGCGAAGGGCGACGCCCGCTCCCGGCCGGCCGTCGGCCGGACGGTCCTTCCGAACCACCTTCGCCCGGGCCGCAAACTGCTCCAGGAAGAACGTGTTGGCGGTGTCTCGCGGCACGGTGAGTTGGACCTGAAGTTCCTGGCCGGGTTCAGGCGGGTCGTCGACGACGAAGTAGGCCCCGCCGTCGCAGACGTTGATGGTGCGGGCGCGGAGGTCGTCGCCGGAAGGCAGTTCCACCCGCAGGCGACAGGGGATCTCGTGTCGGCGGTGCCTGCGACGTTCAGGGGGTGAGGCCATCCCGACACTCCCTCCCGGCCCGGCAAGACAAAGGATATGAGCACCGTGACGGAGCACACCTTGCCGACCCGCAGGTACTATACCACAACTTGCCATCGTCGACAAGAAGATTCTCCTGGCCGCCAGCGAGCCCGCTGCGGGAGCCACAGAGCATCTTCATCGGCCGTGGCACGGGCCATGCCGGGGAGGGATAACCCGCCTCTTCCGGCTTCGCCCTTCGGGCTACGCCGGACAAGTCCGCGGCGGGTTCGAACAACGCAGGCTCGCCCGCGGCGGGAACGGACGGCACAGCCCCCGTTTTGCTTGACACCCCGGACGGCGGCGATTTATAGTGTCGGCGCGCCACCGGTGTGCGGCGGGTCGGAAAATGGCTGACCCGGTGCAAAGGCGGCCTCGACCATGCGAATCGGCGCCATCGCCGACACACACGACAACCTCGTCGCCACGGCGGCGGCGGTCCGGTTCTTCGAGGACCAGGCGGTCGAGTACATCCTCCACGCCGGCGACTACTGTGCCCCGTTCGCGCTGAAGCGGCTGCTCCAGACCCGCATCCCGGTGGACGGCGTGTTCGGCAACTGCGACGGTGAGCGCGAGGGCCTGGCCAAACTGCTGCCGTCGCTCTCGGCCGGGCCTCGGCACCTGGAACTGGGCGGCCAGAAGATCTGCCTCGTCCACGACCGGACCCGCCTCTCGCACCAGGACCTCGAGGCCGCCGACATCCTGCTGTTCGGCCACACGCACGAGGCCGAGGTCCGCCGAGAGAACGGCCGCCTGATCGTCAATCCCGGCGAATGCGGCGGCTGGCTCACCGGGCGGTGTACCGTCGCCGTCGTCGATACCGGGACCCTCTCGGCCGACGTCGAGGAAATCCACGAACAGCCAAGGGGCTAACCCCATGCGCCGCTTCCTTCTTACCGTCTCCCTCCTCGCCGCCCTCGCCTTGGCGGGCTGCTACGGCCAGGTGCAGCGGACCCTGACCATCGACTCCGAACCCGAGGGCGCCCGCTGCTGGCTCAACGACAACGAGGTCGGCCGAACGCCCGTCACCGTCCCGTTCACGTGGTACGGCACGTACCGTGTGCGGCTGGAGCATCCGGGCTACGAGCCGCTCGTCACCGAGGCGGACGTGAACGCCCCGTTCTTCCAGTGGGTGGGACCGGATTTGCTGTACGAGACGGTCGTGCCGGGCGTCCACCACGACACGCACGCCTTCCGGTTCGCCCTGCACGAGGCGAAGCCGGCCGACCCGGAGGGGCTGCGGGAGCGGGCCGAGAGCCTCCGCCGCGACGCCGGGATGCCGGCGTTCGAGCCGATCATGCGGCCCGCGCCGATGCTGGAAGGCGCGCCCGAGACCGCCCCACCGGCGGAAGAGGCGCCCCCCGAACCACCGGCTGAGCCCGCCCCGGCCGAGACGCCGCCTGAAGCGCCATAGGCCGAGCGGCGCCCGCGCGTTCCGCGCGGTGGGGCTCCCGGCTCACCGCGCTCGTGCACCGCGGCCGGCTTGAGCGTGGCCACGGCTGGCCTTGTCCCGGTACGGACCCGTATGGGCCCGGCCGTGCGTGCCTGAAGGAAGCGCGGCATGGCCGACATCAAGCCATCGGCGACAGATTACACCCACAAGCAGCCGGCCCACGTCACGCGAATCCTGATCCTCCTCGGAGTGGGGCTTGGCGTGTCCCTTCTCGCCCTCACCGTGGACGACCCGTCCTATACGTGGGTGCCCGTCGGGTACCTGGTGATCGCCGTCGCTTCTCTCGTCCACTTGGTCTTGTTCTGGTCGATGACAGTACGGGTGACGGACCAGGTCCTGGAGTTCTGGTTGGGTCCCGGACTGATTCGCCGGCGGATTCCGCTGGAGCAGATTGCCGACCTGGAGACGGTCCGTACGCGGATCCTGCAAGGCTGGGGCATCCGCCGGACGATGCTCGGACGGCTGTACAACGTGTCGGGCTTTCGGGCGGTCCGTGTGCGATTGAAGACAGGAAAGTCGATCCTGGTCGGCACCGACCAGCCGCGCACCCTGATTCGTGCCATTCGCGAGAGGCTGCCTTCGCCCCCGGCCGCCGTCAACGCCTCCACCAACGGAACACAAGAACCATAGAAGGTTCCCCGCGTGCCGACCGTCTACTACCAGCACACCCAGGCCGCCCACGCCGTCCGGGTGCTGACGGCCATCGCCATCGCCTCGTGCGTGGCGGTCATCGTCTTCGCCCCGAAGGTCCGCGAGGCCGGCTGGTACCCTGACGTCCTCCTGTGGTGCATCGCGGCCGCGCTGGCCCTTGCCGTCGCCCTTTTCTGGTCGATGACCGTCCGCGTGACGGGCGAGGCGCTGGAGTTCTGGTTCGGGCCGGGCCTGGTGCGCAAGCGCGTGCCGCTGGCGGACATCGCCACCGTCGAGGAGGCCCGGACGACCATCTGGCAGGGCTGGGGCATTCACTGGACCAGCCGCGGATGGCTGTACAACGTCTCGGGATTCAATGCCGTGCACGTCCAACTGAAGACCGGCAAGGCGCTGCTCGTGGGCACCGACGAGCCGCGGGCCCTGGCTGACGCCATCCGCGAAGGCATCAGCCGGACCGCCGGCGGGGTGACGGAGGGGTGAGGCGATCTCAGATTTCGGATTGTCGATGGCGCCGCGGTTTCGCTTTGCGCTTTCCGATTTCCGGTTTCCGCCTTATCCTTCTCCCATGCCTCGTTTCGGCGCCCACCTGTCGATTGCCGGCGGCGTGTCGCGGGCCGCCGACCGCGCCCGCGACCTGGGGTGCGACTGCCTCCAGGTCTTCGTCAAGCCCCCCCAGCAGTGGCGGCTGCAGGCCCTGGACGATGAGGAGATCGCCCGGTTCCGTACGGCCGTGCGGGAAGCCGGCCTTGCGCCCGTCGTCGCCCACGCCTCGTACCTGGTGAACCTCGCGAGCCCCGACCCGGCGCTTCACGAGCGGTCCGTCGCCTGCCTGCTGGCCGAGTGGGACCGGGCCGAGGCGCTCGGCCTTTCGGGCCTGGTCCTGCACCCCGGCTCGCACGTGGGGACCGGCGAGGCGGCGGGTCTGGAGCGCGTGGCGGCGGCCCTCGCCCGCCTCGGGCGCGAGCGGCCGGAGCGGACGGTGCCGATCCTCCTCGAGACCACCGCCGGGGCCGGCAGCACCCTGGGAGGGACGTTCGAGCATTTCACGTATTGGTTCGAGGCGTGTGGCGACGGTCCCCCGCTTGGCCTGGCCATCGACACGTGCCACCTCTGGGCCGCCGGCTGCGACGTAGCCTCCGCCGAGGGAATCGAGGCGACGCTCGCGGAACTGGACGAGGCGGTGGGCCTCTCGCGCCTGGCCCTCGTCCACGCCAACGACGCGAAGGGCGAGCGCGGCTCGCATCTGGACCGCCACGCACACATCGGCCGCGGCAAGATAGGGCAGGCCGGCTTCCGCCGGCTCGTCAATCACCCGTCGCTGCGGCCCCTGCCGTTCATCCTGGAAACGCCGAAGCGGGACGCCCGCGGCCGACCGATGGACCCCGTCAACCTGCGGACGCTTCGCGCGCTTGTTCAGACATGATGGCGATTCGATTTTAACGCAGAGGACGCAGAGAGCGCCGAGCACGCAGAGAAAAGCAACCGCGGAAAAGAGGCTCTATTTCACTTTTGCGGAGGATTCAGCGGTTGAAAAAAGGCTCAACCTCTGCTTTGACAGTGGTTTACCACGAACCCGCTGTCGGCAGGAGGTTGAGCCATGTACGTGCACGGCATTCGCCGGTTGTTTCGCTTCCCCGGCTACGTCGTTGACAAGATTACCGTGGGGGGCCGGATCGGCCAAGTCTTTCTTCGCCGCGACGGCCGCTGCCGACTGGCCTGCCCGTCCTGCGGGGCGCCGATGGCGGTCAACCGGGAGGTCACCCAGACCGCCCGCGATCTGCCGCTGGGCCTGGCGACGATGGTGGTGCTGACCTATCCGGCGATCCAGGGCCGATGCCGCCGGTGCGGGAGAACCGCGACGATCCATCCGCCGGGCATCCGGCCGCACGCCCGGGCGACCGACCGGTTGATGCGCTTCACCTGCCGGCTGGCCCGCTCGATGACCCTGGCCGACACGGGCAAACTGCTGGGCGTCTCCCACTCGACCGCCTACCGCTGGGACCGGGCGGTGCTGGCCGACGGCTTGCCCCCGCCCACCCTGGACGGCCTTCGAATCCTGCTGATCGACGAGAAGGCCGTCCGCAAGCGGCACGGGTACGTGACGCTGGTGATGAACGGCGAAAACGGGGAACTGCTCTACATGGCCGAGGGCAAGAAGAAGGCCTCCCTTCAGGGCTTTTTCGACCGGCTCACGCCAGCCCAGAAGACCTCCATCGTGGCCGTGGCGATGGACCGGGCCGGGGCCTACCGCGAGGTCGTCAAGGCCGCGCTGCCGGGGGCGGACATCGTCTTCGACAAGTTCCACCTGATCGCCAACTACCACGCGCTGATCGACCGGGTGCGGCGGGAGGAATGGCGCAAGGCCTCGGCCGAGGACAAGGACGTGATCAAGGGCCAGCGGTACAACCTGTTCCGCCATCCGTGGAACCGAACGGGCAAGCAGACCCGCGACCTGATGGCGCTGCTCGATGTGAACCGTCCCCTGGCGACCGTCTACATCCTGAAGGACGCGCTGCGGCACCTGTGGGACTACACCTACCGTGGGGCCGCGGCGAAGTACCTGGCCAAGTGGTGCCGATGGGCGGCCGTCTCCGGCGTGGAGCCGCTGAGACGGTTCGGCCGGTCGCTGGAGCGGGCCGAAGACGAGATCCTGAACTTCTGCAAACATCGCATCACCCTCGGCCCGCTGGAAGGCTTCAACAACCTCATCAGCCGCATCATCCACCGGGCCTGCGGCATCCGTGACCTGGACTATCTGTTCCTGAAACTGCGTCAGGAATCACTGGATTGGCTTCCGCAAAAGTGAAACAGAGCCGGAAAAGAGAGGGGCAAAACGAAGAAAGGCAAACGGCGGAAAGACCTGCTGCGAGGCGCTTTCCGGTTTCCGATTTCCGATCTCGAATCACCACGTCCGCGCCTCATCGGCGGGGGGATACTTGGTGCCGGCGAGGCCCTTCTCGCGCGTCGGTTCGGCGGGGATGGCGTACTCGACCTCCACCGGCCCCTTCATGCCGTAGGTGACATCCAGACCGCCGAGTTTCGGCTCGAACTGCCAGCCCCAGGCCTCCCACTCGGCCTTGGAGGCCCGCAGACGGTAGAGGCACCGCGTGCGGAAGGTGTTCCACGCGTCGTAGCGTTTATCGTAATACCATTTCTCGATGCGCCAGGTGATCTCGTCCCCCTGCCGGCCGTAGAAGGGTGCGTCCATGAGCAGTTCGACGAGGGCGACGGCCGTCTCGCCGTCGGCCGAGATCGCGAGGTCCGTCACCTTGTTCTCGTAGCGTTTGACCTTGCCGATGTGTCGGCGGACGGCCTTACGGTCCTGGTCGGTGAACTCGCCCCTGGCCGGCAGGCCGATCGCCTCCGTCCGGTACCGCGGCGGGATGAGGGCATCGTAGGGCGAGAGGCGCGGCACGAGGTCCACGCCTTCCAGCCGGCCCCACGGCGTCCGGACGAGGAGGCAGTACGTGCCCAGCGGCAGGTCCGTCACCTCGAACCGGCCGGTCTCGGCATCGACCGGCACGGGCACCTTGAGGTCGAGCCGCCGCTCCACCAGATACGCCTCCTCGACGCGGTCGGGGGGCGTAAACCGGCCGCGGACGGCCCGGACCTGGGCGGGGGGCGGCTCGAAGGTATGTTCCGCGACGGTGTCGCCGGCCTGGGCCCCGCCTTGCCCGTCCGTTTCGTCGGCGGGGTCGGCGGACGGGTCCGGTTTCGGCGTGGGCGGGTCGAACGGACTGGCCGGCGCCGCCGGGCCGTGCCCCACCGCCCCCCCGGCGAGGGCGACCAGGAGCCCCACTGCCGCCAATGCCAGCCCCACGCGCGCCATCGGGTCTCCCTTCAACCTCGCCGGCGGAGCCATTGAACCGCGCCGCCGGCGTGCGGGCAAGGGCGAAACGGGGGAGGTGTTCGAGCCCGCTGCGGAAGCAGCGGGTTATCAGCATGGGGCGCGGCACGTGCCACGGCGGACGAAGATGCCCGGCCGCCCGCCTAAGGCGGGTAAACTTCCGCGGCCGGCTCGAACCGCAGCGGGCTCGAACAACGGTCAGCCAGGCGGTGCTGGACACGGCCCGCCGGCCGAAACACGCTTGACGCAACGCAGGGAAATCATTACAGTTTAGCGGTTACCCGGCTGCGGGAAGCCGTCCGGGAGTATGCCCATGGCCAAGCATAAGCAGGAACGGGCCCTGTTTGAACTCCTCTCGGAGCAGCGGGACCGAAAAGAGGCCAGACCCGACACCCAGGCCGGGGCGTCGCGGGAGACCGGCGCCGAGGCCTCGCCCTCCCGGCCGGCGGAACGGGCCGGGACCCCGCCGGCGCCGGGCGAGACGCCGCGGCGCCCCGCCCCCACGGTCGTCACGCGGAAGGCGGTCTTCGCGATCGGCGGGCGGCGTCTCTCGGCGTATCACCTGGCGATCGTCGGCGTCGGCGTCGTCTGCCTCTGCTACCTGTTCTACCTGCTGGGCGCCGAGTACGGGGGGCCGGGAGACGGTCTCCCGGCGGTGCCCGCGGAGCCGACGGCGGAGCAGATTCAGCAGCAGCCGCCCGAGGGAGACCTCGTGGCGCCCGGCCCGAGACGGCCGGCCCTCGGCCGCCGGGTCGAACCGGCGCCTGAACCGGCGCCCGAACCGGCGCCCGAACCGGCGCCCGAACCGGCGCCCCAACCGGCGCCTGAACCGGCGCCCGAACCGGCGCCCGAACCGGCGGGGCCGTTGTACCGCGTCCGGATCGCCCGGCTCGACGTGTCGCGTCCGGACGCCATCGACGCCCTGCGGGCGTACCTGGCCCGGAGCGGTATCGAGACCGACCTCGTGACCCGCGGCGGCTATCACGTGCTCTACAGCCGCCGGCAGTTCGCCGACAAGACGGAGGCCGACGAACTGGCCAGCCAGGTCAACAAGAGCCTCGGGGCGTTCGAGGCCGAGACCGGCGTGCCGACCTCCAAGGACGCCTACACGGTGCAAGCGAAAAGGGAGTAACCGATGTCGCTGGATAAGAGCCTGAGAAGCCACGGCGCCCTGGAGCGCCATCGCAACGTGCTCTCGCGGGCCGAACGTATCGACGTCCTCCGCGAAGACGAGCAGTGGGAGGAAGGCGACGGCGTCTTCGGACTGCCGAAGGTCGCCCACCGCAAGGTCTCGACGAAGCGGCACAAACCGGCGAAGGCCGAGGCGGCCGAAGCCGAGGCCATCGAAGGCGAGGCCGGCCCCCTCGAAGGCGAGGCCACCGAGGGCGCCCAAGGCAAAACCGCCTGAGACGGGCTTCGACCCCGTTCGCGCACGATGCACCTCCAGAGACCCGTTGAGCCGGCGACCGCAGGTCGCCGCAAACATCGGGCCCCTGACGGCTCGCCGAAAGGCCGCCGACGTACCGTCGGCGGCTCAACGGCGTAGGCGACAGCACCGCGCATAGCGCGGCCGGCTGGAACGGCGCCCGTTGCCCCGACCAAGGAGTCCCGCCGTGGCGGACGTCCCCCTTGCCGACCGCATGCAGCGAATCGACGCCTCGGGCATCCGCAAGGTCTTCGACCTGGCGGCCCGGCTCACCGACCCCGTCAACCTCAGCATCGGCCAGCCGGACTTCGACGTGCCCGAGGCCTGCAAGGAGCGGGCGATCCGCGCCATCCGCCAGGGCGCCAACCGCTACACCGTGACCCAGGGGGAGGCGGCGCTGCGCGAGGCCCTGGCCGAGCGCCTCCGGGCCGAGTTCGGTCAATTCGACGGGCCGGTCCTCGTGACGAGCGGCGTCTCGGG
>Ga0180434_10007906_pt1 | contig 11877 bp, 11 predicted proteins | sample SS_ome_7_FD_132453 | JGI IMG/M metagenome (GOLD analysis project Ga0180434, IMG submission 132453) | Hypersaline lake sediment archaeal communities from the Salton Sea, California, USA - SS_1_D_2 metaG | ecosystem: Environmental > Aquatic > Non-marine Saline and Alkaline > Hypersaline >... | reverse complement strand
CGATCCGCGGTGTGTTTCATGATACGGCCTTCTATGGTGCGCCACATCGGTTTCTTCGACGAGGATTACCCCCCTGTAGGTATCTCGGAGGATTTGGAGTACTTTCTAAGAATAGAGGGAGTCATCAAATCCCCGTGGATCACTGATGACTATCCAGCGAAGGGAAAGTGGAAATACGGGCTCTGTGGCAGGAGCGTGATCCACCACAACTGGTGTATGACTAGACAAGGCCCTAGTTTTGACGGCAGAAGGTGGGATAAGGAAAAGGAAAAAAACTGGAAAACCAAGTTCGGTCGATCAAAGAAGTACTACACCAAGAAGTATCTGGTGGCCTAACACTGCCCCACTATGCGTTTACTCAGCCCTCGAATGCATTCTGGTTACTTCATCGAATATCCTCAGCATCTCGAGGTGATTCCTCTTCAGGGAGTACCGCTGGCCTGTGAGGGAGGCCTCCTTTGACATACAACGCAAGGTTTCCTGTGAAAAAAAGGCCTTCATCACATCGGCGAGTTCGTTGGAGTTCGGAGGATGTGAGATGGTATAGCCATCCTTACCGCGGGTTATAATGCCCGATGCTCCATTTGCGACGGTGGTAATTGCGGGAAGGCCACAGGCCATTGCCTCCATGACAACGAGCGAGCACGCATCGTAAAAGGTGGGCAGCACCAGCACATCGCAGTTGGCATAGTACTCCCCAGGGCTTTTCGTGGGACCAGCGAATATCACCGTCTCTTCAAGACCTAAATCGCTAATCCTTCTGGAAAGCGCAGGGTGGGGTTTTTCTCCTACCACCAGCAGTTTAAAGCCTCCCACTTTATATCTCCGCAATTGCACGACGGCATCAATCAGAGGAGCTATGCCCTTTTTTTTCAGATCGTAGGATATAAAAACAAAAGCGATATCTTCTTCCTTTAAGCCCAGGGATTCTCTCAATGGGCCCCGAAGGCGTTCCCTTAGGTTGATGTTGTAATGTTCCGTATCTATGCCATTATAAACCAGCTCGATTGCATCTTTGTCGACACCGTAGAATGAGACCATGTCATCCCTAACCATTTCCGATATTGCTATGATCCTCGGCCTCGGTTCGATCCTGAAGGGGGCGGATTCTATCCAATGTCTGACCTTATCCTTAGGTGAGAGAAAGATGAGCATGCGCTTGAGCAAGCGCAGGACCGAATTGTTTTCCGAATATACCTTTCTTGAGGTGGAGAACCTGTGTACCCCACCATGGCTCTGGTATACGTTCATGTATATCGTATTTCCGAAGCCCAGGACCACATCGAAGTCTTTGCCCTTTACCATGCTCTTGTGTTGAAAAGCAAACAGGATCATCTTGATCCACGATGGCAAGAGTCTCGGAACCCTTATCTTCTGGAAGAACGCGGCAGGCGGTTCACCATCCCAGGTCAGGCCATAGAGATGTATCGCCCAGCCATTCCTGGCCAGCGCAGAAGCAAGCGAAACAGCATATGATTCAGCTCCGCCCTTGTACGTGCTGAAATGCTCAATAGCTAATGCTATGGTTTTGGCTTTAGATGAATGATTCAAAGCTCACTCAGTCGGACATTTCTCTCTCGGGTTTCTTTTCCAGTTCCCGAAGCTTAACATAACGGACAAACATGGCGTAAGCAGAGGTTACTGCTATGACGACTCCGGCAACGCCGTCAAGGAAGCCGAACTTGATAACGTAGACTTCCAGAAACTTGAGTACGGGCCGCAGCAGAAGCAGCCACAAGTGGTAGCGTTCACCTTTTTCATGCATGTCCTGCGCAAGGAGGCTAGAGAAACTATTAACAGCCTGAAGCTGTCCGGAGATAACCCCCTTATATGGATAGTGCAATAGGTCGCTTCGCAATTCACCGACATGTCCGCTTATCTCCACCTTCTCGTGCACGCGCCCCCCAGTCCAGCGGCCTTTGGCAGACCTGAAAAGGCGGAGCTGCTTGTCCGGGTAAAAGCCGCTGTGGTTTATCCATCGGCCCTGATAGAAGGACCGCCGAGGAATTCGATATCCATCTTTTGCATCAGGCTTGCCAAGTTCAGCCAAGATTTCATCTCGCAGCTCAGGAGTCACCTGTTCATCCGCATCCAAGCTCAGTATCCAGACTCCACTGGCTTTCGAGAGGGCGAAATTCTTTTGTTCCATGTATCCAGGCCACGCATTCTGGTACACCATATCTGTGTATTCCCTCGCAATTGTCACTGTCTTATCCTGACTCATGGAGTCAACGACTATTATCTCATCCGCCCATGTTGAGCTCTCAAGGCATCTCCTGATGTTGTGTGCCTCGTTGAAGCAGATAATGCAGATTGATATAGTCATAGATGATATGATAGGCTCTTATGTGATAGGAGGACCCTCAGTAGACTGCTTGAGTTGAAATCGAAACGAGGACAGCGAGCAATTTCTCAGCCCACCTACTTTAGAGAGAGAAGGAATTATTGTCAAAGGAAAAGTGGGTACCGGTTGATATATGAGGCGGGCACGTGCTTCTTGGGTTTCTATCGTCGATTCTGATAACGATGACCACATATGCATCCAAACATGTGAGAACGCTTGGTTGAGCGGGCTCACAATCCTGTTCCAGCTAAGTACTTGGATACGATTGGCAGGGGATTATTGTAGTGAAGAAAAGAAGAGCAGAGGGTAAAGGCCGTGATGAGATGATCGTAATGAATAGGGAAGGGGGGTTGTGTTCACAAGATGAGCATAAATTCTCAATCTTCTCGTATGATGAAGAGCATTACAGAGCGATAGAACTGATCTCGCCATTTCCAAGGGGGAAGGCATTGGACCTTCCAGCAGGACACGGCAGGCTGTCATGGTTGCTAAGCAGGAATGGGTATCAGGTTATTGCAGGAGACATCCAGCTGAGCTATTTCCAATATCCGGAGATTCCCATAGCGCGCATGGATATGGAATCGGTATTTCCCTTTCGAGATAATACGTTTGACTACGCCTTTTTAATAGAGGGACCTGAACATGTTGAGAATATATACCACGTTTTTCGAGAGTTCGCTCGAGTGTTAAAACCAGGAGGGAAATTGGTGTTGAGCTGCCCTAATTATTCTAATATTGAATCTCGACTCCGGATGCTCTTTTACGGTATAGCAGAGCCAGTCACATCGAGAGATCGACTGAGAACTGATTTTAAGGACAATCCCAGCATGGTCCATATTAACCGGCCGCTTTATCCGCTTCTCAAAATGGCGTTGGATTTTGCGGGATTTGATGTAGAAGAAATCACCACTGTCAACTCAAAGAGAAAGCAGGCTCTTCTATACCCGGTGTATTTGTTGATTGGGCTTTTCACGGCAATAAAAGGGAAAAAGGGGAACGCCAAGTATTGGCTTAAGGAATCTAATTGCGCTCGTGTGTTAATGGGGGGCAATGCGCTTATGGTAATGGCGGGCGTCAGCAAGGGGAATTAGTAAGAGGCATTCTCATGCATCTTGCCCGGCGCATACTGCAGTATTCCTATGCCAGCACACCGTTGCTCGTAATTTTCAACTATTTCAAAATGTTTGTATTCCGATTTTATTTCAGGCCAAAATCTATTAACCCCACATTCATCCAAAATGTCATGAAAAGCGATAAGCCCTGATTTCCTCACCAATGGGGAATACGTTTGGAAATCCTTCTTTACGCCTTCATATGAATGATCTGCGTCAATGAATAGGAAATCAATTGGTTTTCCGTTCAGGATTTCCCTTACTTTGTTCCGACATGCATATGTCTGAGAGTTTTCCCTTAGGAAATACACGTGTTTGTTCCCAAAGAAAGCCTTATGAAAGAAGCGATTAAGGGACTTTCTGTAAGTTCTTGGCAAATCTATACTGATTATCAGGCCATCTGGTTTTATAACCTTGGACCAAAGATAGAGAGTGCCTCCTCGATCAGTGCCTATTTCACAAATGACTTCGGGGTTTAGTTTTCTTACAGCATCAAAAAGGCCGGTAATCTCCGATTCAATCTGGACGGGTGCAATAGAGTGATAAAGACCGGTCCCGGTAAAATGCTTAACGACTTCATATGGATGTTGATGGACCAATTCGAGTTTGTGAAGCCGTGTCTCCGAGATCTTTCTGGCGACAGGCCCTAATGTGAAAAACTCGTAATAGAGTGACCCAACCGTCTCCTGAAAAGCGGTGTAGGATTTCGGAAATCTTTCTCTGAGAAATCTGCTCATCTTAATTCATGCATTGTCCGTGTTTCCTTGATCCTTGGGGACAGATGCCCATGATGCTGCCAAAACAAACTTAGCGAGGAAGGCCAATCACAAAAAGCCCTCAATCTAATAGGCCTGTAAGATGCCCTATAATAACCGTAAAGTCAAGAGAGGTTGATGGAGGCCTTTTCACTTTATGCGAGGCTGACTATGTGTTATATGCTTTTATATTCTTTTGATGCAGAGATAAGAGCCAAGCATGTAGTGCAAAGAAACCCAATAAGCCTTAAAGCGAATTAACTGTGGCGCAGGAGTAACAGACTTTTATCATGAAATTTACTGATGCAGAATGTCTTTACACGGCGATCAATAATTTTGGCAGTGCGAGGATCTTGGTAATCGGCGATATAATGCTCGATCAGTTCATCTGGGGGAAGGTTTCGAGGATTTCTCCGGAAGCACCCGTACCCGTTGTTGGGGTAGAACGGGAGACAACCATGCTGGGCGGCGCTGCAAATGTTGTGAGCAATATTGTTGCGTGCGGGGGAAATGCTCTCTTGTGCGGGCTTGTTGGCAATGATTTTAGAGGGAGGGAAATCATCACGAAGCTCGAGAGATTAGGGGCTACTGCCGATGGCATCTTCGTAGAGGATGACAGACCCACCACTATGAAAACGAGGATTATTGCCCATGCTCAACAGGTTGTGAGATACGACCGGGAAAGCGCGAAGCCTTTAAGGGAAGAGACCACGCGCCGCATACTGGATCTTATCGTCAAGGTAAAGAAGGATCTTTCGGGAATCATCATATCTGACTATGGGAAGGGCGTCATTTCTGCACAATTGATGGATGGCCTGAAACCTTTGTTCTCAGAAAGCAATGGTCCAGTAGCAGTTGACCCAAACATAAGAAATTTCTCCCTTTACAGAAATGTAATGGTAATCACGCCGAACCAAAATGAGGCGGCAGAAATAGCAGGCTTAGAAATACAGGATGAACAAGGCTTGGTGGAGGTTGGAAAAAGACTATTGGATCGCAACGATTTCAAGGCGCTGTTGATCACAAGAGGCTCCGACGGCATGTCTCTCTTTGAACAAAACGGCAGCATAACCCATATAAAGTCTGTGGCACGAAAGGTATACGATGTGACAGGGGCAGGGGATACTGTCATAGCTATCCTCACGCTCGGTATGGCTGCCGGGCTTGATCTCAAATCTGCTGCCCATCTTTCAAATCTTGCCGCTGGAATAGTGGTCGGTGAAATTGGGACATCGGCGGCACGAATGGACGATCTGAAACAGGTTATCAACGCTCATTTTTCTAGAGACCGGTAACTGATGCTTTCGCAAAAAGTCGACTGTAACGTCATTGCGAGCGAAGCGAGCGAGAAGATTGCATAATGAGTATCCCGAAGGAGCCGCCCAAGGTAAAGCTTATAAGCAGCCTCTTTTCCCCAGACGAAGCTTTGTTGGGTGCGGTTATGCAAGAGATGGAGGGCCATTTTGGGCCGGCTGACTGGAAGAGCGAGAAACTGGTTTTTGACAGGACCAGGTATTATGCTCATGAGATGGGATGGCCGCTCTATAGGCGATTCATTTCTTTTTCAACGCCTATCGCCCCGGATGCTTTGGTAGATGTAAAACTGTTAACCAATATGCTGGAAAACGGACATCTGGTTAAAACAAGAAGAACCATAAACATCGATCCAGGTTATATATCATTGGAGAGGCTGATCCTTGCTAGTGGCAAGAACTATATACACCGGATTTATTTGAGCAGAGGAATATATGCCGATCTCACGCTTGTATTCCACGCGGGCACCTTCAAACCCCTTCCCTGGACGTATCCTGATTACGCCGATGAAACGGTTATCAGGTATTTTAACACGGTGAGGGCTGAGTATCTGTGCTCCTTGCGAGAAGGAAGAAAGGACTATCATGCTTAAGAGTATGACTGCATATGGCAGATCTGAAGCGCTGAAAGGAAACACGGAATTCATCGCGGAAATGAAGTCAGTAAACAGCCGTTATCGAGAGATTTTTCTGAAACTGCCGCAGGGACTTCAGCCGTTGGAGGATCGAATAAAGTCAATGATCACCTCGGTACTAGGGAGGGGTAGGGTGGAGGTATCGGTACAGACGAAAAACAATGGTGAAAACGCCCTCAGACTGGAGCTCAACAGACCCCTGGTTAAGGCTTATATTAGTATTTTCGATGAACTCAAGAAAGAACTCGAAACCGACGAACCTATCGATCCCTCTCTTTTCGCTCAGCTGAGGGATGCTATTCTTTTTAAGCAGGATGACGTGGATGTGGAAAAGCTTTGGCCGGATCTGAAGGAAGTTATCAGTGAGGCCTTGCTTTCGTTAGAAAGCATGAGAGTGAATGAAGGTACGGTGCTGGAGGAGGATTTTAAAGTCAGGCTAAACAAGATTGAGCGTTATATCGGAGAGATAGAAAATCAAAGAGAAAAAACAGTTGAGAGTTACCTAGATAACTTGACAACAAAAATTAAGAAATTGATAAAAAATATTGAAATAACAGAAGATCGATTGATGCAGGAAGTAGCTTTTATGGCTGAGCGATCGGATATTACGGAGGAGCTGGTTCGGACACGCAGTCACTTGGCGCAGTTTAGGAATTACATGAAGCAGGATGATGTAATTGGGCGGAGGCTGGAGTTTCTTTTGCAGGAGATGCACAGAGAGGTCAATACGATCGGATCAAAGGCTGCTGATTCATTCATCTCACAGCGCACGGTGGAGATCAAGGCGGAACTAGAGAAATTAAGAGAACAGATCCAAAACGTTGAGTAATTTGTATAACCTTGGAGAAACGGAGGAGAGAGGCCATGGATCCGAGTTTACTGAATATCGGTTTCGGTAATTTTCTTGTATCCAACAGGGTGATTGCCATTATATCACCTGCGTCGGCGCCGGTGAGGCGCCTTCGGGAGGAGGCTAAAGATGGGAAGCGGCTTATAGATGCCACACAGGGACGAAGAACCAGATCTGTAATAATAACGGATAGCAACCACGTTATCCTGTCCGCGGTTCAGGCCGAAACTATAGCCCAGCGGTTCTCCCCCAACGGAACAATACGCAGGGAGGATTTGATCTAAGCAGTGACCGACGAGATAGCGATGAAATTGAACAGAGAACCTCAAAAAGGACAGCTTTTTGTAATCACTGCTCCCTCGGGAACTGGAAAGAATACGATCATTGAGATGGTCAGAAAGGATCTGAAAGGGCTCGGCTATTCAATCTCTCATACTACTCGGGCACCTCGGAAGGACGAAATAGATGGAGTACACTATTACTTTGTTGGGAAAGAGGAGTTCGAGAAAATGGTTCAGGCCCAGGAATTCGTTGAGTGGGCCGTTGTCTATAATCAACTCTATGGCACCTCTATTGCCGGTGTGAGGAGTGCACAGGTATCAGGCAAGGACGTTCTTCTGGACCTCGATATACAAGGTGCTCGGCAAATAAGAAAGCGTTTCTCCGATTCAACCTCCATCTTCATTGCCCCCCCCTCGTTACAAACCCTTCGGGAGAGACTGGAAAAGCGTTCGTCCTATGATGGCACGGATATAGATCTGCGGATGACTGAAGCAGTACAAGAGATTCGGGAGTGTCGAAATTTCGATTTCCTCATTGTTAATGATGACCTGAGACAGGCAGTTAGTGAAGTCGAGTCAGTAATTGTTGCTGTAAAGGCGCAAACAAAGCTGCGTCTGCCCTTCGTTGAACAGATGTTAGACACATAATGGGTGTGGATTACTTCTTTGACCTCGAAACCGCATTGATCTTAGGACTCCACCTATTGCCCCCCGTGAGTCATACTACATTATGCTCAACCTAGTGACCGGCATACATGCGGTAAAGGAGAACCTTAAGGAAGGCAGCGGCATTGTCGAGCTGTTCGTTTCCAGAGAACGGAGCACTGCAAGGTTAAAGGACATACTCGATCTGGCCCGAGCAAAAGGCATACCGGTCAGACGAAGAGATAAGATCTACTTGGACAGTCTTTCGTCTGGTTTGCCGCACCAGGGCATAATAGGGGTTTTGAGCACATATCGTTATGCTGATTTACGCGATCTAATCAGGATTTGCCTGGCCGAAACAGATGGTGGATTATTGTTGGTTGCGGATCACATTACTGACATCGGAAATCTCGGATCCCTCGTAAGAACCGCTGACTTTTTTGGGGTCCAAGGCCTTATTCTGCCAAGGGACCGGGCAGCTTCTGTAACGGAGGCAGTACAGAAAATATCAGCAGGTGGAGCAGCCTACCTTCCCGTAGCACGGGTTGTAAACATAGCTAGAGCCCTAAGAGAACTGAAAGAACTTGGATTCTGGATAGTAGGGGCCGCGGGCGAGAGTAAGGAAACCATCTACGAGTTTGAGTGGAGAGGAAATGTCGTTTTGGTTTTGGGCAGTGAAGAAAAGGGCTTGAGCAGGGTGGCCAAAAACGAGTGTCACCAGTTGATAAGCATACCGAGATTAGGCCATCTTGATTCCCTTAACGTGGCTGTGGCTGCAGGAGTTATCCTCTCTGAGATTGCTCGGCAAAGGGGCTGTACTGGAGATTAGGAAGGTGTGACAAAGCTTCATGCAACACTTGAGAGAAGCGCAGATCATGAGCTATGGGCTAATCGGAAAAGCCTCAAGGGCACCGCATGCGAGTAAGGCACGCACAACCTCGCAGACGGGTAATCCGACGATGTTAGTATAGGAACCCCCAATCCCTTCCACCATAAATGCTCCGATGCCCTGGATTGCGTAAGCCCCTGCCTTACCGAACGGTTCTCCGGTCTCGATGTACGCCTCAATCTCCAGTGCACTCAGCTCTCTTACGTCAATCCTTGTTGCTACCGCGTCTAGGTGCGGTTTGTTGCCATTTGGCCCAAGAATGCAGAACGCGGTAATAACTCTGTGACGTTTTCCACTTAAATCGCCCAGCATAGTACGGCAGTCGTGATCATCCCTTGGCTTCCCAAATATCCTTTTGTTGATGACAACGAGCGTGTCGGCGCCGAGGATCCATCGTCTCTCATGCACCTTTTGTGCGGATTCGGCCTTTCGGGTTGCCATCAGACAAGCAAACTCCGCCGGTCTCATTTTCTTAAGGACCGTCTCATCAATCCTGCTTCCAACTGACTCAAACGGAATGCCGATCTGAGTAAGTATATCCCTTCGCCTGGGAGAAACCGAGGCCAGGATAAGGGGGTTTTCTCTGCAAATAAATTTGTGGACCATCATGTATATTCGTTAGCTTGTCCCGGCGAGGCTCCCCATCTTTTATGTGATCAACGCGCTTTTTTCAAATGAAAAATAGGATTAAACAATTTGATAAGAAATAACGATATGTGATAAAGAAGATTATTGTATCTATCTGCTCTTAAGAGGTTTGTCGGAATGGCAGTTCTAAAGACAGAGAGCGAAAATAAAAAGGTGGATAATATCAACGTCCTGAAAAAGGAACTCGAATTCAGCAAGCGCCTTGTGTTCATTACCAACAAGATAAACGCGTCCAGGGATATTGATGATATTCTGATTAATCTGAGAGAGAGCATCCTGGGTCTCTTCTCCGCTGATCGCGTAACTATCTATGTCGTGGACGGGGCAAGCAAGGAGATCGTTTCTCGATTTAAGACTGGTACCGAAATAAGCGAGATCAGGGTGCCTATTTCCAATACAAGCCTAGCGGGTTACTGCGCCGCCTCGGGCAAGATGGCCAATATTGTAAATGCGTATGATGAGGGCGAGCTCAAAAGGATAAACCTTGAACTGACATTTGACCGGAGTTGGGATGAAAAAACGGGCTACAAAACCAAACAGGTACTCGTTGCACCCATCAAATTCAAGAAATATCTTTTGGGTGTAATTCAGCTCGTCAATAAGGTCAACGGAAAGTACTTTTCGTTGGAGGATCAGAAGAATGTAACCGAGATAGCTCAGGTCCTGGGCATTGCATTTTACAATCATCGGAAGGTCTTCCAGCGAGGGAGGGCAACAAAATTCGACTATCTAACGAGCAACAATATTGTTACTCGTAAGAATCTGGAAGATGCGATGGCCCTTGCAAGAGCCAAAAAAGATAGCGTGGAAAACGTTCTCATCCATAACTTCAGTGTGGCCAAGGAGGAAGTGGGCAAGTCCCTAAGCGCGTTCTACAACGCCCGTTTCATAGCCTATGACGAAAAAATGATCATTCCGGGAAGACTCCTCAAAGGATTGAGGCCCAGATACCTGAAAGACAACCTCTTTGTTCCTGCTGGCGAATCCGGTTCAAAGATCTTGATAGCAATGGAAAACCCGGACTACCTTCCCGCGCAGGATGCAGTAAAGCGGCTCTTGCCCGGTAGGAATTTGGAGTTCTGCATTGCCCTCAAGGAAGATATTATCAAGATGATCGATCTTTTCTTCAGCGTGCAGACGTCGCCACTTACGGGTGATTCAGGGAGTATCGAGGATATCTTGGGGCAGCTGGAGAGTAGCGGAGAGGCTGAGGATTTGCAAGATCCTGACATGCGGGAAGTTTCGGAGGAGGATGGGGCTATTGTCAGACTTGTGAGCAAAACGATTATCGATGCATACAACCGGGGGGCCTCGGATATCCATATAGAACCGAGATTGGGCAAAGCCGATGCCGTGATCAGATTCAGGGTAGATGGGGCTTGCCACGTATACCAGACTCTCCCGTACACGTATAAAAATGCGGTCTGTTCCCGAATCAAGATCATGGCGGATCTGGACATTGCGGAAAGGCGCCTGCCTCAGGACGGGAAGATCAAATTCAGGAGATACGGTCCCCTTGACATCGAGCTGCGGGTTGCTTCAATACCCACCACTGGGCAAAATGAAGACATCGTTATGCGGCTGCTACCCAGCGGTGAACCGATACCTCTGGATCAGATGGGGATGAGCGATAGAACCTATGCGGACTTTCTCGAAATCATACAGAGGCCCTATGGCATTGTCCTGTGTGTCGGCCCTACCGGGAGCGGGAAAACCACAACGCTCCATTCTGCTTTGCGATATATTAACAAACCTGAAACAAAGATATGGACCGCCGAAGACCCTGTAGAAATAACACAGGATGGCTTGCGGCAGGTTCAGATCCATCCAAAAATAGGGCTTAATTTTGCATCAGCAATGAGGTCGTTCTTGCGCGCTGATCCAGACGTGATCATGGTTGGGGAGATGCGAGACAAGGAAACGGTGTCTACGGGAATTGAAGCATCTTTGACCGGGCATCTCGTCTTCTCAACGCTCCACACCAACAGTGCGCCCGAAACAATCACTCGGTTGCTGGATATGGGAATGGATCCCTTCAACTTTGCCGATGCTCTCCTGGGTATTCTCGCCCAACGCCTGGTCAGAACCCTCTGTCCGGACTGCAAAGAGGAGTATCATCCTTCCCGAGAAGAATTCGACGCCTTGGTTAGGACCTATGATGGTGATTTTGACGCCCTGAATATCGCATACAATGATGATTTGGTTCTTTATAGGGCCAAGGGCTGTTCAAAATGCCAGAATATAGGCTACAAAGGAAGAACCGGAATCCATGAGCTGTTGGTCGCTAACGATGAAATGAAGTCCCTCATCCAGGTTAGATCCCCGATGGCGGAGATCAGGAAGCAGGCCATTGCTAACCGTATGACAACCCTGATGCAAGACGGAATAAGAAAGGTGCTCACCGG